>ERZ842401.2038-NODE-2038-length-27616-cov-5.145387_pt1 | contig 27616 bp, 29 predicted proteins | sample MGYA00521270_ERZ842401 | MGnify/ENA primary metagenome ERZ842401 (study PRJEB31892, sample SAMEA3878208) | bioreactor metagenome | biome: Moose rumen | place: Sweden | collected 2011-10 | study: EMG produced TPA metagenomics assembly of the PRJEB12797 data set... | reverse complement strand
GCTCGTCTCCTTCAACCCCTGGTGCAACATGTGGGTCTGCATCGCCCCGGACTTCTTCTCCGTGCAGGAGAATCCCTGGTACTACATCATGGGCGTCGTCTGCCTGTACTTCGCCGTGCGCGGCCTGGTCAAGTTCCTGAAGCTTCCTGTGAAGAACTTAAGGAGAAGCGTGAGATCATAATAACTGGAACCTATACCTAAGGAGAAAGGGCGTCGCTGGTATCGGCAGCGCCCTTTCCAGTTCAATCCTAGTTGGCGAACAACTCTATCCGGCAGTTCCGGTTGGCGGACACGGGCTCGTAGTTTGCCGTCCCGCCCTCCGACACCACCTCGATGCGCTCACGCGGCAAACCCCGCTTTTCCATGAGGTCTGCCACGTGCTCCGCACGGGCCTTCGCAAGGGCCGCGTTCTTCTCCGGCGATCCCGTCGCCGAGTCGGCTGCCCCGGTGATGCGGACGCGCAGGTTCTTCTCGATGGCCAGGTCCGCAGCGGCGTTTACATTGAGGATCTGCGGTGAGTCCGTGACGTAGGTACCGGCGAGCCGAAAGAAGATGAAGACCTGCGCTCCGAACGGCAAGACTCCGTTCTGGATTTCCTCCAGATAAGGGTTGTGCACGATGTCACTTTTATCTGCAGAACCGGGAAAAGACGTCACCGGCGAAGGTTCGTCTGCGCTTTCCTTCCTGGTTGTCAGCGGACGGATTTTGCCGTCCACGATGCGGAGTCCCGTGCCGATGTCCGGTATCTTATAACCCTTCCCGTCCCAGAAGGGATTGGCGAGGCGCATGAGCAGCGAGTTCAGCCCGCTGTAGTCGTTGTGCGGACGGTAGTGGCTCCCGCTTCCGGGGGCGGGCTGCCAGAGCCCGTCCGGGTATTTCGAGGGATACTCCCTTATGGTGTCCTGGGCGTACAGCGAGACGACGCCGAGCGCCAGGGCGAGCGTGATGATGATGTATCGTTTCATTGTCTGACTGTGTTTTGGTTGATGTGATTGTAATGACTGACGGGGGCGGCAGATCACCGCTTGAGCTTGCGTCCAACCGGCCTGAGCATCTGGCGGGCGTTGGACAGGCAGCGGCGCAGCCATTCGCGGTCGTCCTCGTCTTTGCGCCGTCCCCAGTCCCCGTGGGCGTGGCCGCCACCGCCTCCGCAGTTTTCCGCGAAGGTCGTGGCACGGTCCACCATCCCCATGGAGAGAAGTGCCGCGCAGGCGATGATGTTCATGCCCTGCGAGGCCATGTCGTTGATGAGGGTGTCGTTGAAGCGGAGCCTGGTCTCCTCCGGCATGGAATCCGTCGCGTCGCGGAAGTCGTTGAGCACCATCCAGAGCGCCTCCGACCCCACGCGGTCCAGGTGGACCCTGGACACCTGCGACGTGGCAGATTCCAGTTCGGCCCGTAGTTCGTCCTGCCGCTGTTCGGACTCGGAGATCCGCTTCTCGCCCTCCTTCAGCCGGGTCTTCAGCTCGGCGAGCTTGCGGTCCGCCTCCTCGAGTTTCTCGCGCTTGTCGGCGAGGCCGGAGAGGATCCCGTCGAGCTTCTGCTGCAGGGATTCCTCCTCGCGGAGCAGCTCCTCCCGTCCTTCCTCCCCTGCTGTTTTGCCGTCCAGCTTCCTGCGGACAGTGTCCATTTCCTTCCCTATCTTCCTCCTTGCTTCCTCCAGGTTTGCCACCATCGTCGTGAGTCCCTTCACCCTCCTTTCCGCCTTCGCGATCTCCGCGTCCAGGGACGAGAGTGTCGCTGACCTGCTGGCCACCTCCCGCTCCAGGGAGCTGCACTCCCCGGACAGCTCGCGCCGGTACTCCTCGGTGCTACGGTGCTTGCGGTGGGTCACGGCCACGCTGTCGCCGCGCTTCAGGCCCCAGTTCCTGTTGACCTCCGCGAACGCGTCGTGGAGCGCGAGCGTGCGGCGGCTGTACTCGTACTTGTCACGGCCGGAGAACACCGAGCTGAAGGAGATCCTCCCCTTGTCGTTCACGGGCACGAGGTCGGCATGGATGTGCGGCGAGCGTTCGTCCAGATGGACGATGAACGAGAGGATGTTCTCCTCGCCGAACTTGTCGGCAAGGACCCCGTACATGTCGCGGGCCCAACGTTCGATCTCAGGACATCGGGTGACGGCGCTGTTGTCGGCATCCTTGGCGTAATCGATCTCCTGGCCTCCGTACGCCATGCGGCAGAGCGTGTCGTGCGATCCGCTGATGATGAAGTCCACGACGGTGCGGTATCTGGGTGAGTCACGGCAGTCCCGGTTCGGGTCCCGGATCTCACGCGACTCCAGGTTCTCCCGGAGCTTCTGCGGGATGGACCGGGTGCGGTCCACCGGCTGCACCACTCCTCCCCGGACGACCTCGAAGTTCAGGCCGACCCGGGTGCGGTCGATGCGTCCGTTCTCGTTCGCGCTCTCCCAGCCCCTCTCGGTCCAGTTGCGCTGGTGCTCGTTGCTCTGGGCCGTCGTGAATCCTTTCTTCGCCTGGAAGTGGACCACCTGTTTCTGTCTTTCCATTTCCTCTCGGTTTTTGCCTCGTTTCTCTTTCCTTTCCCGGTGCCCCAGCTTGCTGCATTGTCGGCAATCCTCCCCTCGGCCGGAGGCCCAGAGGGTATTGAGTTACCCCCTTCCCTCCGTTCGTGGCAAAACGGGCAAGCCCGTTGCCATCATCCGATCAAGTTTCCGGAACTTTCCTAAACTTTCCGGAGTTTCCGGAATCAGCGGAATTCCGCTCAGAAATTCCGCCGGATTTCGTCCTTTTCCGGCCCGTTTCCGGGCTTTCGGCTTCGGACTGGGACTCCGTACCGGCCGGGGCTCCGCCGGGCCGTCAGGCGGCCGGAAAAGAGAGCGTGGTGATCGTGAAGGTCGAAGAGGACCTCGACCTTTCGAGTGTGACGAAGCCGAGTTTCTCCAGGCCTTCGAGGAAGGCCCCCACCGTATGGCGGTGCCATCCCCACTCGTCGGCGAGGACGGTGAGCGGCAGGGTCACTGGCACCGGAGCCGGGGAATCCTGCTCCGCGCTCGCGGCCGCCTGCAACTCCAGGAGATATCGGAAGGCTTCGAACTTGTTGTACTTCACATCCTGTCTCTGGTGCAGGAAATCCGCCAGCTTCTTCGGCAGCTGGTGCGTATAGTCTGGACACTGGAGTGTCTCTTTCTTGGACATGTTTGCTTTCATTTGGGTTGTATATTGTGTTGTTTGACTTGCCGCTCTCTCGTCCGGCATTTATGGGTCGGGGAATGCCGGTTCCCGGCGGCAACTTTTCCGGTCAGAAGTAAAGGTCTATGATGTCCTCGTCGCTCATGTTGTATTGCAGGTGGAAACCGGCCGTCTTTGCCATATCGACGATCCTCCGGGACGGGTAGAACATGGCGGCCGTCATCACGAGCGCGAACGACGCGCTGAAGCTGTAGAGCTGCGGCACGACCATGGAGAAAAGGAACATCCCCAAGGCGATGCCCTGTATGACCCGGTCCTCGTGGATCCAGTTCAGCATGCCCTCGCTGAATCTGTAATGGAGGAGAAAGAATCCCAGCAGGAGCGTCGGCGACTGCCAGTAGCTTGCGCCTTCCAGTGCGACGAACGAATAGCTGAAGAGGATGACCGCCAGGGACAGGGCGAGCATGTAGGCTTTCCTCATTTTCGGGCGGACGGCCATGCCGATGCAGAAACGCACCAGCGGGCGGATCTTCCGCCGGTAAAGGAAGGGAGCGATGAGCAGCACCGTCGGTACGGTGAGCTGCAGGATTGCGATGATCTTGGTCATGTCTTATGGGTGTTATGTCGCGTTGTTTTCAAAAGGGTTTTGCCATCGGTGGCGGATGGATTTGTCGGCAATCGCCGTTTCTGCCCGGAGGCCGGATCAGCCGGATGGGGATCCGGACTGTTCCGCTGGTCGGACGGGCGGATTCAGGACTTTGCCGTTGGAAGTGGGGCGGATTGCCGCGCATCGGCGGCAAAGATGCCGTCAGGCCGCGGCATCACATGAAGTCCGCCACCAGCGCCGGGAAGCTCATCCTCGTCCTTTCGACGAAGGATCCGGTATGCTGTTCGAGGTCCTCCTTCAGGTACTCCAGCATCACTTCCAGGGAGTCGAAGATGTACACATATACGGTCCGGACCAGCCCTCCCTTTCCTGTCTGGGCGTTGACCTTGTACATCTTCCCGTTCATCGGAGAGGAGTAGCCGCAGCAGTGCTCTGAGGCACCGGCGGCGGCAGAGGTCATTACATGGTAGAGGATATTCAGTCCCATCCCGTCCTCCATCCTGTTCAGGACCTGCTCCATCGGCATCGGTTTGGCGAGGGAGTAAGTGAGGAGGGCGTAGTCGCCGTAGTCGTCCACCGTCTCCAGACGGTCGGGGTTGAACAGCTCCGGTATCTGCATCGGGGCCAGGAGCCGGAATCTCTCGATTTCCTGAGGTATCATATCTTTCGCGTTTATGTTTCTTCTCTTTTGTTGCGGAATGGTACTTTCTTCCCGGATACTGGTCGTGCTTCCATCCCCGGGCTGGCTGGAAGAAAAACCGGAACCCAATTCTCTTCCTTCCCCTTCTTTTCAATCTCTTCGGGCTCTCCCCTTCCTGTCTCCAAAATCCTCTGCGTACCAGTCCATACTGTACCGCTGGACTAAACTAAATTATTGTATATCAATTATTTAGCCACTTTGCAAATATAGATATTTTTCATAAACCGCAAGCGTTTTCGCGACATTTTTCTAGCGGCTCTATGGCAGACCGGAATACCGGATGACGGCGCTACGGAGTGACAAGTGCGGAAGATTCAAGGGTTTCGCGGTGACAGATAATGCATTGTACCATTTGAATTGTCGCCAATTGTTCGTATCTTCGTTGGACAAACAAGAATCGCGTATATGGCAAAGATTGGTTATCTGTTCCTGTCAAGGTCACTCACCACCCGTGATGAGGACCTCGGCTGGATGAAGGAGTTCGGATGCGACCGGATCATCGAGGAGGAAGCCATCCAGGAGAAGATGCGTCCCCAGTGGCGGAAGATGATAGCGGACATCGGCAAGGGCGACGTCATCGTCGTGAGCAAACTCAGCAATGCTATCCGGGGCCTGAGGGAGCTCGGGGCCTTCCTTGACCTGCGGCGGACCTACGGAATCCGCCTTGTCAGCACCCATGACGGCATCGACACATCGGGCGAACTTTTCCCCGACACGTCGGCCGTCGAGATCCTCGATGCCATCGGAAGCCTTCCCGCCGAGACGGTCTCCGCACGCCGCTCCTCAGCGAGGGTCCTGCGTCTTCGGAAAGACCAGGTCGTAACGCCCAAGACAAAACTCCGGCTGGACAAGGAGAAGATGATCGTGAACATGTATAAGGCCGGCCACCAGGTCGAGGACATATGGAAGGTCAGCGGCTACAAGAGCCGCACGACCGTCTTCCGTGTCCTGAGACGTGCCGGAGTGGAGCCGAACCGGAAGCCCACTTCAGGCTCCCGGCACGAATCCGATGAAAAGGAATAACAAAGGGAAAGAGATATGACTTTGCTTGAAGCGATCGAGGCACGGCACTCCGTGCGCAAGTTCAAGGATGAACCCATCCCCGAGGAGATCCTCACTACCCTGCGGAATAGGATTCGGGAGATCAATGAAGAGGCGGGGCTGCATATCCAGCTCGTGATCGGTGAGCCCAAGGCCTTCAGCGGTCCAATGGCCTACGGCTCATTCTCCGGCGTGAAGAACTACCTGGTCATGGCCGGAAAGAAGGGAGAGGATCTGGATGAGAAGATAGGTTACTACGGCGAGCAGCTTGTCCTGCTGGCCCAGACGCTGGGATTGAATTCCTGCTGGGCCGGGCTCAGCTACAGGAAGGTGGCCGGGACCTATGAGCTGGCCGACGGAGAGAAGATCGGATGCTATATTGCCCTGGGATATGGAGAAACGCAGGGCAAGGGCCACAAGGTGAAGGACATCAAGGAAATCAGCAACGCCAGCGACGTCACGCCGAAGTGGTTCAACAAAGGCGTCGATATGGCCGTCCTGGCGCCTACGGCCGTCAACCAGCAGAAGTTCTACCTGGAGTATCTGGGATTTCGGGACTTCAGCAAGCTTCCCAAGGTCGCGGCCAAGCCTCTCTTCTCAATGGTCGGCTACAGCAAGATTGACCTTGGCATCGTAAAGTACCATTTCGAGATCGGTGCCGGGAGGGAGAACTTCGAGTGGATCTGATTGTCTGAAGCGACAATCATTTAATCAATATTCCAGTAGGCTTCTGGATCCCCATCGAACACATCGTCTATGTCCTGATCGCTCCAGCCTTCGACATCCTGAGCGTATGATCCATTGTAGCGCTCATAGGTTTTCTCATCTTCGTAGTAATCGTCCTCGTACATGGTCAGATAAATTATAGGTTCCGGGTTCATCCACAGGACCGCCCTGTTTCATTTCCCAAGAGCAAAGGTAAAATGCTTGAGCGAACTGTATTTGCGCAGCAAAGAAAATGAAGCTAGTCCAGTTCGTCGTAGTTCTTGACAGCGTCTGCCAAATAGCTGACCAACGCATACCGGACATTCGTAGGCTCTACGACCACAATCGAGTCCCTATAGGAAGCGAACAAGGCATAAAGTTCCACATTGGGGCGACAGCTGATAAAGAAGAACTTGCAATCCTTCAGGCTGGGATACTTGGCCTTGAACTCTTTCTCCGCTTCCGGGTTGACCTCATCCTGGGAAGGATGGATATACTTTGTAAGGACATAATTCACCGACTGGGGCTTTACGGCGAAGTAGATGTCCAGGATCGGGATGTCCTCCCTATATGTAACACCTATGATCTCGTCGAACCGCGCGTCGATATCAACTGGCGTATCGATGAAGGGCATTTCTTCGACATACTCCACCTTGCCATCCATCCGGTCGAGGGCGTAGTTGTAAATCAGTTTGGGATCAAAAGGAAACTCGTCGTTACCGACTGGATTGCAGAGAAGGAACCAGCGGTTGTTGTATTGCCGAAGCTGGTATGGATAGACCGTCACGCTGGTGAAAGGTTTTCCTGCATCCTGGAATTTGCGGTACCCGAAACGGATTACCTTCCTTCTCGAGATGGCCGAGTACAGATGCCCGAGGAGGTTTTCTGGAATCTGGAGAATATCATTTTTTGCAAATGAGATGACCGGCCTTTCCTTCTTTTCATGGGGCATGTCAAGCTTCCGTTTGAGGATTTCCAGCCACTTGAAGTTCTCAAGTCCCTCAAACTGTCCAAGGCTGCTGAGCGCCTCCTTCAGGATCTCCTCTTCATCGGAAGTAAGCTCCTGATAGAAAAGAGGTGTTGCCTGGTCTTCATAGCGGACAGTCCCTCGCCCGCCTTTGTTGCGGACCATGGCTTTTCCGAATTCTTCTTCCAGAGCTTTGATATCCTTCTGGATCATCCTCGTTGACACTTTGGGGCATTCACGGGAAACGGCCTTTTCAATTTCCTTGGTCGTATAGTCCTTGTGCGGGTCGGCCAACATCCGGTCTATAATGCGGTAGCGGGCCATTGCGTCTTTGTTTACGGGCATATCACTGGTGTTTGATATTGCAAAGGTACGGATTAAAAACGAAATCTATGTTCGCCAAAGACGAGAGACATTTTGAATACTATATTATTGACTTCCTCGTCTAGCCGATCTCGTTGCCCAACGAACAATCAGGTTCTAAGGGGCTTCCTCCAAGTATATGTGCAACTTCTCTGCAACCACAATCGCATCTGTCGGCTTTTAGGCAACCCTTGCAGGCCACCGGCTTACATTGGCCTTTGGAGAACAGATTCCAATATTCTATATCAGAGATTAGTGGGTCTTCAAGAACATGACCAACCACACGGGGAGAATGGTTGCATGTCCTGATTTTACCGGAAGGATCGACCACAAAGAATCCTCGGGCAGCTGCACACTCGTACCCGACATGAAGGCGTTTATACTTATCTGGGCTCCTCATTGAACAAATAGCCACTTCTGTCCCCAAATTTCCATATCTATTTGCTTCTGTCAACACCTCTTCTGCGGTATCCATCATCCCATTAATCTGTTCGTTGGACAAGGTCAATTCTTTCATGTGGGATAATCCCCTTCCTCCTGGAAGGAATCGGTTCAGCAAGATTGAAGTGGCACCACTAATCAATCCCAGGGAGAGGGTTTCGAACAATTCATGGTAGTTCATTCGCGTTACTGTCACGTTGAGCGTTGTGCTAAGGCCAATCTCTTTGGCCTTTGAGAACCATCGTAGGACCCCGTCTGCATTATCAACGCCAGTATGTTCCCTGAATGTCTCATACCCCGGAAGGCTCATGCTTAGATGGACATCGTTTTCCTTGAAGATGTGCAAGTACTCATCTTTCATGGCCAGACCGTTTGAAATGAGTACGATTGGATTTGCACACTCCCTTCTTATCCCTTCGTCGTGAATATACTTCACAATGTCAGGCATGCAATCCTTAAGAGTCGCTTCCCCTCCCGATATAGAAAAAGACTGTACCCCTAAGTCGTATAACCGATCAATTGCTGTTATCCATTCCTTCAAGTCAAGCTCCCGGCCTTTCGGATAACTGGTGTTGGGGGCTTCCCAGGGACAAGAGCAGAAAACGCATCGGTGATTGCACCGGTACGTGAGTTCCAAAACGACTGATACAGGTATCCTAGAACTACTCATTGAAGTCAATTCCTGTCATAAACTGCAGGACATCCTTTTCATCCGCGATGTAATAATTCCGGTCATAACTATCGAAATACATCGGAGAGTTCTGAAGCAGAGACAGCAGCGATGCGTAATAATCTTCATTGTTAGCTATGGCCCTGTGATACTCAACGTTTGGAGATGTCCTGAAGGAGAACAAGAAATTGATATCACTAACGCTCACATAACACTTTTTCCCTTCATTATATGCGGTCCAGTAGTCAGGCTCATTCGGGTGCAATTCCGGCTTGAGGGCTTCCGCGCAAAATCGGCAAACAGTTTCAACCTTGACGTCATAGCCAAGTTTCGCCATCTCTCTAACAACGGATTTAATCCGTTCTCCCTCATTCCATCCCGAGTATGTGAATTCCCGTTTACACAGGTCGCATTTGGCCTTTTTTGTGGGCGGCGCCATTTGGCTGTAGCACATGGCGCCATAGTGTTCCTCACGAGGAGTTTCGTCGGCTGCGATAGCGCGAAGTCTGGCAACCAGTTCTTCTTTTGATAATGGTTTCATATTGAGAGTATTGTTAAAAACTAATGGTTTCTCTTAAGGATATCACACACGATATCCATCCAAAGGTTGTATAGGATGCATTCAGGATGCTTCTTCAGACTAATGGAAGCTAGTTTCGTGAATCCCTTGCAGATGCAATCCTTAACGAGGAGATGATTCCCCATTCCAAGATATTCGTGTTTGAAACCGCTTGGAGATGTAACTCCCCGTCCCAAGAGTCCGCATTCAAGCTCCTTCAAAGGAGGAAAGACCTCTGTAAGGATATGTCTCGGCGTGTGCTTTCTGTTACCGGAATAGTCGCTTGGCTCCAGGATGCATGTAAAGAAGACCTCCCCAGCAGAGGATACCAAAAAGACTCCTCCGTGATATCCCATCGCACCGCCTTCCGCTATCTGGCAGGCAACAATGTCCTTGTCGATTAGTCTCTCGGCTTCATCTTCTCCGAATTCAATGACCTCGTGTCCCCATGCTATCATAGCGTTCAAATATTAAGTTCTTATGTATTAGATTTCAGCATGTCCTGTTTGTCAGGCCAAGTCTTCCCAATCATAGAACTTGCAGTATCGTTTGATATCTTTGAACTTTAATCTGCCTGCCGCCCTTTGGACAAGTTCGGTCAAAGGAGCTTCGGACAGTTCCTTTGAAGACAGATACCATTCCAGGATTATTGAGTATTGACCGTCTTTTTCAGAGATGTTCAGTTTAGCCTTAATTGCATTATCTTTTAGGCACTTGCCATCTATTCCGCAGTCCTTTCCCCAGAACTCACTTTCGTCCATTAATTCAGGATCAAAGCAGAAGAAGCCCTTAAGTCTTCCTGACTCAATCAAAGCCTTTCTTTCTTCTATTTCAGGCAGATAATGAAATGAGGTAGCACTTGAGAGTCTTCCTTCAAGTACTCCAATGTATGTAAAGGCAACGGAAACGCTTTCCACACTTGCAATCACTTGATCCGCAAAACTAGCAATGAATCTCATCGTATCTAAACTGTTTATTGTTCATCGATAAAGGTATTCAATATTTCCCAGAATCTTCTAGGAAGAGAGACATTATTCAAACTGACAGCATCACGGAAAAGTGGCGCGATTTCCAGAGGGGTGAAGCCTGCTATACCGCATCCTATTTCTGTCACGAGGAATTTATACTCGGGGTGTTCTTTTGCGAATGCAATGAACTCATCCACATAATGGCCGACATAATCAACCCCACCTTCCATTGTTGGTATTGCATAACTCTGTCCCTGCAAACCAACACCTTGCCCCCAGATAGCCCCGAAGTACATATGAGCCATTGCTGCGGCACCTCCCCCATGGAACCCTGCCCGATTGCTGCCAAATACGAATATCTCCATAGGGTTTAGTGAATCTACATGGTCTGATGTAATCCTGCCCTTGGAATTCATAGTTTCCATAAACTGATTTATTCTTTCGTCATTATCCATTTGTTTCATTATTTGATTCTGTGTTATTTCTTTCATCTCTGATCCATTATAAAGATTAATGAGTCCATCGCATGCTTTAGATTACTTTGTAAAGAATCTAAATGGTCCATCCGAGCCTGCCATCTGGTAAGGAACCCGAGATTCATCCGTGATCTGCAGTATCTCTTTGATGAGTATCCTAACCTTCTGCCTTGCATCTGCCCCTTTAAGTTCCATCCTGGATACTCCACCATTGACAACCAGATAGTCCGGTGACACAAATGAATCGCTCAAACAGAAGAGAACAACGGTCGTTTTCCCTTCCGTCTCTCCGCCGATTTCGAATACTTGACAAGCGTTATCGTTGACAAGAGAATGTATTTCGGTCAATTCATCAGTCCCAGGGTGCGTGTCAAAGTATGTCCATGTCTCATGAAGAATTTTATCCAGTTGGAACGACTCATCCAGATCTAAGTCGGCCATCAATCCAATCTCGGAAGGATTGATAGATTCTTTGTCAATGCCTTTCTGAACCCTCAAAACGGCGAAGACAAGCAATACAATACCTATAATCAATAAGCCTAGAAGAACAATATTCATGATTAACAATTATTAGGAAGGGTATTTATGTTTCTGTTTATTCATATTGAAGTAGTTCCTGAATTATGGGACGATCCTGTCCTCTTGATCAAAACGTCTTTTTAGAATAAGTCATATCCATAAAGAGATCTCCATTTTTCGCTGAAGGATGGCCCGTAAAGTCCATCACTGTCGGTGTCATAAGGGATAAGGCAGTCCAGAACATCCTGGCTGGTGACGCCGTAGCCTTGGTACCGGTTTTTCAGCATAATGAACTTTCGTCTAATGATGCTGCCTGTCACGGCTTCATATTCGTCTCTCGTATTCCCGCTAAGTAAAAGGCTTACATTTGTCCTTGCATTCATCCACTGGATCCAAGCAGCTACTTCTTCATCTAAGGCCTTTTTCCTGACCGAAAGAGGTTGATGATTTTCATCTTCCCTCAGTTCTGAAATGAAATCATCCGACTCGTGCATCACCATACCTATGCCAACTGTACCGTCTTCTTCCGGAAAGCGGAAGGAGTTTTCGTTTATGCGCAGATAGTCTTCCAGGGAAGCAATTCGCATATCAAGATTATCTTCTGCGATTCCGGCCATTGACATGGGCCAAGCTGATCCATCGAGCCCATCAGGCGAACTCTCCAGCAGATTATAGGCAATTGACAGTTTCTTATTATAGTCTTGCCATGCTTCCTCTTCATGCCTAAGTGCTTCTCCCAGATCCTCCGGGCAATACAAACTCAGTTTGAGAAGTCTTCTTTCATAGAATTCCTTCAGATCATTTCGTAAGGACGCCTGGAAATTCAGATCCCACTGAGTTACCGCTTCATAATCCATAAGGCTTTCAACAACTTTTTTGATTAATCGTGCGCTCTCAGAGTGATCGCAGTGGCGACACACCAAGTTCTGATACTGATCCAAGCGCCAGAATGTAAAGGCATCGTTACCACGATACTTATTCTCTCTGTACCAAAGTTCTATAAGATCGTTGACCGTGACGAATTGATTCATGCTCCTATAATACCCATGGACATATCTGCGTTCCGTTGGTTCCGGTCTGAACGCATCTTCGCAAGCACCTTCCCATGTGTTTAATGTAGCATCCGATATCTCCCATTCCTCATGTTTCCAGTAGTGGAAGACAGGAATCTTTTCATCCCAGTTAAGATTGTCTGACTCCGAATACTCGGCAAAATATGACTCGCGATTGCTCGATGCCTTGTCATTGCAACCCAGCAGTATTGCCAAGGAGACCGACAGTAGAGAGATGTTCACTCTCCAGTTATGTGTACTCATATTATAAAACCTAAAACTTAACTGTTAAAAACCAGCCCGAATTTCTTGTATATTCTTGCTGCGATTTCCATGTACAACTCACGATAGTGCGCCTTCAGCCAGGCCGTCTGGTAACTCAGTCTGGTGTACGCTATAGCGTGAGCCTTTAGGAAAGCATTGGGCCCTGGTTTCTCCAACTCTTGCCAGAGACGCTCCAGAGTTTTGTAATCATATCCGTTCTTTCCCCCACCCTCAATGAATCGGTCATGGAATGAATCGTACAGTATTATGGATTTATGGTTATACCTCCCGAAGAGTTTCCGCAATTTGTCCGATTCTCCCGGTGTAAATCCGGCAATCCTCTGAGCAATCAACATGATTTGCTCTTGATATAGAACCATGCCGTAGGTTTCAGAAAGTATTTCTTCAGTTTCAGGTAATATGTAGCTGATATGTTCAGCACCCGCCTTTCTGGAAACATACTCCGGCAAGAAATCCATCGGACCAGGGCGATACATGGAATTTAGGGCAACCAGATGTGAAAAGTTTTCAGGATGAACTCTTGAAAGCCATTCCCGCATCCCTTCAGAATCAAATTGAAAAACGCCGGCGGTGTCCCCAGTCTGATAAAGCCTGAATGTTGAATCATCATCCAGAGGAATTGTGTCGAGATTGACATCAATCCCATATGTTTTGTGTATCTCAGCCGTTACGTCTTGGATAATGTCAAGTGTTATCAAGCCCAAAACATCAAACTTGAGCACTCCAGCATCTTCGGCCCAGCGGACGTCGTACTGAGACAACGGGACAACCTTCTCTCCTCTCTTACCCGCAAGCTTCATCCTCGCTGACAACAAGGGGAGCCGATCGGATACAGGCACGGCTGACACTAGATTCGCACAGACGTGCATGCCAGTTCTGCAAATAACGCCTTCGAGTTTGGTCGCAGTCTGGAGAGCTTCCTGCATCCTAGGCGTGCTGATTGAGTATTCGTGCTGTAACCTACGGTCATGGTTGAATACGTCACTCAGTGAAGATCTCCACGATACAATATTCTTGATTTTAGCAATCCGTCCCGATTGAATACCATATGCCTTGGCAGACACCTCGACCTGATCACTTGCTCCCATCGGATGAAAGCAAATAACGTGGGAGGTTTTGTCATTTCCATATTTTTCGCACAAGTGAAGTGTGACCTCATCCAGTCCACTGGCATTAAAGTCGATGTCGATATCAGGAAGTTGGTTCCTTTCCGGGTTCAGGAAACGCTCAAACAACAACCCGTATTCAAGGGGATCAACATCAGTAATCCCCAGGCAGTAATTGACAATGCTTCCCGGAGCACTTCCCCTTCCGGGACCGACAGAACCACGCGCCTGTCTTGTCCAGTCAATCATTTCCTTGACGATGAGGAAATAGCTGTCGAATCCCAGCCTGCTGATATTGGACAGTTCATACTCTATTCTGTCTCTTATTGCATCGTTGATGTTGCCGTATCTTATTGCGGCACCCGAGTACACGGCTTCTCTCAGATCATGACTTGGATTGTCTGAGACAGTTGGCATTGCGGAATCCTCATGGATTCTGAACCGCTCCACCTTGTCCACCACTTCCATTGTATTATCTATAGCTTCCTGATATCTGGCGAAGAGTTTTCGCATCTCATCCTCACTTCTCAGGTACTCCAGATGGGAGAACCGGGGCCGATCATCATTAGCGATCCTCTGCCCGTTTTGGTAGCAGAAGAAAGCGTCATGAGCAACAGCATCGTCACGATTAAGAAACAGAACCGGATTCGTGGCAACCAGCTTTATGCCTAGTTCCTGCCCAAGCTTTACGAGTCTTGGGAGGATTCTTTTTTCCAAGGAATATCTCTCGTCTATCTCGGAATAAAGTAGCGTGCAGTTATCGAATGAACTGACACATATGTGACGCTCGCGCTTGTGCAGAGCAACTTCAAAATAGAAGTCATCCTCGAATAAAGCCTTGTACCAAGACGCAACCTTTCTGGCCTTTGCGCGGCCACCTTCCACGAGAGTCTGCGTGACCTCCCCATTAAGCCCGCCGGATAAACAAACCAAACCGTCGTGATGTTTCTTCAGCAATTCGTGGCTGATTCTCGGCTGCAAAGGTCCATCTCCGGTGTTGGCCATGGAGCTGAGTTTAATGAGGTTGTGGTATCCGGTCAGATTCTTGGCGAGCAACACTACCGAAAACGACTTGTGTTTATCTGCATCGTGGGAATTGTGCGGATAATGATCTGTAAGGTTGAATTCACAACCGACAATGGGTTTTATTTCGGAATATTTGGAAGACAGGAAAAGAAACTCCGGGATAGCGCTCATAACAGACGGATCTGTAATAGCTAATGCGTCAAGTCCCAATTCGGAAGCTCTGGCAAACAGTTCCGGCAACTTGACTATACTGTCATTAACGGAGTAATGGGTATGGATGCGTAGATGTGCAAAAGACATATTCGTTGATTGTATTTGAGCCTTATTTCATAAGAAAAGGATATCGGTCTGTTCCTTTAAGAGCGAGGCACGTGCCTCTGGCGACTGCTTTTAGTGGATCCTCTGCGACTCTGAACTGGATATTGACTTTTTCAGTGAAGCGCTGAGCGATTCCGCGAAGCAGCGATCCTCCTCCTGCAAGCCAAATGCCATTCCGAACGATATTTGAATAGAGTTCCGGCGGAGTTCGCTGAAGAACCTTGATGATCTCGGCCTCTATCTTTGTAATCGTTTTATCAATACAGGCACAAATCTCGCGATAGGAGATCACGGCCTCCGCAGGATGAGCCGTAACAATGTTCCTGCCAATAACCGTAAACGGTTCCGGTTCCTCTTCAGGAGGGAGATCAGGCAGGACAGAGCCTACGGAAAACTTAATTTGTTCCGCCGTTGTCCGCCCGACAATAATATTATGCTGCTGTCCGAGATAATCAATGATATCAGTAGTTAGCTCGTTCCCGGCGATATGGATGCTCGCCGCTGCTTCACCGCAGATTCCTCCGAGAGATATAACGGCGATTTCTGTCGTCCCTCCCCCAATATCGACTACCATGTTTCCGTTCGGAGCCATTACGTCCAGTCCAATACCTAGAGCTGAAGCCATTGGTTCATAGATCATATACAATTCATGGGCTCCGGCATGGGATGCCGAGTCGCGGATAGAACGCATATCTACAGGGGTACTTCCTCCGGGAATGCCGATAACGATCTTGAGGGCCGGCTTGAAAAGACCACCTTTCTTACCGGTCGCTTTCCGGATGAATCCTGTCAACATCTTCTCCGCCGCATCGTAATCGGCAATCACTCCGTTCATCAGTGGACGAATCGTGTAGATCCTGGGGTTCGTATGTTCTTCAATCAACTGAGCCTCATTACCGATCGCAACAAGTTTCTCCGTCTTCGTCTCGATTGCTATGATGCTGGGCTCGTCAAGGACGACCTTGTCATCCTTGAAAATCACTGTGTTGGCCGTACCCAGATCTATTGCCAACTCCTGTCTGAAAAATGCCATGTCTCAATTCTTTAATATATTCCTCATCAAGCTTGCCAAATGAGCCTGACTGCTTCTTTCAATCCGATTCTTCTTTCCTTTATCCATGCCTTGTTGTACTTTATATACCTCTTTTCAGCCTCTCTCTTCATTCGACGCCACTGGCCTATAGCATCCGGGCTTGGATCAACATAGATGGTTGTCCCTCCCATTCGATTCCACTCACGAATCCACATAAGCTGGCTCCACATCCGCTCGATGCGATTCGGTATGTGAGGCAATAACAAGTGCCCTTTCTTCTTTTTGATTCTCTTTTTCATTCGATGTCAGGCCATTACGATTAAAACTGTTGACTACCCTCAAAAGTATCAAAAGGATTGTAGCTCCCGACCACTCCGGATATCATATCCCAAGAAACCGGAGCTGTTTGAGCTGACTTCTGTTTTTCAGCAATAGCGTCGGCATAGCTTTGAAGCGAAACGGCATTATCCGTAAACTTCACCTGGTCACCGTTAAACGTCATCTTTATGATGGCCGTCTCACCGGATCGGTTCTTCTCGATGATCAGTTCCGCTTGGTCTTCAGTCTCTTCTGATAGCCCGAGCAGGGCCGGCCGATGAATGAACAGCACCATGTCGGCATCCTGCTCGATCGATCCGGAATCCTTGAGGTCACTCAATCTCGGCCTTCCGTTGCTCGTTCCAATTCTGGCGGTGAGATTGCGGTTCAGCTGCGCCAGTGCGATGATGGGGATCTTGAGTTCTTTTGCGGTCTCCTTCAACTGGCGAGAGATCTCCCCAATCTCAAGCGCCCTGTACTGTGCAAACGCAGCGGAGACATGCATGAGCTGGAGATAGTCAACGAATGCAATCTTGATGTCTTTTTCAGACTTCATCCGCTTAATCTTGGATGTGAACTCGGAGATGGTGAGCCCAGGAGTCTCATCAATGTACAGAGGTGCCTTCGCTGCTTTGGCTAGGCCGCGCTCTAACTGCCCCCACTCTTCATCTCTCATCTTCACCCTACCTTTCCTTTTATCCGAAGACAGTCCGGTCTCTGTTCCGATGATACGGTCAGCGAGTTCCAGGGAAGTCATCTCCAGTGTAAAGAATGCCGTGGGTATGTTGTGGTCTACCGCCGCACTCCTGGCCATGTTCAAAGCGATTGCCGTTTTCCCGTGTCCGGGGCGTGCACCGATGACGATGAGGTTCCCTTCCTGCCAGCCCATGGTAATCTTATCCAGCGTAGGAAAACCGGATGGAATACCGGTAAGACCGGTAGACTGCTGGGAGCGCTGGATTCGGTCGAGCGCAAGGTTGATGGCGACGCTGAGATATGTGTAAGCGCTCCGCATATTCCCTTGAATCGCATTGTAAACTTCGGTCTGCGCTTCTTGCATGAGCTGGTCGACACTGTATGTCTCGTCAAATGCCTTCTTCAGGATTCCGTAGCCTGCTCCAATCAGATCTCTCTGGATTGTCTTTTGCTGGAGTATCTTTATGTAGTATTCCACGTTTGCCGCAGATCCGACATTCGTGGTCAGACTCGCGAGTTTGGTCGGTCCTCCGACTTCTTCCAGGACACCGTCTTCCCGAAGCTGTTCTGAAACTGTCATTATGTCGATCGCCGACCGGTTGTTGAATAGTGTCGATATAGCTTTGAAGATAAGACGCATCTTCGGGGTGTAGAAACTCCTATCTGTCAGCGTTTCTATTGCGGGATAGACACATTCGCTGTCAACCATCATCGCACCGATGACGGCTTCCTCGATTTCTGGAGCTTGTGGCGGCCGGTTGGTAGTCTCATTGGCCGCTGCCGCTACATAATCCGTCTCCTGCTTTTTCTTTCCTCTATAATCCTTTGCCATTGCCTGATACATTATCGAGTATATAAAACGGCAGGCTCGTCCTCTGCCTTTCACGCCTCACAGGAGACGAGCCATATCTGCCGTTAATTGTTATGAACTAATTTTCCCATGAAACCAGAGACTGGCTGTAGAAGGATCTGACAGTCCTTCCATCAGTTCCGACATGGTATCCTTGTCATCTTCCCTTACGGCAACCTCACAGGCCTGGCCGAAGGCATTGATGGCCTGTTCGATTCTAGTGAAATATGACTCGAGTCCGTCACTGAATTCTTCTACGGAACCGGGGCTGATGCAGATCCTGAACATTACCGTGTCAATGGCTTCGGCACGGAACACTACAACAGGAGTACGGCGGAGGTTGACCCTGTCCATCGCGAAGCAGACTATCCAGTTTTCCCTCTTGTATTCGAACAGATCCAAAGGGACCTTCTTCTCGATATAGATTTCCGGCAGCCGGTCGGTATGGACGAGATAGTTCTCGCCCATATAGACGATCTGGAGCACGTCGGTATCCAGCGAGAATGGGGAGAGTCCGGCTCTCATCAGAGCGAAGCCGACCTCTTTCGATGATTGAATACCCGTCATGATAATGCTTTATTTGATGAATTGTCACCCATCGCGGGCTTGAATGACTGAGCTGCTTCAAGCACTTTTCGCTTCTCCTCCTTCATACTTTCATATAACTCGAAGAATCGCCTATGAGACTCGATCACGATCTCCAAATAGCGTTTGAGGTTGTCACGCAGGTGGATGTAGTTGTCACATAGGAATTCAGCGCAGAACACAACGCCCTGCCCTTCTCCGTGGATATTGACTTTGGCGATAAAGATTCCCCCGGTCACTTCCGCCGCTGCTCTACGCATGAGCTCGACATCTTCCTTGTCCGGATCCAGTCTATACCCTAGTTCCAAGGTAAGGAACGGAAGCCTTGATGTGTCAATCCGGAACGAAGTGTCATTGATTTTAAAGTTCACAACTTGCCAGTCATCAACGTTTGTCCCGTTGATCTCCGGAGAGTATCCATTGTATCGAAGAGCAATGCGAACGGACTCGATCGAGAGGTGTTTCTTCTCGGCTTCTTTATCCGTTTCCATTCTATCTATTTCTTCCCGCTTGGCTGTTTTCAATGATTCCTCCAGACGCATGATTCGCACAAGGGTCCCGTCAATCGTCTTCTGGAGAGATTCAACTTTCCCGTCTAGTGTCTTATTTGTCCTATTGGCGCGCTCATTGGAACGGGAATCGAACCATTGGACCAGGAACAGAATAGCCATAATGGCTACACAGCAGATGACAAACATGTTCATAGGCTAGTGCTTGATGATGAGCTTGTTATTAGCATTGTCAATCGTGATGGTACCGAAGCGCTCCATGGCGCTCTGACCAAGCAGCAGCGGAGCTTTCTGGCTTTTGACCACGGAAGCATCGATATTTTTCAAGACAGCATCGCCGATTTTAACTTCGCGCAAAGTTATGATTGTGCCTGCACTGATCTCCCCATTCGCAATCTGATAGTATCTCTTCCCCTTGATATCCTTGTCGGACAGGTAGCCGTTCTTGAGCATGAAGTTGGCTTCCACCGAAGAGATGGTAACGTCAGAGGCTCCGGTATCGAAAATCATCTGAAGCGGAAGCCCGTTGATGTCGCACGGGATTTCGAAGGTCCCACCCGGATTGCGCTTGATTGCTATTTCAGTTAGCCGATCATCCTTTTCGGGCATTGCAAGTTCGAACTCTTTCAGATACTCCGCATGTTTTGTTTCGTACTCTTCTACAAGGGCCTTGAATTCGGGTAGTTCACGGACCGCGTCCATATCGTCATCAAAACGGATATGGGAGAAACTGCGATATCCTTTCTCAAAAGCTCTCCGGAGGGCGGCGATGGATTTGTCCGTCTTCCCCATCCGTGAGTACAGACACGCCTGGTCATAATAGTTGCCGTCATCCTCGGGATCAGACTCGATTATCTTGTCCATCCATTTCTCCGCCTCGTCATCCTTACCCAGAAAATGGAGGGCATACATGCGGCAGCTGCTGCCATCCGCCAGGGTGTCCAGCTGAAGGACCTTTTCGAAATCAGCCTCAGCCTCTGTCTTTTTCCCTTCAATAAGGAGCAGTTCACCGCGCATGAGATATAGATAGGGGTATTCATCAGTCAGGTCCAGGCCGAGATTGTAGTCATCCATGGCTTTCCCGTTCTCTCCCTTCATCTCATAGCACCATCCTCGCCTGTAATAGGCAAAGCCCTGATCCGGTTCTTCTTCAATGGCAGCCGTAAAGTCTGCTATGGCAGAATCAAGGTCGCCCGAGAGCCTAAAGTAGTCCCCTCTCCTGCAAAGGTCCTCCCAGGAGGGATCCTTCTCCATCGCTGCGGAGATGTCCTTGATGGCCATTTCGTTCAGGCCAAGTTCACTATAACAGTCGCTACGGTGAAGATTAATCTGATCAAAGTGTCCGAATTCGGCCTCCAGTTCATCATAACCCTTGACGGCTTCGGCGTACTTATGGGTCTCCTCATAAAGCTGGCAGAGCATGGCCTTCCAGAGGAAAGGATCCTCGCTCTTCTTTGACCTTGTCTTGATATTAGCTTCAGCATAGTTTTGGCGCTTCTTCAGGACTTCCATGATGGCTCCCAGATTAGCGTCTTCGTTCTTGTCAAACCAGTCGAGGGCGGCATCGATGGCTTTGTTGGTTTCACCAAGTTTGTCATAAGCCTGCGCCTTGAAGCGATACACTTCGGCATAATCGGCATCAAACTTCTGGCATTTTTCAAGAGTCTCCAGAGCCTCCTTGTATTCTCCACGATCGATCATATTCCGTGCGAGGCCCACCATTGCGCCCTGATCAGCCTCGTTTTCTGCTATCATCTTTCTGTAGATGGCATCGGCTTCTGTGAGATTCTTCTGGTAATACAGCATCTGAGCATAGTCGAAGGCTATGCTTTGGAGATTATCCTTGTTGTCCTTCCGGGCGAGTTCATAAGCCTGTCGGAATGAAGAAACGCCATTGTCTATATCGTGCATATCCTGATAGATGTAGCCTTTCCACCAAAGCAGGGTGGATGTGGCAACATCTGTCTTCTTTGGCTTGTTTACCTTCAAGGCATGATTGATGTCTTGGAGGGCCTGACCGTAATCTCCTTTGCGACGTAGCAATCGGACACGGAGAAGCAGTGCATCGACATTGTCAGGTGTCTCCTGAAGTTGTTTGTTTACCAGATCGAGGCCTTTTGCCTCGTCCTTCTCTTCATTGAGGACTTCATAGGCCTTCTGGAGGTTATAATCGTTTCCGGATTTGTTCTTTTGAGCGTGCACGTTGCCGCTCAACGTGGCCAAAAGAAAGGCCACCATCAGAGTCAGGATTTTGTTCATACTGCGCGAAAGGTTTATTGAGTAAATTCTACGCAAAGTAAGCGATAATTTTTCTAATGTGCAAACTCTTTGAGTAATTTTTACACATTTATTATTTATGCTATCTTTGCAGAAAAAATGTATCTTTGCTATGCAGTTAGAAAAGAATAGCTATCTTTGCGTAATTAGAACACATACAATGGCAAAGAAAGGTCAATACACTTACGAATATCCGCATCCTGCAGTGACCGCGGATAGTGTGGTTTTTGGATATGATGGTAAGGAATTGAAGGTACTCCTCATCAAACGCGGAGCCGAGAAAGAGGCCAGCACAACCGCATATATCGGCGAATGGGCCTTGCCTGGTGGATTCTTAGACGTAGATAAGGATAAGACTGTTGCCCACACTGCCGCGCGGGAGCTAAAAGAAGAAACTGGTCTTAAACTTTGCGTCAAGGATTTCAAGGAAGTCGGAACGTTTAGCGACATCAAAAGAGATCCCCGTGAACGCGTAATTACCGTAGCACACTACGCCCTTGTAAAATTGGCCGAAGTTCAGGCTGATACGGACGCCGATAAGGCTGAGTGGTTCGTACTATCTGATGTACCATCCCTCGCATTTGATCACGACAAGATCCTTCGCGATGCTTTCTACCGCCTGAAGCAGGACATACATTTTCAGCCTGTTGGCTTTGAGCTTCTACCTGAAGTTTTCACTCTTCCTCAGTTGCAGAATCTCTATGAGTCAATCCTTGAAATCAAGTTTGACCGTCGCAACTTCGCCAACAAAATGAAACACTTTGGAATGTTATCCGAAGTAGAAGATGATACGCCTCGCCATGGGACACGTACCCCCAACAAATACCGTTTTGATAAGGAGAATTACGATCGTCTGAAAGCAAAGGGCTTCCAACTCGAGTTTTAAGATGCCGAAAGGAAACACATACGATGTCTTTATCAGTTACCGTCGCCAAGGCGGTGCCGTTAAAGCCGAACTCACGAAAGACGAGCTGGCAAAGCGAGGCTTTCGTGACACTCGTATGTTCCTTGACACTAGAAGTCTTACCTCTGGAAATTATCTCAAAACCATCCTCGAAGCTATTGCCAGCTCCCGTAATATCGTAGTTATTGTCACCAAAGACTGCTTTAAGAACTTACCAACGGATAGCACATGGGTTAGGGAGATTGAATATGCTATCGAGCTCCACAAGAACATCGTCCCCATCTACTTCGACGGCATCACAGGATTGAAAGCGGACGAGATACCATCCTGCATTCAGCGCCTTACTTTCGAGAATGCCGTACAGTATGTTCATCAATATGCGGATGCCAGCTTTGACCGTCTTGCGTCACGATTATACAAGGAGCCTATCGCTCTGCCCAAGTGGAGCAAGTGGCTAATTGGTGCCGTCGCTGCCGGTGGCTTAGCCGCTGGTGGCTATACAGCCATTGACAACGCTTCCGGTCTGAAGTCAGGCGAAGTCTATGTTGTCAACTCCTCCAGTTCAAAGAGCTATCATATAGACCGGAACTGCGCCACTCTTAAGAACGCCAAGCATCGCATCAAGAAAGTTCCTGAGGAAGAGGCAATCTTGGATGGTAAGAAGCCTTGCAAGAAATGCAATCAATAGGTGTAGATTGTTGTCTGTATTCTTCTACTTCCTCCCAACTATATTTATATTAATTCTAAGCTTAAAGTCGGTCATAAAACCGAATTCATTAGCATAGGAAGCACCAATAGAAAAATCAAAGTAATCCCATCCTATTCCAGCGCGCACTCCGCCCATCAATGCATATTTTGTGTTATAACCTATAACAGGTTGGATGTTCAAATGATACCCCTGTTCTGAGCACCTCAATATGTTGTAAGTTGGAGCAATTGAAAAGAAAACATGTTCGTCATAACCTCCATCTGAAAGTGAAGTAACCATCAAATCAAGATTAAACTTATTATCATAATCCCCGAAGGTAAGTCCTGCCCCGAATTGAGCATAACGGTTACTGATCCCCATTATTCCCAGAGTGATAGGCAGCCTTACTATTAATGGATTACTACTGTAAATACTGCTCGAGTGCTTATTCTTGGTCGCTTTTGCTGTGCTCTTTCCTGAGTGATCCTTTTTATATTGCTTCTCTCTTGCCTTAATATTCTTTCTCCACCACTTAACGTCAGGTGTAAATGATTCAGAGAATGATACAGTGTAATTCTCCACTATACTTCTTGCCACATCAAAATTACCTGAGGACATTTCATTTTCAACCAGCCAGCCTCGGACTAAACTTACATGTTCGCTAGAGGGATACTGGGATATAAAATCTCGAAGGTTCGTCTTGAATCTGTATGAAGCTTTAGATAGTTTTTCAAAGTCTACTTCTTCGCAACACTTTTTATAGTTCCTTAGCGAGATCTCCGGCAATGAGAAAAGTTGTTTTGCCCGCTCATAGGTTGCTTTTGCCGCAGCATAATCGTGGCCGTCAAATAAACTTGAAGCTTTTGAAATGAGGAGAGGAAAGAGTTTTTTATTTGCCTCAGAAATATGCTTTGAATAGGTTGTCTTGCTATTTATGTAAGATTGATACGATTCTACAGTGTTACGTGACAAAGCTAATTTCCATCGTTCTTCATCTGCGATCTCTTCTAGTTCTCTAATCTTACTGATAGCTTGAGAATCATACTTCGAATCTGGATGATTCTTTCGGAAACTATAATAATCAGATAGAATACGACACTTTTTCCAATCATCATCAATAGCCTTTTGTGCTAAATACCGTTCCCTTAGAGATTCACATTCTCGTATCTTTGCTTTAATTGTAGGATCTGCCGGATTAAGATTTACGATCTGACGTAGTTTGGCGATGGCATCAGAATAGCGTTGTCTTTTCTTCAATCGTTCAACTTCAGACAACAAGTCGCGACAAGTGATGGCCTTTGACCGTTCCTGCTCAAGGTTGTATGTTGATTGTCCGTTATCCTTATACTCTTCAATAATCGCGTTATAATAAGACACGGCCGTTTTATACTGTCCTTTGCTAAAAGAAGATCTTGCATCAGACAGGGACTGCGCCCTCATTATTGATGGCGCATTGAGCATAAGAAAAACAACCCACGTAAGTGTTAAATATAACCTAAAACCACGCATTATTATTTTAATTTATCAAGTCGGCTCTGATAAGATCGCCAACTGGGATCGTTAGCGTCTTTAAGCTTATTAATCTGTTTTTGTGCTCCACTTATACCTGTAGGAGTTAAGCCTTCTTTTTTCGCTTGCTCCATACCAGGCAACCTACTATCCAAGCTATTCTTTATACTTGCAATTTCGCCACTGCTAATGCTATGATTAGATGATGGAGTCGGTGACGCCTCGCCACTCGGATTATGAATCATTTCAGGATTGCCATGTTGTGGGGTATATGGTGGCGTTTTAATACTATTGTTATATCCAAAGACAATAGCTCCGATAATTGTGAGAATAATAACCAAGAGGACGCCCCAAACTGCTCCTGAGCCACTGTTCTTCTTTAGTTCATCAATTCTATTCTTCGCTGTTAAAGAATATCGTCCATTAGGATATCGCTTTAGGTACGTTTTGTATGACTCAATAGTGTTATTGTCTTGTGCGACCTTCCAAGCCCTAGCCTCTTCTAATTGAGCGCGAATGGTAGAAATAATCGTTTTTGCCTCAACAACATGGATACTATCCGGATAATTATTTATGAAACCATCCAGTGCTGTGATAGTATTCGAGGCCTTGGCTCGTCCCCAATCTTCCGATTCTTGACAAGCCTTCAATCTCGTTTTCGCCGCATCCTTATACTTGCTGTCTGGATACTTTCTCAAAAAAGACGAGAATCCAGCCGCGGAATTCAATCTGCACGCATCTGTCCAGGCATCTTCCTCGGCTTTTATGGCAGCCTGCCTTTCTGCTTCTGCCTCTGCTGCCTTGCGTTCTGATTTTTTCTTTCTTGCTTCTTCGGCATGTGCCCCAAAGGGGTATTCATTAAGGTAAATTTGGTATCCGATTGCTGTGTTTTTACTACAGGCATTCCTCCAAGCAATTAACTCGAGTTGACGTTTTTTCGCTTGTTCCTCTTTCTCTTTCCTTTCTTTAGCATCTTTTTCGGCTTTCAGTAAGTCATTCTCTGCATTCTTCAGGTAGTCAGCTATACATATCGCGTTTGTAGGATTGGCCTTATTAACAGCTAATTCTAAAGGATCAATTTTAGTGATATCCCGTTTCTTAATGTAACTTGAGAGAACATTTAGAAAAACAACAAAAATGTCTCCCATCGAAGACAAATCTGAATAGATGTTCGAACTGCCAAAACTTCGGAAATCAGCTTTCTTAAAAAGCATTGTATCCGAATCTTCCATGTCATATTTGTCGATCAGTGTGGGATTATAGGCTATAGCCAAGATACTGGTTAGAATGATAACTTCGGAGAAATAATCTAATGTAGAATTAGAGTAAACACAGTTTTCTCTAGCCGGATGTTGATATCCCTCTTTTCCGTTGGTCGAATTTTTCGAATTCATATACGACAACGCGGGGACATACATTGAATCATAATCAATCAAATAAATGTTGCCATAAGGGTTGACTATGATGTTCTCATGCTGAAGATCACCGTGTGCTATCGATAAACGATGTAAATCTTGAGTCATGGCAAAGAAGTTCGAGGCTAACTCGAATAACTTGTGCCGATTGTTCCTATTATAACAAATATAGTCCTTTATGTCGCGTCCGTTTATCCACTTCATTCGCGTCGTGGGATACACGACTCCATTAACGACGATGCCGTTGTCTTCGTACTCGAAATCAATAAAATACGGAAGGCCTGCTTTCTTTAATTCGGCAGATAGAAGTTTAATCCTAGCCTGATCATTGTCTAGAGTATGATGCCAACAACGGAATGCCCACTTGGAACCATCCACCTCTACAGGAAAAACAATAGAAAAACCGCCAACACACGCCTGAAGGTCACCATTTCTAAGCCTGGCGAAAGTCCCTCTTTTGATGAACTCATCCTTAATAAGCGCAGGGACAGATACACTATTGATTATGTCCTGTATGTCTAGTATCATCGATTACTCAATCTAAGGATTACTTGGTTCTTATGGGATAATAACCACTAGCTTTGAGGAGATTAATCATTGAATCAATATTGGAGGTGTACGCTACCCTAAATGGTTTAACAGCAAAGTCAATCTCATCCCATATGCGAATTTGGTAGTTGATAGGAATAATACTGGAAGCAAGAATCAAATCATTATCTTTCCCTTCTCTCTCATTAATGATAGGAAAGACTATATTCTCCTCCGCAGCAACAACCAGATTGAGAAACAATGTCTCTCCGTCAGAAGTCCTCATCTTTTTTAGTTCTTTAATGCTGTCCGAAAGAGGCTCGTCAATAGCGTAATTATCACAAGTGATATTGACCACAATAGGGGCTGGTGTTTCATAATTATCCTCTGACCAATGTGAAATCATTTCTCTTGCGTAATCAATACCCACTTTCAAATTAGCGATATAATCCGTTGCTGTTAAATCTACCCAAATCGGTTGTGGATACATGAATTCGACATGTTTACCATCACTTCCTATCATTCCTCTCTTCTTTTCATTAACGCGGAGAGGGCAGTCGTAAACAGATGATAAATATCCACATATTATCGGCTTTACTTCAATGTCATATGAAGCAACACAAATAAACAATCTATTCTTAGGGCAATCTTTATTAAAGTTTACTTTAATTAACACATCCATTATCTGGTTAGCGAACTCACAAGCCCTCTGGGCACAGGTGATTCCTTCTATTACCCTTTTCATTGAAACAGATGCATCAACGAGAATAACAATGAATTGGGGCGCGGCGCTACTACATAGCATTGAGTAGTCTTCTCCACCTATTATTTCCGCATTTGGCGCTAACTTCATAATGATAATTTATACTTTATTCCACTTGGCTCTGGTGCTTGTTGTCTCGGGAGTGAATTCTAGACGTTCTACTTTAGGTTGATTATTCCACTTTCCCCTAACGCCGTCTGCGATTCTCTTTGTTGCAGGGATGATAGCATCTTCCAGGGGAAGAAGATCATTCATATTATCACTCTCAAGAGCTTTCTTGATCGCTTCAGATAATGGTTTCAGTTCAGGATGAGAGTCTAATTTGCTGAAGATTTTGGATGTTCCTCTTGAATTAATGTCTTCTGCAGAAAAAAGAAGGGTTTCTGTATCCTTTATTTTAAGTTCATCCCACAAAGAAGGGAAACAGGACAACGCAATGATACTGGTGTAGATTATTAGCTCAGAGAAATAATCTACTTTCTCCGAGGCAAATTGATTCGACCAACGTGCTGGATGTTGGTATCCTGCAAGCCCTTTAACCCAAGTTTCCGCTCCGGAAATTTTTTCAGCAAAAAATCAGGGTTCCCAA
>ERZ842401.2036-NODE-2036-length-27621-cov-5.388776_pt1 | contig 27621 bp, 21 predicted proteins | sample MGYA00521270_ERZ842401 | MGnify/ENA primary metagenome ERZ842401 (study PRJEB31892, sample SAMEA3878208) | bioreactor metagenome | biome: Moose rumen | place: Sweden | collected 2011-10 | study: EMG produced TPA metagenomics assembly of the PRJEB12797 data set... | reverse complement strand
GACTCCTCCGAGACAGAGATGTCCCGGGGGAGTTTTGTTTTATCTTCGATTGGCCGGAGGAGCCTGAAGGGCGGTCGAAGAACGGCAGCGTTGCTGCCCTCGACGTCACCCCCTCTCCAAACCTCTCCCCTCGGGGGCGAGGCTTCAGTCGTCCTTTCGTCCTCCGAATTCCTCGGGACCCCCGAGAGTCAAGAGACTCCCGGGGGTCTTTCGTATCCGGCAGCTACCTGAATAACAGATTTGCCCTTCGGGGCGTTCCTCGACTCCTCCGAGACAGAGATGTCCCGGGGGAGTTTTGTTTTATCTTCGATTGGCCATCTTTCCTAAATCCGCCGTGAGTTGTAAATATCTGATTATTAGTCATTAACATAAAGTAACCCATCCGAAAGCCGGAGTTTAAATAACATAAAGGCTTATATGTCAATTACTTCCTGCTCACGGTAAATCTGCAACCCGTTCAGCGGAGATTTGGCTCATCTCAAACGGCCATTTGTACAACAGATTATACCTTAAGAGATATTTAAATAATAACCTGTATCATTTACCCTGCCGTCGCCCCTAGGTTGACCCCTCCCAAACAAGTTTGGGTCCCTCTCTCTTACAAGGCCGAGGGAGGCCATGGGCTATATAAATGATGCAGGTTATTATTTTACATTTACTTAGGAATTATATGTCAGTTACTTCCTATAAGTCTCAGTCGCGAAGAGACCGGAAGGAAAATTGCCTCCAGCGAGAGTCAGATGACTACCATGTATTTTTTATTTTAAATAATTTGTATATTTGAGTTTCCATATAGTTACATTAACTCTTTTGAAAACCAATAAAGATGAAAAGATTTATCAACTATCTAGCCGTCGTCGCAGCGATACTCGTAGCAGTCGCTCCTGCAGAAGCCAGAAAAGCAAAGAAAGTTGCTCCCAAGGAGCATAAGGTGCTTGTAATTCCAGAGGTGCAAAAACAGGTTATTTCTGTGGAAACGTCTAATACACAGCTTATTCTCCTCGTCAATTCAAACGGTACCGTGCAGACATGTCATTATGGACGGAAGATAGCTGATCCTAATGAGTTCCTTAATTATAACTCGGGTCTCGGATCTATGTATGGTGATGGTGCCATGACATATCCGGCTCAAGGCGGGAAATATATTTCTGAACCGGCACTAAGCGTTAAGTATGCTGACGGTTATAGGAACACTGAGCTGTATTTTGTTGGCGTGAATACGATCACTAAGAGTGGGGTGAATACTACGGAAGTACTTATGAAAGACTATGTTACAGACCTTGAGGTAAAGCTTGTATACGATGCCTATATCAAAGAGAACGTAATCCTAAGCCACTCTGAGATATTGAATGCCGGAAATCTACCGGTCACCCTTATCAACTATGCTTCCTCCTCGATGTATCTAAAAGGGGATAAATTCATGCTTACTCACACAAATGGTGACTGGGCTGCAGAAATGCAGGTAGAAAGGGAACTTATAAATCATAACATCAAGGTCATTGAGTCCAAGCGTGGCACTCAGGCCACCCAGAGGAATAATCCTTCTTTTATGCTGAGCCTAAATACGGATTCTTTCAGTGAGACTGACGGTGATGTCATTGCGGGATCGCTTGCCTGGAGCGGTAATTTCCGTATCAGTTTCGAAAAAGACGCCACTCATAATCTCAATATTGTTGCGGGAATCAATCCGTTCTCATCCGAATATGAACTTGCTCAGAATCAGACATTTGTTACTCCTGATATGATATGGACATTCTCCTCTGAAGGGGCCGGTCAGGCATCGAGGAATATCCATTCTTGGGCCAGAAATTACGGCGTTTACGGTGGTGCCGCGATAAAGCCTACTCTCCTGAATAGCTGGGAAGGTGCTTATTTCACTTTTACTACCGAGACCCTATTGAGGATGATCGATGATGCCGCTGCTATGGGCCTCGAGATGTTTGTCCTTGACGACGGATGGTTTGCAATGGACTTCCCCCGGGATAGTGATAGGCAGGGGCTCGGAGATTGGGAAGTCAATACCAAAAAGATACCGGAAGGAATTGATTATGTGGCATCATACGCCCATTCCAAAGGTCTTAAATTTGGAATTTGGATAGAGCCGGAGATGGTCAATCCCAAGAGTAATCTTGCCGAAGCCCATCCGGACTGGGTAGTCCGTTCTCCTGGACGCGAAATATATCAATCCCGTTACCAATGGCTTTTGGATCTTTCCAATCCTGACGTTCAGGACTTCGTTTTCGGTGTTTTCGACAGAACAATGCAACTTTCGAAAAATATTGATTATATAAAGTTCGATTCCAACCGTCCTGTCTTTAGCTACGGCTCGGACTATCTTGGCAAAGACCAGAGCAAGTTCTATGTTGAATACGTGCAGGGACTTTACAGTGTTATGCGCAGGGTCCGTGAAAAATATCCCGACACAATCGTTCAGTGCTGCTCATCAGGCGGTGCGAGAGTCGATTACGGCTCTTTAAAGTATTTCAATGAGTACTGGGCAAGCGACGATACTGATGCGATGGAAAGAATTAAGATTCAATATGGTACAAGTCTTTTCTATCCTTCATGCACGATTGCTTCCCATGTCTCGGCAGTGCCGAATCACCAGACCGGAAACGTTTCTTCTCTGAAATTCCGTTTCGATATTGCATGCGCGGGACGTCTTGGAATGGAGCTTCAGCCCAAAAAACTCTCCGACGAGGAACGCGTTTTCGCCGATAGGTGTATCAAGTCTTACAAGAACTGGAGAGATGTTGTCTTCACAGGAGACCTCTACAGGCTTTCTTCCCCGTATGAAAGCGATTATTATGCGTTGATGTATGTGACTGAAGATAAGTCCAGAGCTGTCGTATTTGCCTATTGCACCAACTATCTCAACCGCTCTTTGGGGACTAAGACATTCCGTCTTCAAGGTCTTGACCCTTCTAAGAAGTATAAAGTAACAGAGCAGAATGTCGATAAATCAATATTCTCCGGAAACGGTAAGGCGCTTGCCGGAGATTATCTGATGAATGGCGGATTCAATATCAAGCTGTTCAAGACAATGGAAAGCGCCGTATTCTATTTAGAAGCGGAGTAAGGCCTATTCAGCATCCACGTGGAGGACATATCCGAGCGGGGTATCCGCGTCGGTGAAGAAGTTGTCCACAGTATAGTGGAGATCGAATACTTTCGTGCCGAGTGGATCATTTTTGTCCAAGCGGTATATTTGGAGCATATAGTGCTCGAAAGGATTGATAGTCAGGTGCCTTGCCATCTGCCACTCTTCGCTGCCGGGAGCTTTGTCAAGTGTGACAGGAATTGAGGAACGGTTGTAGATATAAACCTTCAGGGTTTTCTCGGACCATATAATCTTCTCTACTCTGAGACATGATTTAAGAAGCGGGAGAATCAGTTCTTCCGGTCCATAGACTTTTCCATCGGCAAAAATGGCTGTCCTATGCGCATCTAGACCTTCGCGAAGACCGCTTAGGGATCTCTCCTTCGCGAAAACGAGGGTAACGGGGCGAAGTTCGCCGGCTCTGAAATCAATATCCATGAACATTGGATGGTGACTGTCAGTGCCGCTGACGATTGCAAGAGAGTGCTCTATTGCCCAGTGGTGGGCTTCAGGGCTATAACCTTCCCACCAGTTGTAGACCTCAACAGCATCCATGAGGCCATCTTTGACCATCTGCTCATGCTCCTGATAGAAGACAGTCTCATTTGGGGCCTGGCGGCACCAGTGGGGATGGTTCCATGTCAAAAATGCACCCTGGCCTTTGGCGATCTTTGCAGCGGCAAGAAGGCCTTCAGGCTGATGGTCTCTGCCAGGGGCGTCCATGGCTGACCCGATAGGATTTGCGTCCTTAATAAAAGTGGCGTTGAAATGGCCTGGTGGCATGATTTGGCTTGTGATTTCACCACCGGGAACCAGGATAAGTCCTGTTCCTTTAGCCTGTTTCTCTGCTAGTTTGAAAGAGGTATTGCAGTCGACTTTTTGGGGATCGAAGTACCCGGAATTCAAATATTTATGGAGTCTTCCATCGACATGGTCGGTAATGCATAAGAAATCCAGTCCTTCCATCACAGCTTCATCCACTCTTGTGGTCGGCCATACGCTCGCATCGGAGAAGATAGTATGCATGTGCATATCGCCCTTGAGGGTAATGTATCCGTCAATATTTGGAATTTTCATCTCATTCCTGACTTGGGCTGAGAGGGTGCTGGCGGCAAGTAGTGCTGCGGCAAGAAGTGATAATGACTTTTTCATATTTTGTTATTAGTTTCAATCTTCACAAATATACTTAAAAAATACTATCTTTGTCAATATGGAAGGTAAGATTTGGGACCCTTTGAGAAAGAAATATGTTGCCCTGACTCCCGAAGAAGAAGTCAGGCAATGGTTCATTTCCGTCATGCGTGACGGGATGAAAATTCCTTCTCACATGATGATGAGCGAGGTGCCCTTTAGCCTGGGAGACAAAGATTATCGGGCGGATATCGTTGTCTATGGCAGAGATGCCAGTCCAATAATGATAGTAGAGTGCAAACAGCCTTCAATTACTATTGACCAAGATGTGCTGGATCAGGCTATAAGATATAATAATGTCTTGGATGTAAAGTATTTGGCGGTCACAAATGGAGCAAAGACTTTTATCTTTGCCAAGGAAGGGGACAGATTTGAATTCATGGAAAATGCTCCGCTCTGGGAGGAAATGATATGTCAACGATAACAAAGGGTTTTCTAGAAGGAAATATTTTCAAAATAGTATCTCAAGAGGCTGAGAGACAGGGAGTCAGGGCTTTTGTCATTGGCGGTTATGTCCGTGACTGTTTCCTTGGAAGGTCTAATAAGGATATCGATATAGTTGTAGAAGGGAGCGGAATAGCTTTGGCTGAAGCGATAGGGACGCGAATTAAGAGCAAGGTCTCAGTCTTCAAGAACTTCGGTACCGCAATGCTCCATATTGATGGGATCGAAGTCGAGTTCGTTGGGGCGAGGAAGGAGTCCTATAGCCATGATTCGAGAAAGCCTATAGTTGAAGACGGGACCCTGGAAGAAGACCAGAAGCGGCGTGATTTCACGATAAACGCCATGGCATTCAGTCTCCAAAAAGAAGATTTTGGGGCCCTTATTGACCCTTTTGGTGGGATAAGAGATCTTAATGATGGCATTATCAGGACTCCTCTTGATCCGGATACGACATATAGTGATGACCCTTTAAGGATGCTTCGTGCAGTAAGATTCGCTTGTCAGCTTAGCACTCCCAAGCACGAATTCCGGATTGTCGAAGAGTCTCTTTCTTCAATGAAGAGAAATGCTTATAGACTCGATATATTGTCCAAAGAAAGGATAGTGGAGGAGCTCAATAAGATGCTTCTTACCTCGCATCCGTCCCATGCCTTCAGACTCTTGGATGAGACATCCCTCCTTGGAAGGATCCTCCCACAGCTGGAACTCCTTAAAGGAGTGGAAACAATTGAAGGAAAGGGACATAAAGAGAATTTCTCCCATACCCTCCAGGTGGTTGACAATCTGGCTAAAGAAGAAGAGGAGGCGATATCGATGGGCCTTCTTAAAGATTATGAACCCCTTGCCGACGGCTGGTCTGAGTCTGTGAGAACCATACCAAATGTGTGGCTTCGATGGGCCGCTCTCCTCCATGATATAGGGAAGCCGGCGACCAAAAAATTTATTCCCGGAACTGGATGGACATTCCATGGACATGACGCAATGGGCGCTAAAATGGTCCCTAAGATATTCGCATCTCTCAAGATGCCTCTCAACGAGAAAATGAAGTATGTCCAGAAACTTGTCGGACTTCATCTCAGACCAATTGCACTTGTGGATGAGGAAGTTACAGATTCTGCTATAAGACGCCTTCTATTTGATGCGGGAAACGATATCGATGATCTGATGCTTCTTTGCAACGCAGATATAACCTCGAAAAACCCGGCAAAAGTCGCGAGGATAAAATCCAATTTCGAACTCGTCAAGCAAAAGCTTGTTGCGGTGGAAGAGAAAGATGCCATCCGCAATTTTAAGAATCCGATTACTGGTGATTATATTATGGAGGTTTACGGCATTGGACCGTGCAATACCATAGGCTTGATTAAAGAATATGTCAAGAATGCTATTCTTGATGGAGTGATTGGAAATGATTTCGAGGAAGCGGATGCTCTGATGAGGGAGAAGGCTTCTGAGCTTGGGCTTTCAGAGAAATGATGGATCCACTTGAAGAATATCTCGAATATATCAGGACGGTGAGACGCTATTCCGACCGTACTATAGATATTTATGAGGGTGTACTCAGGACTTTTTCCGATTTCGTGGAAGGTCCTCTGTTAGAGTCCCTTACTCCACAGATCCTGAGAAGCTATGAAGTCCACCTCCTCGATAAAAAAAGGATGTCTCCGAAGACTGTCAATCAGCATCTTTCTGTTCTCAGCAGTTTTTGCCGCTATATGGTAAAGCAGGACAGGATCCCATCCAATCCGGTCTCAACGCTGTCACGGCCAAAGGTCCCTAAACGCCTTCCGGAATATTTCCGTCAGGAGAGTTTGGACAGCTATCTTTCATCGACAGAATACCTTGTCAACGAGTACGAGGCATTCTCAGATCCTAAATATTACGAGCCCAGGCTTCAGAGGCTCATAATCAATATCCTTTATTGCACGGGTATTCGACGGGCAGAACTTATTTCATTGAATATTGCCTCTTTTGATTCTGCCCGGAGGGTAATGTCGGTACATGGAAAAGGTGACAAAATGAGAGAAATTCCGCTTCTCCCTTCTCTTTGTCATGAAATTTGTATATATTTACAATCAGTTGAATCAACGGTCATTGAAGTTAGATCTGCTACCGATCCTCTTCTTGTAACCAAAAAGGGGGAGAGGCTTTATCCAGTCTATATCGACAGGGTGGTGAAGAGTTGTCTCGGAGATTCAGGCGTGACTTCCAGAAAGTCCCCCCATGTCCTCCGTCATACTCTCGCCACGGAGCTTCTGGACGAAGGAGCGGACATCAATTCAATAAAGGAGATGCTTGGCCATTCCTCACTCGCAGCGACGCAGGTCTATACCCACACGTCCGTCGACCGGCTGAAAAAAGTTTATGTTAACGCCCACCCGAGGGCAAAAAACGGAGGTAACAATGGAGATTAAAATCAAGTCTCTGAAATTCGACGCCGATGCAAAACTCATCGCTTATGTCGAGAAGAAAGTTTCAAAACTCGAAAAGTTTTTCGATGGTATCGAGACTGCAGACGTTACACTGTCTCTCCTAAGCGAACCGGACAACAAAAACGTCAAGATTCAGGCACACATTCCCGGTGACGATTTGGTTATCGAGAGAAGCGCCAAAACATTTGAGGAGGCAGTTACTGAGGCCGCGGACCTGATGAAAGAAAAGATAGTCAGGGCCAAGGAGAAAAAATTTGACAAATAATTTTCAGCCAGCGGCGTTCCAACAGTATGGGGCGCCGCCTTTTTTTATTATATTTGTTGTTTGATGGCTTCTAAGAGTTACATAGAGACTGACAGGCAGTGCCGGAGTATAGTCAGTGATGTCAAAAACGGCATTTTCAAGCCGGTCTATCTTCTCATGGGGGAGGAGTCCTATTACTCCGACATGGTCTGTAATGCTATTATCGACAACTGTCTTCAGGATTGGGAGAAAGATTTCAATGAAACGATTTGTTACGGGGCTGATGTAGATGCAGAAACAGTTATTTCTGAGGCTCGTAGGTTCCCGATGATGGCTGAGCGTCAGCTTGTGGTCCTCAAAGAAGCCCAGGCGATGAAGAGTCTCGACGACCTCTCCATTTATTGTCAGAATCCACTAGATTCAACAGTCCTTGTCATTTACATGAGAGGGGCGTCCGCCGACAAGCGGAAATCCCTATATAAGAGCATCCTAAAGGTTGGGACGATTGTCGAATCCATCCCCCTCCGCGATTATGAGGTAGCCCGCTGGATTGGCGATTACTTTACAGAAAACGGCCTTTCAATATCTCCGGAGGCAGCTGCCCTAATGGGAGAGTTCGCAGGGGCAGACCTTTCGAAAATCGCCCTGGAGACCTCCAAGATGATGAAAAGTCTCCCGGAGGGCACGAAAAATATCCAGATTGAAGACATCGAGCGAAATATAGGAATCTCGAGGCAGTTCAGTATCTTCGAGCTTACTAAGGAGCTCTCATACCACAACTCCGCAAAGGCCCTAAGGGTTGCAGCCTATATTGGCGAGGCTCCAAGATTTGCCATGCCTATGGCCGTGAGCATGCTATTTACCCATTTCTCGAGGATTCTAAGATATGAGGCCCTCCTTCAGAGCGAACCTCATCCAGCTAATGACAAGAAAGCACGTGTTCTCGGGGTCAATCCATTTTTTTTCAAGGAGTACGATGCCGCAGCAGCCAACTATCCGCTAAAAAAGTGCATGAACATCATATCTCTCCTTTGTGATTATGATTATAAAGGAAAGGGAGGCGATGCAGGAGAAGCTACGCCTCCGGAACTCCTTCTCGAACTCGTTACGAAAATCCTAAATATTTGATAAATAATTATTGTATAACGATAATTTTTTTTCTAAATTTGCAGAAAGTTAACATAATATGTCAATCATAGAAGTCAAAAACGTATCCAAGTCCTTTGGCGAAAAAGTAGCCCTCGATGGGATATCACTCGACATCCCTGAGGGAGGCATATTCGGACTCCTCGGACCAAACGGTGCTGGCAAGACGACGCTGATACGTATCATTAACAGGATTACAGTCCCAAGCGGCGGCGTTGTCTATTTTAATGGACGGCCAATTACCGATGAAGATGTTTCCAAGATTGGATACCTCCCTGAAGAACGTGGTCTTTACCGTAAGATGAAGGTTGGAGATCAGGCAATGTATCTTGCCCAGCTCAAAGGAATGTCTTCCCGGGATGCTGCGTTTGCCCTTAAGGAATGGTTCGTTAAATTCGGCATTCAGGATTGGTGGGGGAAAAAGGTCGAGGAACTGTCAAAGGGTATGGCACAAAAGATACAGTTTATTACAACTGTTGTACATAAACCCTCTCTCATGATTCTGGACGAGCCTTTTTCCGGTTTTGATCCAGTCAACGCGGAACTCATCAGAAATGAGATTCTTCGTCTCAACAAAGAAGGCGCTACTATTATCCTTTCCACCCATAACATGGAGTCTGTAGAGGAACTTTGTGACAATATAGCCCTTATCAACAAGTCTCACCTCGTGATTACGGGCGGAGTCGACGAGATTCGTCATAAATACGGCAACAACAATGTCGAGCTGATTTATACGGGCGGTAAACTTGAGTCACTGGAGGGCCTTTTCCAGGTTCTCAGCGACATCGACAATGCCTCCCGCCACACAGCCGTTCTTTCACTCTCTGAAGGTGTAGTTTCCAACGATGTTCTCTCTGCAATCATTGCGGAAGGATTTGCCGTCAATTCATTCAAGGAACTAATACCGAGAATGAACGATATTTTCATAAAGCTTGTAACGGAGGGAGAGTAAAGTTATGAATCTTAAGAAACTTAATATTATAATTGGAAGGGAATATCTCAACAAGGTCAAGAAGAAATCCTTCCTTTTCATAACATTCGGCGTTCCGGTTCTTTTCGTCCTAATGTATGTGGCTATCATCTTCATAATGCTGAAGACTAAGGATGAATCAAAGCTTGTTGCAGTCCACGATTCTTCCAAGATAGTGATGCCGACTCTGGAGGACAACGATATCCTCTCCTATGTCGATTTCTCGATGAATAATCTCGACAGCCTTAAGTCTGATCTGAAAGGGCTAGGCGCCGACATTCTTCTTGTCATATCTCCTCTCGACTCTGCCGCTAAGACCGTAACGGCAACGACTTATTCAGTGAAACCTCTTGGGGTGGAGACATCGCAAATAATTGAAAGTCACATCAATAACGCAGTCGAGAAATATAGAATAGATTCCTCCGGAATAGAGGGCCTGGATAAGATTATGTCCGATGTCAAGTCCGATGTTTCCCTAAAGACATATACTGTCGACGATGCCGGCAAGGAAACAATCACAGAGTCCGGTGTGTATATGGCCCTTTCCATGATTCTCTCGATGATGCTCTATATGTTCATAGCACTCTTCTCCGGGATGGTGATGACAAGTGTCATAGAGGAAAAATCTTCCAGGGTTGTCGAAGTTCTGATGTCATCGGTGAAGTCGACTGAGCTCATGTTCGGAAAGATTATAGGAGTCGCCCTTGTCGCTCTTACTCAGTTCCTTCTGTGGATCGTCCTATCAGGCGTTCTCATCTCTATTGTTGGAGGAATATGGGGCTTTGACAACATCATGGGAGCTGCAAGCGCGGCAAATGAAATTACACAGGTCTCCGGGATTGAGGATGCCCAAGGAATGGAACTTACCGGAATGCAGGCTGTGATGTCCACTCTTACCCACCTGAATTATGTCGAGATCATTATCTCGTTCCTTCTCTTCTTCATTTTCGGTTATCTTCTTTATGCATCGCTTTTCGCTGCTATAGGGTCGGCGGTTGAAAATGAGGCGGATACGCAGCAGCTGCAGATTCCCGTAACGATCCCTCTCCTAATCGGCTTTTTTATAGCCTTCTATGCGTTCAAGGCGCCTGACAGCCCAGTTGTATTCTGGGGGTCCATGATTCCGTTCACCTCTCCGATAGTCATGCTTGCGAGAATCCCGTTCGGAGTTCCACTATGGCAGCTTCTGCTCTCACTTGTGCTACTTGTCCTTACCTTCATAGTATCTGCGTGGGCTTCGGCCAAAATCTATAAGGCCGGAATCCTCATGTACGGCAAGAAATCCACCTTCAAGGATCTTTGGAAATGGCTCAAAATGAAATAGTTCCGATATGAAAAAAGCACTTCTTACAATTTCTGCTCTTCTGATGCTCCTTGGTATCGGAAGGGCGGTCAAAATCGCCAGCGATAGCGGCAAGACAAAATATCAATGGCATCGCACAGTGATGGACGGCTCCCGCACAGGAGTCAAATCCGTCACTCTCGATAATATCGATGAGGCCCTCGGTACCTTTGATGACGAGGCTTATATCTCTCCCAGCGGCGCTCGTTTCACAGAAGGGGTTACTCCAGAAGTTGCAGCAGCCCTGATGGAGGTCCAGCCGAGAATGGCTTCTTTAAAGGAGGTTATCGGCTATAGCACTGAGGAGATGGTCGTTTCTCCGCCGGAATGCAAACTCAGCAATATGTTCGTGGATGAAATAAGGCGTTCCTGCAGCAAGATTTTCAAGAAAGACATGGACTTCGCCCTTACCAATTTTGGAGGTATACGCTGTAGTATGCCTCAGGGCCCGGTCGTCCTTGATGATATTCTGTCAATGTTCCCGTTCAGGAACCATCTTGTCTACGCTGCCATAAAAGGCTCCAACCTGAAATCTCTCTTCGACCAGCTCGCCCTTACAGAGACATTCCAGTGCGTCAGCGGGGCAAGGGTTGTAATCAAGGACCATAAAGTTGTCTCCGCAGAGATCGGGGGCAAGCCTATTGAGGATGACAAGGTTTACAATGTGGCCTCGATAGACTTCCTTCTAACGGGAGGAGACCGTATAGCGCTAGGCGCTATGGCGGAGGAAATCGCCATCTCCGATGTTCTCTTGAAGGATATGATGCTACAATATGTCAAGGGCCTTACCTCTGCCGGCAAGCCGATAGAATATTTTACTGACGGACGAGTAACGATGGAGAATTAAGCTATGAAAAAGAATCAGATACTTACAATTGGAGCCATCGTGCTCATGCTCGGGATATTTTTCGGTTCACTTTTCATAAAGGAGCCTCAGAGGAAACATCTTACAATTGTCCATGTAAATGACACCCACAGCCACTTCGAGCCTCTTCGCTCGGGGGCTGAAGCCGGGATGGGCGGCATCATCGAGCGCGCAGCCTATATCGACAGTGTCCGTGCAGCGGATGGAACGGAGAATGTCCTCTTCCTTCATGCGGGCGATTTCAGTCAGGGGACGACTTATTTCTCTGAGCTCGGAGGAGATCTCGAGATTCAGGAGATAAATAATATGGGCTACGATGTGGTCACTCTCGGTAACCATGAATTCGACAATGGCCTCGAAGATCTTGGACGCCGACTGTCGTCTCTAAACTGCCCTGTAGTGTGCTGCAACTATGATTTCTCACCTTTCGAGGCTGGGAAATATATCAAGCCATACGTAATTCTTGAAAAAGCAGGAATGAAGATCGGGATTGTTGGTGTCCTTTGCAACTTGAAGGCCATGGTCGCTGCCGAGATTTCCAACCGTATCCCGGAATTCCCAGTTACGGAGACTGTACAGAAATATGCCGATTACCTCAAGCTTGACCAGAAGTGCGATCTTGTAATTGCCCTTACACACATTGGTTACGAGAGTGATGATCCTGCCGACTATAACGATCCCATGCTGGTGCGTGATACCCGCAATATCGATATGGTGGTCGGCGGCCACTCCCACACCTTCCTGACGGAGATGAAGTACCACAAGAATCTCGACGGTAAAGATATCCCCGTCGTCCAGGATGGATGCTGGGGCCTCTACGTCGGACAGATTGACGTTGTCAAATAGTATTATTCCGGTTTATAGGAATCTTTCAGGGCCGTTGTCTTATTGAAAACGGCCTTTTCGCTTGTGCTGTCCGGATCCTTGAAGTAGTAGCCGGTTCGTTCGAATTGGACGGCAATATCAGATGCGTCATCGAGGAGTGCGGGTTCTGCAAATCCATCTCCGACAAGGAGAGAATCTGGATTCAGGAAGTCTTTATAGTCCTTATCCTCGGGGACCTGGCTCATATCGGCAAGGGTGAACAGGCGGTCGTAGTTTCTGATCTCAATAGGCTTTGCATAAGCAGTTGACACCCAGTGGATAGTGCCCTTTACAGAGCGCCATGCTCCGTCTCCTCCAGGCCTTGTAGTCGGATCATAGGAACATCTAAGTTCTACAATCCTGCCATCTTCATCCTTGACGACCTCTTCGCACTTAATGATATAGGTATACTTCAGACGAACTTCGCCTTCAGGTTTTAGTCGGAAGAATTTCTTTGGAGCATCCTCCATAAAATCTGCCCTTTCGATGTAGAGTTCGCGAGTGAACGGGACTTTTCTCGATGCGCCTTCAGGTTCTGCTGGATTGAGTGGGCAGTCAAACCACTCGACCTTATCCTCTGGATAGTTGACGATAGTTACTTTGACGGGGTCCTGAACGACCATATAGCGATTGGAACGGGCGTTGAGGTCCTGGCGGACGCACCATTCTAGCAGCTGGATATCCATAAGCTGATCTCTCTTTGAGACTCCTATTTTGTCGCAGAAGAGCTTAAGGGCTTCGGGGGTGTATCCGCGGCGGCGGACACCGCAAAGGGTAGGCATCCTCGGATCATCCCATCCGCTTACTATGCCTTTCTGTACGAGTTCGAGGAGCTTTCTCTTGGACATCAGGGTATATGTAAGGTTGAGCCTTGCGAATTCGTACTGGTGGCTGGGGTAGATGCCAAGGGTCTCTATGAACCAGTCGTAGAGCGGACGGTGGACATCGAACTCAAGGGTGCAGATGGAATGGGTGATATGCTCGATGGAGTCGCACTGGCCGTGGGTGAAATCGTACATTGGGTAGATGCACCATTTGTCGCCGGTACGATGGTGATGGGCGAATTTAATCCTGTACAGGAGTGGGTCGCGGAACATCATATTTGGATGGGCCATATCGATCTTTGCGCGGAGGACCTTCTCGCCTTCGGTATATTTGCCTGCTTTCATCTCCCTGAAGAGGCGAAGATTCTCTTCAACGCTGCGCCCTCTCCAAGGACTGTTTGTCCCCGGTTTGTCGACTGTACCGCGTCCAAGACGAATCTCTTCCTGGGTCTGGTCGTCCACATATGCAAGTCCCTTCTTTATAAGATCTTCCGCCCACTCGTAGAGCTGGTCGAAATAGTCGGATGCATAGAGCTCCTTATCCCACTGGAAACCAAGCCATTTGATGTCCTCTTTTATGGAATCGACATACTCGGTATCCTCTTTAGTCGGATTGGTGTCGTCATACCGGAGATTGGTTTTGCCGCCATATTTCTCGGCTAGGCCAAAGTTGAGGCAGATACTCTTGGCATGTCCAAGATGGAGATAGCCGTTAGGCTCCGGAGGGAAACGGGTAATAATACTGTCGACTTTACCGGAAGAGAGGTCGGATTCAATTATTTCCTCGAGAAAATTAAGTTTGTCCATATAGAGAACTGGTATATTATTAGACAAAATTAATAATTTTTATTGTTAAGGGAAAATAATAATCAATATTAAATATTTTTCGTAACTTCGCGGTGTATTAAACCTAATTCAAAATGAGTCTTTTACACGACCGGCTGGCTAAATATGATTTGCCCCAGCAAATGATGGAAAAGGGAGTCTATCCCTATTTCCGTGAAATAGAAGGTAAACAGGGCACTGAAGTTGAGATGGAGGGTAAGAAAGTGCTCATGTTCGGATCTAATGCGTACACGGGCCTTACAGGTGACGACCGCGTAATCGAGGCTGGCATTAGTGCTATGCGAAAATATGGTTCTGGATGCGCTGGCTCCCGTTTTCTGAATGGAACCCTCGATATTCATGTTCAGCTCGAAAAAGAACTTGCCGAGTTTGTAGGAAAAGATGAAGCTCTTTGTTTCTCGACTGGTTTCAGTGTCAATTCGGGAGTAATTCCTGTCCTTCTTACAAGAAACGATTTTATAATTTGTGATGATCGTGACCATGCTTCTATCGTCGACGGTCGTCGCCTTTCTTTTGCTAAAGCCCTTCATTTCAAACATAATAACATGAAGGATTTGGAGAGATGCCTGAAAAGATGTCCGAGGAACTCGGTGAAAATGATTGTTGTTGACGGAGTCTTCTCTATGGAAGGAGATCTTGCCAAGCTTCCCGACATAATCGCCTTGAAGCATAAGTATCCAAATACCGTAGTCATGGTAGATGAGGCCCACGGAATCGGCGTCTTCGGTAGGCAGGGAAGGGGTGTATGCGACCATTTCAACCTTACTGATGAAGTTGATATCATAATGGGAACCTTCTCTAAATCACTTGCTTCCATCGGCGGTTTTGTCGCAGCGGACAAGATATTGATAAACTATCTTCGTCATAATGCGAGGACATACATATTCAGTGCTTCCGATACACCTGCGGCAACGGCTAGCGCCCTTGAAGCCCTCCACATCATACAAAGCGAACCAAGTAGAATAAAGGCTCTCTGGGAAGTTACAAATTATGCCCTTTCCAAGTTCCGCGAGGCAGGGTTTGAGATTGGGGATACCGAAAGCCCAATTATACCTTTATATGTACGCGATCTCGAGAAGACGTTTACCGTTACCAAACGGGCTTTCGATGAAGGAGTTTTCATTAATGCGGTAATCCCTCCTGCTTGTGCTCCTCAGGATACGCTTGTCAGATTTGCTCTTATGGCTACACATACAAAGGAACAGGTAGACAGGGCTGTGGTTGCACTAGTTAAAGTATTCAAGGAACAGGGAATAATATGATAAAATCGATGACAGGCTATGGCAAGGCTGAAGCCCTGCTCGCGGGAGGAAAATTGACAGTTGAAATACGTACCCTTAACGGCAAGAGTGCCGATATCAATATCAAGTCATCTCTTCTGCCTAAAGATAAGGAACTACTTGTCCGTCAGATGATTGCTGACTCTTTGACAAGGGGGACAATAGATGTGTTCCTGACATTTGAAGCTTCCGCCGACGCTGTCTCCAGACCTATCAATTCATCCCTTGCCAATGAGTATCTCGCAGAGGTGGTTTCAATCGCTCCAGAGATTGCACTCAACCCTGTTGCAAAGGCAACTATTCTATCGTCAATTATCCGTATGCCGGATGTTGTCGAGATCCGAAAACAAGAAGTTATTACGGGCGAGGACTGGCCGGCGGTCGCATCGGCGATAGAGGGGGCTCTTTCGGAGGTCAACTCATATCGCTTGAAAGAAGGAGTCGCCCTTTACAAGGACGTGACATCTCGCGTCGGCAATATCCTGTCCTTGTACGATGAGGTGGAATCACTTGAGGGAGAGAGGATTGAGGCCATAAGAGACAAACTTCTCAAGGCGCTTGACGAACTTGCCCAGAAGCCGGATCAGACGCGTTTCGAACAGGAGATGATTTTCTATCTCGAGAAATTCGACATCAACGAAGAGAAGGTCCGTCTCCGCCAGCATTGCAAATACTTTATTGATACAATCGACTCGGACGCTGCGCCTGGAAAGAAACTCGGCTTCATCATCCAGGAGATGGGGCGTGAGATCAACACTACCGGTTCAAAGGCCAATCATGCGCATATTCAAAAGCTCGTCGTTCAGATGAAAGACGAGCTTGAGAAGATTCGCGAGCAGTCGATGAATATCCTTTAGTAGCTCCTTTTAAATAACCTTTAAAAGCCGGCTTCTTGATAGCAGGGCCGCTCCTATAGGTGCGGCTTCGGATCCGAGTTTTGAGAAACGGATATTGGTGTCCTTGGCGACGAAATTCTGGGCATATTTCTTGACAGAACTCCTTACCGGCAGCATCAGGTAGTCGCCTGCAACCGCCATTTTGCCTCCTATGACAACCAGCTCCGGGTTGAAAACATTGATGAGTCCCGCAAGTCCTCGTCCAAGGATGGTGCCGACCTCCTGGACTTTCTCGATAGCGAGTACATCCTCTTCTTTGATTGCTTCGTAAATGTCGTTGATTGTTATCTTTTCTCCGCTTCTGAACTTTGAAGATAGGGAAGACGAGCGCCCGTTTTTCAGCTCATTGAGTACCATCCTGTTTAGCGCCGAGCCAGACGCTCCTGTCTCGAAGCAGCCGACCTTGCCGCAGCGGCAGATGACATCGTTGTCAAGGAGAGGGAAGTGGCCTATTTCACCTGAGAAACCGGATTTGCCATAGAACAGCCTGCCGTCAAGTATCATGCCCATCCCAAGTCCCCAGCTGATATTGACAAATAGGAAATTTTTGTCCTTTTTAGCGGCTCCGGCAAGGAACTCTCCGTATGTCATCGCGCGCGAATCGTTCTCAATAAGAACGGGAATGTCAAGAGCTTCGCTAAGGATATTGCTGATGGTCATCCCGTCAGGGAGCTGATATGTGTTGCTTTCTCCAGTCTCGGGATTGATTCTTCCGGTAATGCTGACTCCCAGGCCGAGCGCCTTCTGGAAATCGAGTCCATGTTCATCAAAATAGGTTCTTACGGCTGTACTGATTCTTCTTATTGACTCTTCCTTGCTCTCAAGAACAAACGGTATGTTATCTGTAAAAGATATCACATCCCCCTTGAAATCAGTAACTGCTACGCTTGCGTGCGAATGTCTGATGTCGACACCCATAAAATAACCTGCAGCGGGGTTGAGCCCGAAAATACTCGGTCTCCTTCCTCCTGAAGTGCCCTGCTTGCCAAGATCTATCATGAATCCTTCATCAATCAGCTCCTGAATAAGCTTGGTCACAGTCGGTACACTGGTGTTGAGGTGCTTGCTGAGTTCCGAAATGCTGTATTCCCCGTGCTCAATGCAGAGACTGAGAATATATTTCTTCAAAATCGAATTCTTGTTTTCTCTTTTGTCAAGAAATGTTGTTCTCATAATCTGAATAGTTAAAGTCTACGCGAAGGTAATAAGAATTTTCAATAAAACCAACATAATTTTGAAAAATATTTAAAGAAGGACGCTATGTTTTTGAAAAAGAGCGGTTTGTTGCTGATTTTCAAAGATTATTCCTATTTTTGTATTTTCATGAGATTGTAATAGGGATATTATGTTCAGAAGGATAAGAAACAGACTCAGGAATTTTCGCCTTTCTATGAGGATGAAACTGACTCTCAGTCTAAGCGCTATAGTCATTGTTCTCCTGCTTTCTAGTATCATTTCGATCATTGAGTACAGGCGAATGAGTAACTATGTATCCGATCTTATTGCGGATAATATCAACAGTATCAATGTGGCCCAGAAGCTCACCAATGTGGTTGATGAGTACAATCTTGACATTCTGACAGTCATCGGGGACGAGTCTGTTACATCCCTTCCTGATTTCGACCAGAAGGCGTTTGTCGCTTATTGCGATTCTCTAAAAATGTCTATGACAGAGAAAAAGCTTCTTCCTCTGGCTGATTCGGTCCTGTATTCATATTCTGCATATATGTTGACCTCTCTGGAACTCAATGACGTCTTGCTCTCGGATTTTATAGATTCGAGGACATGGTATTTTGATCGTCTTCAGCCGGTTTTCGGTCGGTTAAGAGAAGATATTGACGACCTTAGTCTCGCTATCTACAACGATCTTGAGAAGAACTCTGAGGACTTCGACAGTGGATTCTATAGGAGTATTATTCCAGGCGCAATCGCCGTTTCGGTAGGTATTATACTCGTTCTTCTGTTACTATTTTTCATTTTGACATACTATGTCAAGCCCATCTACAAGATGCTGGACTCTCTCGACAACTATAGGTCTTTCAACAGAAAGTATACATATACGTTTGAAGGCGACGACCAGCTATCTGATCTGAATAAGGGTATTTTGGAGTTGACTGAAGAGAACAGTCAGCTCAGGCGGCGTCTCATGGAGATGAAGTCAAAGGAAACTAGAGAATGAATCTGAAGGTCATATCGAGGAATGTAGGAGTAGCACTGCTTGTCAGTGCGCTCTTCATGCTGCTTTCTGTTTTCGTTTCTTTGGCAAATGGGAAGGACAGCGCTCTGGCCCCGCTTCTGATAAGTTTCTCAATAACCTTCATTTGCGGAATCTTCCCATTCATTTTCGTCAAGAGAGGTCAGACAATCACCCTAAAGGACGGGTACATGATCATATTCCTCTCATGGCTCTTGTCCTTTGTCTTCGGTATGCTTCCGTATGCAATGTGGGGCGGACCGTTCTCGCTGATAAATGCTTGGTTTGAAAGTGTTTCCGGCTTCACTACCACTGGAGCGAGCATTCTTGAAGATGTGGAAATACTCCCGAAGAGCCTCCTTTTCTGGAGATCTTCGACCCATTTTATCGGCGGCTTGGGAGTCGTTGTCTTCCTGCTTCTTATTATCCCGAACTCGAGCCCTATACGGCTTCGTCTGAAGAATATGGAGCTTTCCAATATTTCGAAGGAGCAGTATAGCTCAAGAGGGAATAAGACCGTGTCCACTTTCGCCTGGGTCTATATCGGCATTTGCGTTCTGGCATTCTTCAGTTATTGGGCAGCGGGGATGTCTCCTTTCGACGCAATCAACCATGCCTTTAGCGTATGCGCAACCGGCGGATTCAGTACGAGGACCCTCTCTATCGGGGCCTATAATTCAGTGCTTATCGATGTGATTACTATAGTTTTCATGTTCCTCGCATCGATCCATTTCGGCCTGATATTCATCTCTCTGGTGACCCGTAGCATCCGGCCTCTTCGTAATCCCATCCTTCGCGCATATGTCATAATGCTCCTTTTAGGATCATTTGCTGGGGGTTTCTCCCTCAAACTTCAGGGGGCTGTCGGTACGTGGGGTAGAGCCTTTCTGGAATCGACTTTCCAAATCGTGAGCTATGCCTCCACTACTGGATTCGCCATTGCCGACAACTCATCGTGGCCGGCTTTGCCATGCTTCCTCCTGATGCTCGCGAGCCTCGTCTGCGGATGCGCAGGATCAACGACCGGAGGTATGAAAGTCGACAGGGTCCTTGTCCTTTTCCGGGCGATAAGGAGGCAGACATTCCGTTCCCTCAATCCATCCAGTGTGTCGGAAATCCGTCTTGGAGCGACTCGAATCAAGGATGAGGATGTCTATCCGCAGGTGCTCTATGTGGCCCAGTTCTTCCTCCTAATCGTCATGTCAGTTATATTGTGTCTCTTCTCCGGAGACCCTAATGGCAACGCTCTTAACGGTTCCATATCGTGCCTTGGCAATGTCGGACCCTCACTCGGCTCAATAGGATCGCTGGGTAATTACAATGCAGAGCCGTCGGCCATGAAGTTTATCTTTACTATGGACATGTTCCTTGGCCGTGTCGAGATCTATCCGGTCTTTGTCGCCCTATCCACAATCTTCCATATCAGGAGGAAATCATGATGGACAGGGCATCTTTCCTTTACAAGCTTTTCCTCGATCACTTTACCTATGAACCGACTTCCTGTCAGGAGAAGCTCCTTCGGGACATGTCGGATTTCTTCACTTCAGACGATGGTGACATAATGGTCGTAAACGGCTATGCCGGTACTGGGAAGACAACTGCAGTAGCTGCAGTTGTAGCTACTTTTACAGAGCTTGGGACGAACTGTGTTCTTCTTGCTCCGACTGGCCGTTCAGCCAAGGTCCTTTCATCCTATACCGGAGAGCAGGCTTATACTATTCACAAACACATATATCGTCAGAAGAGTCATGGCGACGATGGTTTCGGGCTTTTTACTCTCGGACCCAACAAGGCCAAAAATACGCTTTTCATTGTCGACGAGGTGTCCCTGATTGGTATCGACTCGCCATCCTCCGGAGCAGCTTTCGGGTCTGGGAATCTGCTCGATGACCTTATAACATTTGTGCGAAACGGGACAGACTGCAGGCTCGTTCTCATTGGCGATTCGGCTCAGTTGCCACCTATCGGTCTCGACGCTTCTCCTGCGCTTTCCCCGGAGTTTATGGAGGGTTTCGGAGGGGTGAGATTCTCTACTCTTTCGACTGTAGTGAGGCAGCAGAAAGAGAGTGGAATCCTTAGGAATGCTACAAGGCTGAGGGAGATCCTCGAAGATCCTTTTTTCGAGGACATGTCTCTTGGTGAACTTGCCCTGGATCTACGCTCCTGCGACGACGTGGAGAAGATCTCCGGAAGTGAACTGATAGACAAAATATCAGAGGCTTACGACAAATTTGGCGAGGACGAGACCATTGTCCTCTGCCGCTCAAACAAAAGGGCCAACAGGTACAATGCCGGCATCCGGGCGCAGATTCAGTATAAGGAGGGAGATCTCGTAAAGGGAGACAAGCTGATGATCGTGAAAAACTGTTATCACTTTGTCGATGACCTCGAAGGGGTCGATTACCTTGCCAATGGAGATATAGCCAAGCTTCTCAGAATCAGTCATTTCGAAGAAAGATACGGGCTTAATTTCGCCGATGCCGTCCTCTCGCTTCCTGACTATGGAGATCAGGAAATAGACGCAAAGGTACTTATTGATACCCTCGAGTCGGAGAGCGCCTCCCTGACCTACGAAGAGTCCAATAGGCTTTATCAGGGAGTGAACGAAGACTATGCCCATATTCCGACCAAGAAAAAACGCTATGAGGCGGTCAGGGAGGATCCTTTTTTCAATGCACTTCAAATAAAATATGCAAATGCCATCACTTGCCATAAATCGCAGGGAGGCCAGTGGAAGTGCGTATTCATCGATAATGCCTTCTGGCAGGATTTCATCGTCAGGGATGATCTGAAATGGCTTTATACCGCATTGACCAGGGCGGTGGAGAAAGTGTATCTGGTCAATTTCAAAGAAGAAGTATTTGTCTCATGAGAAGAATCTTGTCTATTATTTTCGCAGCGGCCGCTACGCTCTCTGCAGCTGCTCAGCCCCTCAAGATGAGTCCAATCGAATGGAGGTGGCTATCAGGAAGTGAGCTCTATCTCGCCGATTCAGACTCCCAGTACAAGGTAGACGGCGATATGAACGTAGTTCCATGCGAGAGAATCGAAGATAAGGCTGACTCTTTTTCTGTGGCACCTGAAGGCGCTGTCAATCCGACATACTCTCCGGATTCGACAATGATCGCCTTTACGAGGGATAATGATCTTTATGTCGTCGATATAGCATCAAAAAAAGAAAAGAGGCTGACATTTGACGGCTCGGAGGTGATATTGAACGGTTATGCCTCATGGGTCTATTATGAGGAGATATTCGGCCGTCCGTCACGCTACAAGGCTTTTTGGTGGAGCCCCGACAGTAAGAAGATAGCATATTACAGGTTTGACGAAAGCGAAGTCCCGATGTTTCCGATTTATTCTCCAAAGGGACAGGACGGCAGTCTGAGAAGGACCCGCTATCCGAAGGCAGGAGAGAAGAATCCAGAGGTCAAAATAGGCTTTTTAGATATCCCAAGGGCAATGAAAGCCAGGACTCCAAAAACTGTTTGGGCCGATTTCAATCCTTCAGAGGACCAATATTTCGGGATCCCTTTTTGGAGCGCTGACTCCAGGAGATTCTTCGTGGCGAGAGAGCCGAGAATCCAGAATATGCTTGATCTCTACTCTGTTGACCCCTCCAAGGGTACAAAGAGTCATATCTACCATGAGACCTCCTCTACGTGGCTTGACTGGATTGAGGGAATGCTCTTTGGCGAAGATGGCCTTTATATGGTTCGCTGTTTTGAAACCTCTTGGCAGCAGATTTATTTCCTCTCATATGATGGAAAGATTCTCAGGCGTCTGACAGGCGGTGAGAACTGGAGGGTGAATCTCCTTGCCCTTGGCTCGGACGGGACTGTTTATTTTACCTCCGAGACCGATTCAAGAGTCCGTCAGGCTCTATATTCAGTCGATATTGAGGGGAATCTAAAAACCCTCACTGATCCTTCTTTGAATGTCTCCAGGGCCCTTTTATCTCCGGATTGCAGCAGATACGTGGTTTCCCTTTCGTCACTCATCCGTCCGACAGAGATATGGATTCATGAGACCTCAGGGGATGGGAAGGTCCTTTTCTCGGTTCTCGATAAGGATGAGGAAGGTCCTCAGCCTGAGCTGATTACGATGACGACAAAAGATGGATTCATACTGCCCGCCACGATTGCATATCCAAAGGATTTCGACCCTTCGCAGCGGTATCCCGTCCATGTCGATATATACGGAGGACCAGATACTCCTCTTGTGAGCGACCGCTGGAAGCCGCGCTACGGATGCGACAGGTGGTTCTGGGAAAATGGAATCATTCAGGTAGTAGCGGATTGCCGTGCTGCCGGTCATAATGGAAGGAAGGGACTGGATATGATTTATAAGCACCTTAATACCTTGGAAGTCAGTGATTTCGTCGAGTGGGCGGAGTATCTTAAGTCTCTGCCTTATGTGAATGGAGATAAAATCGGGGTTGAGGGCTTCTCCTTCGGGGGAACTATGACCACTATGCTTGTTGCAAACGCCCCGGAAGCATACCACTACGGGATCGCAGGCGGCGGTGTCTATGACTGGATGCTCTATGACACCCACTACACCGAAAGGTTTATGTCCACCCCCGAAGATAATCCCGAAGGATACAAGGGGTCATGCGTTCTGGAAAACGTGGGCTCTTATCCTGTTGAGATTGGTAAGTCGGACGGGAAAGTTATGCTCAAGATAACCCACGGGACAGGAGATGACAATGTCCATTTCCAGAATACTCTGAAACTCATCGACATCCTCCAGAAGGACGGGAAGGAGTTCGAGTTTATGATCTATCCGGACGGCATGCATGGCTATCGCGGCTACCAGGGGAATCATTTCCTCGAGGCAAACCGCGATTTTTGGAGTAGATATCTACTTGATAAATAGTTACTTCTTGTCGTCTTCTGTGGTAGGGGAGTCTTTCTTGACGGGCTCGTCCCCACGCGAATTCTTGTACAGGAAGCGGCGAATCTTCTGGGTGGCTGTCTTTTCGAAATCTTTTCTCATCGCATCGACCTCCGAGACCTTGGAGTTCTTTCCAACGTGCTTGTTGACAAATTCGAGAACCGCCTGTTTTCGAGCATCGAGAGTCTCGAAGAACTTGTCCTCGCTTTCTTGATCCCAGTCCAGTACGTTGTCGTCAAACTTGACAAGGGCAACCAACTTACCTTCCCTCTCGATGACGAGAGACTCGTTTACCCCTTCAATGTCATTGATGACCATCTCTATTTCTTCAGGATAGATATTCTCTCCTGTTGAACTGAGGATGGTGTTGTTGAGGCGGCCCTTGATAAAGAGGTAGCCGTCTTTATCTATGGTAGCGACATCATTTGTATGGAACCAACCGTCGTCGTCGATGGCTTGTTTGGTTCGGGAAGGATCCTTATAGTATCCAATCATCACATTGTCTCCCCGGCAGACAACTTCGCCTTCTCCGGTCTCGGGGGAAGGATTGTCAATCCGGACATCAACCTTGAATGCGGCGACTCCGGTAGAGGCGAGACGTGTCTTGTGGACCATTGCATTGGTCACAAGGGGAGCGCACTCGGTGAGACCGTAGCCGATCGCATAAGGGAATTTGCATTTAAGAAGGAAGGCCTCGACAGTCGGGTCCAACTTGGCCCCGCCAATACCGAAGAAGCGGATTTTCCCTCCGAATGTGCGGACGAGTTTCCTTCCTATGAACCAGTGAAGCAGCCATGACATATGCTTCTCCATCCAAGAGAGAACTCTGGATTTGTGGATGGTTGGAAGGACGCTTGATTTGTAAATCTTTTCTATAATGAGTGGGACCGAAAGGACGGTTGTCGGCCTTACTTTCTTCATTGCTCCGAGAAGGATACTCGGTGTCGGCGGCTTGGAAATATAGTATGTCGCCGCTCCTACGAATATCGGATAGAGGAATGATATGCTCATCTGATAGGTATGGGCGAGGGGAAGAATCGCAAGGAAGCGGTCCTTTTTGGTCGAAGGCTGGGCCTTCATGGAGGCGACAACATTATGGGCCAGATTGCGATGGCTGAGCATTACGCCTTTGGCGTTGCCGGTCGTGCCCGAGGTGTAGATGATACAGGCAAGGGAATCCGGACTCGGCTCGACCGTCCATCCGTTGCACTTGAACGCTTCGTCGTCTTTCTTGATAAACTCCAAAGTCTCGATGTCAATGATAAGGGTCATTTTCTCCCTGCACTCTGGGCTGAGCTTATCCATCATCCTCTTGGAAATGAAGATGACTTTGCTCTCCGAATGGGTCAGAATATTAGTGACCTCATATTCGGAACTATCTGGAAGTATGGGAATTGCGACCCTGCCAAAGGCGGTCGCGGCAAAAAATGCAATACCCCAGTTTGGCATATTCTGGGATAGGATTGCGACTTTATCTCCGGTGCTGATACCGTAGCGGGACATCTTTGTCGAGATAAGGTTGGTCTTCTCTCTGAACTCTCCGTAGGTATAGCGCTGTCCTCCATCGATGAAAGTGCACATCAGACGCTTCCAATATTTCGTGGTTGAGTCGTCATATAGTTTCCTGAGGGTCGTGCAATTGGCTTCCCTCGAGGTAAGTTTCATCTTGTAATTGTTCTTTTTTCTCATTAGGCTAATGTGTTATGTACCCGTCTTTGTTTTTCCCTTGAAGGTGCATAGGCTCATAGAGCGCCTGGAGTCTCTCGGTATCGGCTCTCGCGTCATCGGTGAGAGGGAAAACCTCACCGCAGCCGACTCTTTTAGTTCCCCAATCGAAGTAGCCGGCATAGACTGTTGCTCCGGTCTCTTTTGCGATTAAATGATAGCCTGTTTTCCAGCGCTTTGTGGCCTTTCTGGTCCCTTCTGGGGCTATTGCGAGATGGAATTCCTCACATTTCTCCATCTCTGTAATCAGGCTTCTGACCATTGTTGCTGGGCTGGTCCTGTCCACGGGGATTGCTCCGGTTCTCTTGAGGATAGGACCCAGGGGCCAGAAGAAGAATTCCTTCTTAATCATTATATGAGCAGTCTTGTCGAACTGAGTATAGAATAGGTAGCTCACTAGAAAGTCCCATACCGTAGTATGGGGAACTCCAAGGACGATGGCCTTCTTTTCTTTCATGGGGCCTCCAACAGAGGTCCAGCCCATCTTCCTCAGTAGGTAGCCACAGAATCTCGCCTTTCTTGATAATTTCTTTTCCATCAGATATTTACGTCTTCAAGTTCCTCTTCGCTTCGGAGGTTTTCGCGTATGAATGTCTGCCTTTCCATAGTATTGTCGCCCATATAGAAGGCCATGATGTCGGCGATGGATTCCTCTTCGGCAAGTTTAACGAGGTCGAGTCTCATCTTCTCACCGATAAAATCTACAAACTCATTTGATGAGATTTCTCCAAGACCTTTGAAGCGGGTGATTTCTACACCGGTTTTAAGCTTCTTTATTGCTGCTTCCTTTTCATCTATGGAGTAGCAGTAGATTGTGTCTTTCTTGTTGCGGACGCGGAATAGGGGAGTCTGGAGAATATGAACATGCCCCCTTCTTATAAGGTCTGGGTAGTACTTCATGAAGAAGGTCAGAACGAGCATCCTGATATGCATTCCATCGTCATCGGCATCGGTCGCTACGATAATGTTGTTGTAGCGGAGATTGTCAAGGTCTTCATCTACTCCAAGAGCGGAAATAAGGAGGTTAAGCTCTTCATTCTCAGCTACTTTCTTGCGACTTTCCTTATAGCAGTTTATAGGCTTTCCCCTCAGTGAGAACACTGCCTGGTAGTTGGCGTTACGAACCTTCGTAATGGTACCGCTTGCGGAGTCTCCCTCAGTGATGAAGATACTCGATTTTTCGAATTCTTCCTCTTTGTTCTTGGGGGCTTTGTCGTTGTAGTGGTAGCGGCAGTCACGGAGCTTGCGGTTGTAGACATTGGCCTTCTTGATGCTCTCGCGGGTCTTTTTCTGGATGCCGGCAATCTCCTCTCTCTCCTTCTGCGATGCTTTGATCTTGTCCTCTATGACAGGCACTATCTCGGTGTGCATATGGAGATAATTGTCGAGGTTCTTGGCGACAAAGTCATTGACAAAGCTCCTTATTGAAGGACCGCGGTCTATGAGTGCCGCCCCATCCGGTCCGCGCTTCACGGTTCCGTCTGCATTTTTCTCCTGCTTCTCCCACATGTAGGTCGATCCGAGCTTGGTCTTGGTCTGGCCTTCAAAGTTAGGCTCCTGGATTTGGATGGCGATGGCTCCGACTACACCCTGACGGATGTCCTCAGGCTTATAATCTTTCTTGTAGAAATCCTTGAGTGTCTTTGCAATAGCTTCTCTGTATGCGGCAAGGTGGGTGCCTCCGTCGCGGGTATGCTGGCCGTTGACAAAGGTAGTGATGTTCTCTCCGTAGCTCTTGCCGTGGGTCAGGACAATCTCAATGTCTTCGCCTTCGAGGTGGATAAGAGGGTAGAGAGGCTCTTCGGCCATATTCTCGCTCACAAGGTCGAGAAGGCCGTTCTCGGATTTATAGGAAATGCCGTTGAGGATGAGCGTAAGGCCTCTTTTGAGGTAGGAGTAGTTCTTTATCATCTTCTCGACGAAGTCCATGTTGAAGGCATATTCGCCGAACATTTCTACGTCGGGGATGAATCTTACCAAGGTGCCATTTTTCTCTGTCGAGGCCTTTCGGCCGGAGTCCTTGAGCTCGCCTCGTTCGTATTTTGCGAAGGAACTTTCTCCATCACGGAAAGACTCTATATAGAACGAAGATGATAGCGCGTTGACAGCCTTGGTACCGACTCCATTCATGCCTACAGACTTCTTGAACACTTTGTCGTCGAACTTGCCGCCAGTGTTGAGGGCGCTCGTTGCCAGGACGACCGAGCCGAGGGGAATGCCGCGACCGAAGTCCCTGACAGTCACTTCGTTACCGGAGATGTTGATCTGGATTTTGTTGCCATATCCCATCGAGAATTCGTCGATTGAGTTGTCGACAATCTCTTTGAGGAGGACATAGATGCCGTCCCCGGGATTGTCTCCATTCCCA
>ERZ842401.2035-NODE-2035-length-27627-cov-27.762223_pt1 | contig 27627 bp, 25 predicted proteins | sample MGYA00521270_ERZ842401 | MGnify/ENA primary metagenome ERZ842401 (study PRJEB31892, sample SAMEA3878208) | bioreactor metagenome | biome: Moose rumen | place: Sweden | collected 2011-10 | study: EMG produced TPA metagenomics assembly of the PRJEB12797 data set... | reverse complement strand
AAACAGAATTTATTCTTGCATTTACGAGGAACGCGCGATTCAAATTGGCGTACGATATTGAGCAACTTTTTAAGAAAGCCTCAGAACCCGACGAAAATGAAGACGAGGACGGAAAAGAAGGCGAAAAATGAGCATTGCACGCCGTTCGAGTTGTTTCGTTTTTTGACGGATGCTGCAGAATCTATGCAAACAATCACTTTTTTTCAGCAAACTCGTTTCCTGAATAGAAATCATCAATAAATTCTCAGCGAAGGCGTTCGACGGCTCGAATGAAGAAAAAATGAGCGGCACTGATGTTTCTCAAAACAGAAAAAAGTTGTAAATGTCTAAAATGTGTACCGAATTGTTTTTTTGTATATGATATAATGGTCGTATGACGGTAAAACATTTGATTTTTGATTTAGACAATACGCTGTATCCCGCAACTTCAAAAATGGACGACGGAATCACGCGCCGAATGATAACGTTTGTTGCCGATTGGCTTAAAACCGACCGTGCGCATGCCGAAATCCTCCGCGCCGAAGGTTTGCCCCGCTACGGGACAACGCTCGAATGGCTTATGCAAGAAGCGGGACTGCAAGATATAGAAGCGTATTTCCGCGCCGTTCACCCGGAAGAAGAAGCGGAAGAACTAGACGAAAATCCTGAGTTGCGCCCGTTTTTGCAGTCGCTTTTGGATTCGGGGCTGACCTTTTCTGTGTTGTCTAATGCGCCGATAGAGCACGTCGAGCGCGTTTTGCGAAAATTGAACATCATAGATTTATTTTCGAGACTGACCGATATTCGTGCCTGCCATCTTCGCGGCAAGCCGTACAAAAGCGCATACGAAACTGCTTTGCATGCAGCGGGTGCAACGCTTGAAAACACGCTTTTTTTTGATGACCACATAAAATACACCGACGGATTTGCGGCGCTCGGCGGAAATGCGGTTCTTGTGGGGCGAAATTCGCTTCCGGTTGACTCAATTCACGCTTCGGCAAGCGAAGAAAAAAGCGCAGACGCAAAACGCTGGGAAAATGAAGCCATTTTTAGCGAAAGCAAACTTTCTGGTAAAATTTTTCACATTTCTTCGATATTTGATGTGAAAAACCTCTTGCAACAAATTTCATTTTTGTGATATACTCTAAGCACAAACGGGGATATAGCTCATCTGGTAGAGCGACAGGTTCGCAATCTGTAGGTGGTCGGTTCGAGTCCGATTATCTCCAATCAGAAAGCAGGTACTTTTTGGTATCTGCTTTTTTTATGCCTACTATAATCAACCATAAAAAAAACGCCCTCAGAATGTGAGAGCGTTTCGCTGCAGAAACTAATACACAAAAATGCGATTCGATTACGGCTGCTTTCCGATGTAAGCCAAAATTCCGCCGTCAACATACAAAATGTGTCCGTTCACCGCGTTTGAAGCGTCTGACGCAAGGAAAACCGCAGGTCCGCGGAGTTCTTCAGGCAAAAGCCAGCGTCCTGCGGGCGTACGTCCAACGATGAACTGGTCGAACGGGTGACGGCTTCCGTCTGCCTGCCGCTCGCGCAAAGGCGCAGTTTGCGGAGTTGCAATGTATCCCGGTCCAATGCCGTTGCACTGAATGTTCTGCGCGCCGTATTCTGCGCAAATGTTGCGGGTAAGCATTTTCAAGCCGCCCTTTGCCGCCGCGTATGCCGAAACGGTTTCACGACCAAGCTCGCTCATCATCGAACAAATGTTGATGATTTTGCCGTGTCCTTTTTTTATCATTCCCGGAAGAACCGCTTTTGAAACAATGAACGGTCCGTTCAAGTCAATGTCGATGACTTGGCGGAAATCTGCCGCACTCATTTCGGTCATCGGAATGCGCTTGATAATACCAGCGTTATTCACCAGAATGTCTACCGTGCCAACGTCCTGCTCGATTTTCTTCACTGTTTCCTGCACCGCTGCTTCATCAGTAACATCGCAAATATAGCCGTGAGCGTCGATTCCCAATTCCTTGTATGACGCAAGACCTCTGTCGAGCTGCTCTTGTCCTCGGTCATTAAAAACGATTTTTGCACCCGCAGCCGCGTATGCAGAAGCAATCGCGAAACCAATGCCGTAAGACGCACCGGTAACCCAAGCCACCTTGCCTTCAAGGCTAAAGCTGTTCATATCAAACTTTTCCATTGAAAAATCCTCCGAAATCTACGATTCATTATAGCGGTTTTTTTCGGGATTGCGACGACAAGATTTATCACTCTTCCGACACGGTTGCGGGAATTTCTTCAGCAAAAATTTTTTCGATATTCAAAATCGAAATGAACGTATCGTCCTTTTTGCAAATTCCCGAAATAAACTCCGCTGAAATCGCGTTTCCAAACTTTGGTGGCGGCTCAATAATCTCATCTTCAATATCGATAACCTCATTCACGCTGTCCGCAACCGCGCCAAAAAGCGTAATGCTGCTCTGCTCGCCGTCCGCGTCCGCCGTTTTTGACGGCAACTCCAAAACGATAATCCGCGTGAATTTTGACGGCGCAGAATCGGGCAGTGAAAATCGTTTTCTAAAATTGACAACCGTAATTCCCTGATTTCTTGAATTTATCAAGCCTTCGATATACGGCGCAGTGCAAGGCAATTTCGTGGCATCGCGATAAGTCAAAACTTCCTGCACATGAAACACATCGATTGCGTACAATTTTTCGTTTAGCGAGAATGTTAAAAATTGATGTATCACGACCTGCCTCCTTAAAATTCCTCAAAATCGCTGTCGCTAATAAGCTGGTCAACCGTTTTGGATTTTTGCGAAGACGGCATTGCAGGCGATTTTTTCGATTTTTCCGACGTATCTAACGCAATTTCATCATCGTCAATCGCAGACGCGGGCGCATTTTTTGCAATCGAACTAACCACAGAACTGACGGTTTTCTTTTGTTTTTGCACGCTATTTTCGTCTGCCTTTTGTGCATTGCGCAATTTCCGCGCTTCACGCATTTCTTCGGTTTGAGCACGCATTTCTGACGCACGGCGCGCAAACGCCTCTGATTCATACGATTCGTGCACAGATACCGCCGCTTCAGCTTCGTCAACATTATTTTCCAACTTAAAAAATCCCACGGCTTTCACCAAATCTTTCGCATTCGATGACAATTCCTGCGCCATCGCCGCCAATTCTTCCGAAGCCGACGCATTTTGCTGCACCACGCTGTCAAGCTGGAGAATCGCTCGGCTTACCTGCTCCGCGCCATTGTCTTGCTCTCGGCTTGCATGGGCGATTTCTTCCACCAGTTGCGCGGTTTCCTGCACATTCGGCACAACCCCCGAAATCACCGAATTCGCCTGCTCCGCAAGCAAAATCGTGTTCTTTGACAAATCGGTGATTTCGCTTGCCGCAAGCGCACTGCGTTCCGCGAGTTTCCGAACTTCGCTCGCAACCACCGCAAATCCCTTGCCTGCCTCGCCGGCGCGAGCCGCCTCAATCGCCGCATTGAGCGCAAGCAGATTTGTTTGATTTGAAATTTCGCCGATAATCGTAATTTTTCCCGCGATTTCCTTAACCGCAAGCATTGCTTTATTCACCGAATCGCCGCCCGTCTTGGCATTTTCGTTTGTGCGCACGGCAATTTCCCCAGTCTTTATGGCATTTTCAGCATTTTGTTTGATGTTGCTCGCCATTTCTTCCATCGTCGCGCTCATTTCCTCGGTCGAGGCAGCCTGTTCGCTCGCACCCGTAGACACCGCCTGACTGGTCGCACTGATTTGCTCACAGCCGTGCTTCATCTGCACCGCCGTAGAAGCCACAATATTAAGCGTCGAAATGAACGCCTGAAGCATTTTCCCAAGAGAACGGCTAATCAAGCCAAGCTCGTCCCCGCGCTCATCATTCATCAAAATCGCTTTTTCTTTTTCCGAAAGCGACGACAGCATTAAATCGCCTGCGCCCACATCTTGCAACGCCTTGGTAAGTAGCGCCATCGGCGATTTTATCGACTGAATCACAATATAGGTAAAAACGATAATCACGAGCGCAGCCGCCAGCGTAATCACAAACAGCACCGATTGTTTTTTGCTGATTTCCGCCTCAAACGTCGCGCTAAACTTGCCGTTGAGTTCCAGACACTCCGATTTTAGCTTTTCAAGATCAAAATCATACGAACGCGAAAGAATCGAAAGTGCCTCAAGTTCATCTAACAGCTCAACATTGTCCTGCGTGCCAGCCGTTTGCAGAGCCGCCGAAAGCGCATTGAGCCAATTTTCGCGGCGCTCTCGGATTTCTAATCGCTGCGATTTTAACTTAGCCCACAGCGGCAACACCGATTCAGGCAAATCCAAAGCATCAATCTGCGACGAAAATTCGTCCTCCGCTGACTCAAGCGACGCAATATCGTTTGTTATTTCCTTCCAGTTTGCCGTTCCGCGCTGATTTCGCAACGTTAAATCATACAGAATGGTTTGGATTTCCTTGTTAAAAGAAGCCATTTGAGAGGGCAAATAGGTATAAAGTTGCGACTGGGCACCGATTTTTCCGCCCTGCTGCCGAACATTTTTTGTGAGTTGCTGCATAAAGACAGCCTCACATAGCAGAGCAATGACCAAAAAACCGAAGCACACATACAGCTTCGCACCGATTTTTACGTTGTCCAAACGCAATTTCATATTTCCCCCTGACGCTGTTTTTGCGCCGCCTCATTTGCATCGTTGATATTTTCAAGTTCATCAATCGAAAATATCAAATCCGAATTCAAAACAATGATATAATTTCCGCCGCGAATTCCAACGCCGCTTACAAATCGAGAAGCAATCGTGTTGCCCATCGGCGGAGGCTCTTCCGCCATCTCAAGTTCAATGACTTCCTGCACCGAATCCACTATTGCGCCAAAAAGCACCGTTCGACCGCACAAATTCGCTTCAAAAACGATAATGCGGGTGTTCGCATCGCATTTTTTGCTTTCCAGCCCAAATTTCTCCCGCAACCGCACAACCGCGATATTGGCATCTCGAGAACGAATAATTCCTGCGATAAGCGGGTCTGGACAAGGCAGCGTTTGCGGCTCGCGAAACTCCAAAACCTCGCGCACCCGAAACACGCTCACTGCATATTGTGCCTCGCCCACTCGGAACGTCAAGAACTGCTCAGACATCTTTCGCGCACCTCAATCCTCAAAATTCTTCAAAATCAGAATCGCTGATTGCACTCGCAAACATATTTTGGATAGTCGGTTTTGAAGACGACGGATTTTGCGCGTTCACATTCTTTTGCGCCGCAGAACCAATCCCGCTCGCAGAAGACTCAGACGCATTTTTCTGGGCAGGGACGCTCTGCGGGTTTTCTGCACCGCCATTCACCGCAATTTCCGACTGAATTTCGCTTTCACGCTTTTGCACAGAAACCGTTTTAGGCGTTGCGCTTTTCTTTGGCATATCAGCGGGCACATCTGCAAAAGAACGCTCTTCCGTCATCTCATAAGCCGAAGCATTGTCCGTTTCCGCATCGTCGTTAATCTTGAAAACGCTGATTGCACGCACCAATTTTGACGAATTCGCCGAAAGCTCCTCCGCCATCGCCGCCATTTCTTCCGCCGCCGACGCATTTTGCTGCACCACCGTATCAAGCTGCGTAATCGCCATAGAAATCTGCTCCGCGCCCTTGTCTTGCTCGCGGCTCGCCGTTGCGATTTCGTCCACCAACTGCGTCGTCTGCTCGATAGACGGAATCACATTGTCAATCATCTCGCCCGCGTGCTCTGCCAATTTGAGCGTTTTTGCCGAAATCGTGCTGATTTCGTTTGCAGACACCGCGCTCCGTTCAGCCAGTTTTCTGATTTCGCTTGCCACCACCGCAAAGCCCTTGCCCGCCTCGCCTGCGCGCGCCGCTTCAATCGCCGCATTGAGCGCAAGCAAATTCGTCTGACTTGAAATATCTTCGATAATACCGATTTTCCCCGAAATCTCTTTCACCGCCTCAAGCGATTCCGCAACGGCTTTTCCGCCCGATTGCCCGTCCTGCGCCGTCTTCGTTGCAATAGTGCCCGTTTTGCCTGCATTCTCGGCGTTCTGCTTGATGTTGCTTGCCATCTGCTCCATCGTCGCGCTCATCTCTTCGGTAGAAGCCGCCTGCTCGCTCGCACCTGCCGAAACGCTCTGGCTCGTTGCGCTGATTTGCTCGCTGCCCTCGCGCACCTGCTCGGCAATCGAACGCACCGTCGAAACCGTATGCGATACCGAATGAATCATGTGCTTCACCGACAAAGCCATTTTTCCGATTTCATCGCTCCGCTTTTCGATTTTCCGCATTGCGTCCTTGTCGATTCCGTTCATCGTCAAGTCGCCGCTTGCCACGTCCTCAAGCGTATCGTGCAAATTGTTAATCGGTCGCGCAATTCCGTTCGCAAACCAAATGCCAAACGCAATAGACAGAGCCAGAATCACCGCCGTAACCGCCGCCAGCGAAATCGCCATTGCGTTAAGCGCGCCGTGAAAATCACTCGTCGCCGCAAGAACCGCCACCGCAAAATTGGTGTTCGGAATCGGCTCGTAGGCAACAAAGAAACTGCGTCCTTTTGTGAACTTGATAGTTTCCGCGCCCGTTTCGCCGCTCATCATCTTTTTGGCAATCTGCGCCATTTCGCTGTAGCCCTTGTCTTTTCGGGAAAGCGACTCAAATGTTTCGTGATTATCAACCCAAGACGCATCTGCCGCCCCCACGATTTCGCCCGTGGAGCGCGCCAAAATGAGCGGGTGCCCCGTCTTGCCGATTAAAATGGCAGAACACAGCGCACTGAGCATATCCGTCGACTTGTTCAAACTGATAACACCGATGATATTGCCCTCCGTATCGCGCATCGGCACTGCATACAGCATTGACATTTCGTTCTTCAATTTGCTCAAAATCGGCTCGCTCACCATATTTTCGCCCGCTATTGCCGCCTTAAAATAATCGCGGTCTTTGATATTGACGCTTTTTCCCTCGCTGTTAAAGCCATCGCCGTCCGCGTCCGCAATCACAAAATAGCGATGACCGTTTTTTGTATCCACGTCGTCAGCCACCGACAGAGCCTTCTCCAAAATCGAAATCTCCGCGTTCCGCATCGTTTTTCTGTGAGCAATCGACTCCAGACGAATTATCTCTTGCGCAATCGCACTGTCAAGATAATGCGCCGCTTCGTCCGCAATCAACTCAAAATTAGACAGCGTTGAATTTGACACCGCAATATCCGAGAACACCATCGACACGTTGAAAAGCAGCGCGCCGAGCACCACTGCAACCAACGAAAATGCAAGAATAATCTTTGCTTTCAATGTTTTCATGCTAACTCCTTTTTTTCATCGCTTTCAATAAAGCTTTACATAGTAATCCAAACCGACTTTGCACCACTATGCAAAGCATCATCGCCGCTTCCTGCGCAACATCGTCGCACTACCCTGCGACGCACTCTCTCTGCTTCCTGCGACACCCCGTCGCACTACCCTGCGACGCATTGCCGCACACCCCTGCGACGAGTCAGCGCAAGAGAGTGCGATGCCCTTGAGCATTAGCCCACGATTTTTTTGACAACCGCAAGCAATTTTTCCGCCGTAAACGGTTTGACAATCCAACCCGTTGCGCCAGCCGCCTTGCCTTCCTGCATTTTTTCCTGCTGGTTTTCGGTGGTAAGCGCAATAATCGGGGTAAACTTGTAGCCCTGCGTCTGCCGCAGTTGCTTCGTCAGCTCGATGCCGTCCATTCGAGGCATATTGATGTCGGTAATCACCAAAGAAAATTTTTCGGCTTGAGCTTTTTCAAGCGCCTCTACACCGTCTTCTGCTTCCACAACCTCGTAGCCTTCATTGCCCAAAATAAAACTCAAACTCTTTCGAATAGATAGCGAATCATCAACTGCCAGTATTTTTTTCTCTGCCATAATAAAAACTCCTATGCTATCGGTTTCCCGATATTCTGTATGTTGTTATTGCCGTAAAACAGCAACTCGTACAATCCTTTGCTTATCGTCTCGCCGCGGAAAGCATTGCCTGCGCAATATCTGGAAGCGGCACGATTTTATCCACACCGCCGAGCTTAACCGCCTCGCCGGGCATTCCGTAGACGATGCACGTTGCTTCGTCCTGCGCAATCGTGAATGCACCCGTGTCGTGCATTTCTTTCATTCCGTGCGCCCCGTCGTCGCCCATTCCCGTCATAATAATGCCCACCGCATTCTGCCCCGCGTACCGCGCCGCGCTTCTAAAAAGCACATCGACGCTCGGACGGTGGCGCGACACAAGCGGACCTTCCTTGACTTCCACATAATACCGATTTCCGTCGCGCTTTAAAAGCGTGTGAAAATCGCCGGGAGCCACAAGCGCCCGCCCCTGAATCACATCATCGCCGTCCTCGGCTTCCTTCACGGTGATTTTGCACAGCCCGTCGAGCCGCTGGGCAAACGCCGCCGTAAAATGTTTCGGCATATGCTGCACAATCACAATTCCGGGCGCGTCTGCAGGGAGCATTTCAAGGAAATCTTTGAGCGCCTCCGTGCCGCCCGTACTTGCCCCCACAACCACGACGCGTTCTGCCGTCTTGAGCACCGTAAAATTGCCCGCTTCGGGCTTTTCCAAAATCACGTCCGCCGACAATTTAGGCTGCACGCGGTCAGAGAGCCGCTCCCCCGCGCTGTGCAATTCAGTTGCCGCCGTGCTGACCGCCTTTTTTATATCATCAGAGGCTTTTTCGCGCAACGCTTGCACACTCTGCTTCATTCGCTGCCCCGTGAGCGCAGACGGAATAAGACTCTTGAGCTTGCCCGTGCTCTTAAACGCCGCCTTCACCGCATCGCCGATAATCGTCCGCGACTCCTCGATAAACTTTCGCGTCCCCAGCGCAGGCTTTGAAATAACATCGCAAGCCCCGTATTCAAGGGCTTTTACCGCATTTTCGCTTCCTTTCTCAGCGCCCGCCGCACACACCACAACGGGAATCGGGTCAACCGTGGCATTCAATTTTCTGAGGAACGTCAATCCGTCCATTCGCGCCATTTCGATGTCCAAAATAATAACATCAGGACGTTCTTGCTGGATTTTCTTTACGCCGAAAATCGGGTCGCTCGCCGTAGCGATGACTTTGATTTCGGGGTCAAGATTCAAAACGTCCGACATTGTTTGACGCACAAGCGCGGAATCATCGATGATTAAAACTTTGATTGCCATTTTTTGTCCTCTTTTTATGAAATTTTCCTAAACACAGTCGGAGCCATATTCTGAAGCGGAAGATTCATTCCAAAAATCGTTTCAGAATGTCCTAAAAACAGATAGCCGCCGGGAACGAGCTGGTTTACGAGTTTTCTAACGACAGCTTCTTGCGTCGATTTGTCAAAGTATATTAACACATTTCGGCAAAATATGATGTTTTTCATACCGCACGACGCATAATTTGAATCCATAAAATTAAGCCGCTGAAACGAAACTTTGTTGCGAACGTCCTCTTTCACACGCACCAATGCTTTTTCGTGGTCGCAACTGCGCAAAAAATACCGCTTTTTCAAATCATACGACAATTTATCCACCGACGACATCGGATAAACCGCATTCATCGCTTTGTTCAAAACTTTGGTGGAAATATCGGTGGCAAGGATTTTGTAGTCCATAAACATCTGCGGCATTGTCCGCAACGCTTCGTGCATCACCATCGAAAGCGTGTACGGCTCCTCGCCCGACGAACACCCCGCAGACCAGATTTCTAATTTTTGAAGTCCTTTTTTTTGGAATTCGGGCAGCACCGACCGCGTCATATACTCAAAATGCGAGTTTTCGCGAAAAAAATGCGTCAGATTCGTGGTAAGCGCGTCAATCATCAAAATCATTTCTTCCTGACCTGCTTTGTGGTCTGCAAAAACGTGGTCGATGTATTGATTAAAATTGCGAAAATGCAGCGCCTTTAGCCGCCCAGAAAGACGCGCTTGAATCATCAATTTTTTTGATTCAGGCATCTTTATGCCGACGTTTTCCTCCATAAATTGCGCGATTTTACGGAATTGCGCGTCAGAGAGAGTTGTTTCATCTGTTTTTAGGACTGAAATATAGTTGCTCATCTACTTATATTTTCCTGCTCCAAGCGATGCACAACGGCAGAAAGTTTGAATACATCAAAAATCAGTGCAACAGAACCGTCGCCCAAAATCGTTGCCCCCGAAAGCCCCTCGATGTTCTTGTAGAGCTTTCCAAGCGGCTTTATGACCGTCTGGTGATTGCCAATAACCTTATCCACAATGATTCCGATTTTGCTCGTCTGGTCGTTCACCACAACCACCTGCTCATCAATCGGCTGCTCGCCCTTTTCGTCAAAATACCGCCGCATATTGATGCACGGCAGAAACTGCCCGCGCGCAGTAATATGGGAGCACATTCCGCCATCATCTTCGCCCTCTGGCTCGTATTCCACGCACTCGTCCACGTTGGTCAGCGGAATGACATATTTGTTTTCGCCGATTTGCACCAACATTCCCTCAATAATCGCGAGAGTCAGCGGAATCTTGAGAATAAACGCAGAACCCTTTCCCGGCGTGCTTTCAATGGCAATCGTGCCGCCCAGCGTGGTAATATTGCGCTTCACCACGTCCATACCGACTCCGCGCCCCGAAATATCCGACACCTTCGCCGCCGTAGAAAATCCCGGGCGAAAAATCAGCTCGTCAATTTCAGAATCCGACAACTTATCCTCAGCCTTGATTAAGCCCTTCTCAAGCCCCTTCTGACGCACACGCTCGCGGTTTATTCCTGCACCGTCGTCCGCAATCGTGATATGCACAAATGCGCCAGCGTGCTTTGCCGACAGCGTAATCGTTCCTTGCGCATTCTTTCCCGCAGCCACGCGAACATCGGGCGTTTCAACACCGTGGTCGGCGGCATTTCGGATAAGATGCACGAGCGGGTCATTGAGCTTTTCAATGACGGTTTTGTCAAGTTCGGTCTCCGCGCCCTCGGTTACCATTTCGATATTTTTGCCCAATTCAGCCGAAAGGTCTCGCACAAGGCGGCGGAATCGGCTAAAAATCGTACCAATCGGCAACATTCGCATATCCATCGACGTATCGCGCAGACTCAAAATCAGCCGCTCGCTCGATTCGCTCAAACTCGTTAGCGCAGGCAATTTCATATCCTGAGCAAGTTGGCTCAAGCGCGCATTGAACGTCACCATTTCGCCCACAAGGTCAATGAGCTGGTCCAGTTTTTCGCTCGACACGCGGATTGACTGCGATGCTTGCGGAGCCTGCGCCGTTTGCGACGGCTTGGGCTTGTTGCCCTCACTGATAATTTTGGTAATATGCTCCTGCTCGGCAAGCGCAGATTGAATCTGTTGCTTTGAAATCGACGTATTTTCCACGAGCAACTGCCCGAGTTTTTTCTGCTGGGCAATCAAACTGTCGAGTTCAGAGCGATTGATTTCGTGGCGGTCAACCAGAATTTCGCCGATTTTTCGAGTGCCAGACGACCCAATATCGATTTTCTCGCAGGTAACTTTGGAATCGTTGTCCAAAAAAATAAACACGTCTTGAATATCGTTTTCGGACTTTTCGGTCGTCAAAATCACGTCCCACGAAAAATAGCATTTTTCTGGGTCAATTTCGCTCAGCGGCGGCAGCGATTCATAAAACGGCACGACGGTCGATGTTCCAAGCTCGGTCAATTCCTTTATCAGCAACGCCGGGCGCGTACCGTTTCGCATAATTTCCGCAGACGGTCGGAACATAATTCGCCACGTATTTTCCACTCCCACCTGCTTCTGAGGCTGCGCTTCGGTGCTTTTCGGTTCAGACGATTTTTCGGGATTTCCGTCATTTTTGTACGGCTGCACATAGCGCTGAAAATCCGATACAATTTTATCAGACACCGTTTGCAATTCAGGCGGCACAGGATTCGCCGCAAGCAAATCGCGAATATGGTCGCGGGCAGAAAGCGTAAAATTGATAAGCTCGTGAGTGACCGGCACAATTCCGTTCCGCACGAGGTCGAACGTGCTTTCAATTTCGTGCGTAAAATGCGACACGGCATCAAAACCGAACATCGCCGCACTGCCCTTAATCGTGTGCATTGCGCGAAAAACCGCGCCAATCGTCTCGGAATTCTGAGGGTCTTCCTCCAATGCCAAAAGCTGACCTTCGAGATTATCCAAAAGTTCTGTCGCTTCTTCCAAAAAAACGGCGTTCATCTGTTCAAGCATTTTTTACCTCTTTCGATTTCTTTGAATTAAACTCGGAAAGTGAAACACCGCAGGATTTGCAGAATTTCTCGATAACTTCGGGAATTTCGCCTGTGATAGAAAAAGACACACCTCTTTTTTCAGCTTCAAGAAATGATGCAATGATTACTTGGATTGCCGACACATCAATATCGTCTACGCCAGAAATATCAAGCTGCACATCTTTTGCCGTTTCAAAGGCTTCCAAGAGTTCCGCTTTTTCAGAGGCAGCCTCTTCAATTCCCGCTTCTCCAACCCATTTTATCAGTTTTGGTTCATCATTTTTTTTCAATTTTTTCCTCCAAGCGAAAACTCTTTTTTTTTTGAATAAAGTCTTGTATACTTATTTATATTTTACTATCGAATTAAGGAGTCGTCAAATGGAAGAAAAAAAAATATCTGAAGAAATGTATTTTACATTCACTTTAGGCGACGGAATTTTTGCAGTTCCAGTAACGGCAGTTCGAGAAGTGCTGCGTTTTTCATCGCTCACCCGCGTTCCCAAAGCCGCACCGTACCTCAAAGGCGTAATGAACATTCGAGGCGCAGTTGTTACGGTCATTGATTTTCGTGAACTTTTTGGCTTTACTGCGAAAAAATCTCTGGAAGATTCTGCGATTATCGTAACAGAAACACCGCAAGAAAACGAACAGCCGATGACGATTGCCCTTGTTGCCGACGATGTTGACGTTGTAGGTCCGCTTGAAATCACAAAATCCGACAACGCAAACTACGGCGGAATGAGCAACAGACGCGAATTCATAAAATGCGTCGGAATGAAAAACGGCAGTTTCGTACTCGTTTTGGATTTACAAAAAATATTTGAATCAATAGAAACCGAAGTTGACCTCGATATTGCGTAATTTATTTTCCATTTGCAGACAAAATGTAATTCGTTTCTTTTTGAAGAATTATGTTTACGTCTGCGGTATTATGCGTTTTTATGCGCTTGAGCCAGACTTTTGAAGTCTTTGGGTCAAAATAAATTTTTCGCGGATACACACCACCCGTGTCAGAAGCAACAATGGGAATGTTTTGCTTTTTCAGGTAATCGAATGCAAACCGAATGTTCATATCGCCCACTTGAATTCCCGCGTCAGGAGGCAAATTGAACACGTTGCTGCCGCCAAAAATTTTTGCACTCAAGGCAGTTCGGTCTGCACCTTTTTTCAGCATATCCTCAAGCAAAAGTTCGACGGCAAATTCCCCATACCGCCCGCGCATATCTGGGCTATCTTCTATCGCATGGGAAATAGAGGCGTACATAAAATGGTTTATTCCGCCAAAAGCGTTTCGCTCATCAAACAGCGTTACGCTGATGCACGACCCCAACACCGTCGAAATCAATTCGTCCCCGGCGGTCGAAAAAAACTCGCCGGGATAAATTGTTATGATTTGCTTTCCGAAATGAGAATCATAATATTGGTTCATCATTCACCAGACTAAAACAGAGTTACATCTCCCGGAATTGCAGACGAGCCGTACTGATTCGAGCCATCTTGTCCTGCTGAAGAGCGGAAGTTTGAAAGAAGCTCGTTCAAATGACTGTCTTTGATTGTCCAAGATGAAATCTGTCGTTTTGCAAACATTTCGACACGCTTTCGAGAAAGGGCATCAATTCGGGATTTGACCTCAGAATTCAATGAACTGAATTTTCCGTCGATTGCCGTAATTGCCTGCAAAGCATTTCCGACTTCCTGACATTCCTTTGAAAATCCGTCTGGGAAAACGGTAAAGTTTGCCATACAGCCAGAAAGCCGCGCCTGTGCGTCTTTGAGCGAATTGAAGAAGGTATTCTTTGACACGCGGAGCTCTTCCATCTTGGTGTTGTCTGCCGTAATCGACTCCATAAACGATGAAAGCAAGCTGCCGATTTGCTCGATAAAGCTACCGATAAGCGCACGCATACTGTCGAGCGAACCGTTTGCCGACTGAATGAGCTTTTCCATATCGGTAACAGAATCGCGAACGTCTGAGATTGCCACGTTTTTGGCAACTTCAATCTGCTGCAAAATGCGGACGTGGTGCAAGCGGTTCACGACAGGACCGAGATTCTCGAACACTGCATACATCGTGCGCGCTTCTTCGTTGATATTTTGGCAGGTGCGAATAAGGTCTTTCTGAACGAGCTGATAATGAGCAAATTCAGAAATCATCTGCTGGAACTGCTCCATAATCAAATTAAGCCAAGACAAAATATTATCTGCGCCGCTCATCGAATCTGAAAGGAAACGGTTGATGTATGAAGTGCGCTGATGTTCCACAGAATCCAAAATCGTAGAAACGCTCGACCAGTTGTCGCGGAAAATGCCAGTGCAGCGGGAAAGGCTCGATTCAATATTTGAAATGATTTTCTGGCAAAGCTGCAGCACCGTAATGTTAAAGGTTACGGTATCCAAATCTTTGTCTGTGCCGTCATCGGAATATGTGTCGTCAATTATCTGGTCCATATACAACTGCACATGGTCGAGAGCCTGACGGATAATATCCTGATGCTGAATTCCCTCCATTGCAGTCTGAATCGGCTTATACACAGAAGCAACCGCTGAGCGCATTTCCTCAAGCGGAGATGCTGCATTTGAAAGCAAATCCTGAATTCCTGACGAACCTTTATCGCCAAGCGCAGAAAGCTGCTTTTGAGAATCGACAATGCCGCCGAAAATCTGCTTTACAGACGTAATGCTTTCCAAAAGCCGTTTTTCTTCGCTGATAAGATTGTTTGAATACAAAATCATATCAGTTGAAAGACGCTTCAAGTTTTCTGTAATCGCAGAGAATGCGCGACCTTTTTCGCCAGATTTAATAGAAATGACCATTGCATTAAGAGCGATAAGTTCCATTTCCTCGCTGTCGCTCTTGATGTCTTTTACATGCGAATTGACTTCTTCAAGGTCTTGAATGCGCTGGTTGAGCTGCTCAAAAAGGCTATTATACTTATTGCTGTAGCCTGAGAACAAATCTTTTTCTTTTGAGTTTGAAGCAGTATTGCCCTCGCCCATTTTTGTAAGCACATCACGGAGTTCTTCCAGTGAGGTGCCTCCCTGCTTATTGAGCAGAGTTGGGAACTTATCGCTCAACAGCATAAAATTTCTCTCGATTTGACTGCTGTAGTCCTTAATCTTCGTCCTAATTTCGGTATTATTCATATAATCCCTCACTAAAATCACGACTCAGCTGTTCCAAGTCGTTGTCTTCGTTTACAGAATCCTCTTTAAATTCGACCTTTTCAGAGCTTACCACAAGCCCCAAAGGGTCAATTTCAGTATTATAATCGTACGAATGGAGCAAAATTCGCTCCGCCGCCGACTTAACCTGCACAGAAAACTTGCACGATGGATTGCTCACAACAACAGGCGTGCGGCTAGCCACAGCAAGCGATACATTTTCATCATGCGGAATAAAGCCGATGAAATCAAGCCCGACCCCCAGTTTTTTTTGAGACAAAGACCTAAGTCTCCTGCACATTTCAAGGTCGTGCGGGTCTGTGCCGTTGTTCAAAATCACTTGCGGGCGAAATTTTGCCAGTTCGGCTCTTACTTTTGATTCGCAATCGGGATAGCGCGTGCAAAGCGAATCCACCAACTCCACAAAAGAACTTTCCGACCCCGCGATTGCCTCGCCCGTGCATTTTTTGATGTATTTTTTTTCTGCACTTGTCGGCGAAAACTGCGACGACAAAAAACGATATGCCGAGGCTTTCAAAAATGAATAGGCATTCAAAATCGATGTTATCTCCGGAGTTGTAACAATGAGCGAATTATGCGTCATCAAATAAAAATCCAGCGTATTATACGCCGCTCCTGCTCCCAAATCCAAAATGAGATAATCACCCTCGAGCTTCGACAATTTTTGAATCAAGGCTTTTTTTATAAAAAAATCCATATTTGCCGTGCCGGGCAAAAGACAGTCGCCAGCAATAAATTGCAAGTTTTCTATTTGAGTTTCTTGCAACAATTTAGATACATCTGTTACCTGCCTATTGATGAAATTCCCCACTCCAGCATGATTATTTTTGAGACCGAGTAATGTATGTAAATTGGCGCCGCCAAGGTCAAGGTCAACCAAAACGACCTTTTTTCCCGTTCGTGCCAAACAAATCGCGAGACTTACCGCAACTGCGCTTTTTCCAACGCCGCCTTTTCCGCTCGCAATGGGCAACATGTGTACCATAATTCTAGTATAGGGCGTATTTGTAAATTTTTCAATATTTTATTATAATTCTGTTTATGGATTACAAGAAATTTTCTCTTTTTACGGCGATTTTCAGTCTTTTTTTTGCGGCATTTTTGTTGTCCAGCTGCTCAAAACCGGGCGACAGCATTGTTTCCGACGGTATGAACGCGCTCAAAAAGCAAAACTACGACAGCGCAATCTCTTCCTTTAATGAAGCCTTAAAGACCGATACCAATTATTCCGACGAACTCATTTTTACGCTCCTTGCCGCCGCCTACACGCAAAAAAACGACTTTGATTCGGCGATTTTATATCATCAAAAAGCACTTTCCAAGCGCAAAGATTATTCAAGTTACATTTTGCTTGCGGTGCTTTTGGAGCAAAAAGACCGCACTGACGAAGCGAAACAAACCTACCGCGATGCGATTTCGTTTGCGCCGAAGCGTCCTGAAGCATACGGCAGTTTGGGCGCGCTGGAGCTCAAATCGGGGAACATCAAAGGCGCAATCGAGCTTTTGGAAAAATCCGCCGCGCTCAATGACCGCATAGGCGCGGTGCAGGGCGACCTTGCGATTGCATACGCACAAAACGGGGAGAGAGAAAAAGCCCTGAACGCGCTCGAGAATGCCGAAAAGCTCAAAACCGACGGCATTGAAGCATTCCGCGCCCGCGTTCTTTCTGCGCTCGGCGAAGGTCCCGCGCTCACCGCCGTTCCATCGCCTTCCGCACGGTAAAAAAAAATTTTTTGCCGTTTATGAACAAAAATGACGAAAAAAATTTCGGTTATGTTCGTTTTCGAACAAAAACGGTGAAAAAAATTTTAGTTATGTTCATTTTCAAACAAAAACGGCGAAAAAAATTTTAGTTATGTTCGTTTTCAAACAAAAACGGCGAAAAAATAATGCTGTCATTCCGAACTTGATTCGGAATCTCATTTTTCAAGGGCGACGATGACCGAGATGCTTAAAACGAGTTCAGTATGACATTTTGATAACACCTTCCATTTCAGTAAATGTCTTTAAAAAATGAAAAATTCAGTGAAATTTCAAGAAAAGTGCTTGCAATAGAATGAAATCCGAATAGAATTCGATTAACAGGTATCTGTAAGATTCCGAATTCTATTAGTGGGGGGCAAGTAATTTTATGAACAAAAAAATCATTCTTTTTGGAGTTGCTTTGTTGTCGGGCGCGGCTTTGTTCGCAAAGGCGGGCGATTCTCGGTATGTGGCAGTTCAGAACGCGGAAGTTCGCGCTTCAGCTTCCTCTTTTGCAAAGAAAACGGGCGCACTTTCTTACGCGGAAGAAGTCGTTATTGTGAACGAAGACAAAAACTGGACTCAAGTTCAAAGCAAAAACAATCCGAAAATATCGGGCTGGATTAGCACGGCTTCTCTTTCTAAGCGAAAAATCGTGTCGTCTTCATTTTCGGCGAGTGCAAACGAATTGGCGCTTGCGGGAAAGGGCTTCAACGATGAGATTGAAAGCGAATACAAGAAAACGGGCGGTTCCGATTATGCGGCTGTGGACGCAATGGAAAAGCAAGCCGTTTCTAATGAAGAAGTGCGCAAATTTATGGTCGATGGACTTTTGAATACAGGAGTTTCAAAATGAAAAAAACAGCAGTATTTCTGCTTGCCGCATTGCTCTCGCTCGCCTTGGTGAGCGCGGAGTCAAAAAATTCTGACGGCGAGGATTCCAGCACAAAGGAAAAAATTACCGGCGTTCTCAATTCGATTTCGGGAGCGATTAACAAAGCTGGAAACAAAGTCAAAAGCGGCGTAGATGGCAAGGTCAGCGCAGAAAACGTGAGCGAATCGTTTAAAGACGCGCAGGCAGCCGCCGATAAGGCGCATGAGGTTATCACGCCTGAGCAGGAATACTACATTGGGCGCGCAGTTGCTGCAAAAATTCTTGCGAAATACAAAGTGTATAATTCGCCGAAAGCGCAAAAATATTTGAACAGCATCTGCCGCTCAATCACTTCTCAAAGTGAGCGCCCTGATTTGTACAAGGGCTATTTTGTGGTTATTTTGGATTCGGACGAAATCAACGCATTTGCAACGCCAGGCGGACACATTCTGGTTACGCGTGGGCTGTTGAAATGCACCGACAGCGAAGACGCAGTGGCGGCGGTTCTTTCGCACGAAATCGGTCATATTTTGCTCAAGCACAGCGTGAAGGCAATCAAAACAAGTCGCGCAGCAAATGCGATTATCAAAACAAGCGGTTCGATTGCCGTTGCTACCACAGGCGGAAACGACGGCGCAAAAGACAATTTAGACGGCTTTAGCGAAAGCGTTGACGCTATCATTGCAAATATGCTCGAGCACGGATATTCAAAATCTCAGGAATTCGAGGCGGATTCAAAAGCCTTGGAGTTGATGGCAAACGCTGGCTATAATCCGCGCGCGATGGATTCAATGCTCAAACTGATTGACGAGCATACGCCCAAAGACGCAGAAAAAAGCGGATTTGGAAAAACACACCCAACGCCCGCCGCACGTCTCAAAAATGTGTCGCTCAAATACAGCAAATACAAAGTTACAGACACTTCTGCGGCACGAAAAAAGCGCTTTGCTCTGATGAAATCATATTTTTAATCAGATTTTAGGAACATTTTATGGCAGAAAACATAAATCGGCGCACAAAAACACTGCTCTATCTTTCAGCAGTTGCGCTCGGCACGTTTGTGCTCGTTGCACTTTTGCACCACGCAGGCATTTTTACGTTTCTTGAAAATAAAACCTATGATGCCAGAATGGTTTACACGTCGCCTTACTTTATGCCGAGCGACGACGTATGCTTTATCGGAATCGACCAAGAAAGCCTGAATCGTGCGCAAGAAGAGTGCGGGTGGAGTTGGCCGTGGCCGCGCGAGGCATACGGAATGGTCGCCGAATATCTCAAGGCGGGCGGCGCAAACTCGCTCACATTCGATGTTCTGTTTACCGAGCCGTCTGTGTATGGGACTTCAGACGATGATGCGTTTGCCGCAGATTGCACGGATTACGGCGCAGTCGTCCACACGATGTTTTACAATGCCGCAAATCCCGACGACGTTTTGCTTCCCGTGCCGCAAATTCGCCAAAGTGCAGCGCTTATCGGAAGCACGGTCAGCGCCAAAGACAGCGATGATATGATTCGGCGCGGACGGATGTATTTTGACGCGGGCGGAAAAAAATACCCCGCGTTAGGACTTGCACCGCTTTTGCTCGAAGAAGAAAATCGCACGCTTTCTACCGACGATGCGATAAGCGAATATGAGCAGACGCTTCCGACTTCGGCAGACGGCACGCTGTATCTTCGCTACAAAGGCAGCATAGACCGATACGCGCATTACAGCGCTTACGATATTCTCAAAAGCTACGACCAATATGTGCGCGGCGAAGAGCCAGAAATCCCGCCGGATAATTTTGAGGGCGCATTTGTGTTTTTCATTTTTTACGCGCCCGGGCTTTTTGATATTTGTTCAACCCCGATTTCAAAAGTGTATCCGGGTGCCGGCGTTCACATGACGCTGCTTGACGGTATTTTGACCGACAATTTTATTCAACCGCTTCCCGTTATTGCGGTGTATCTGTTTTTGCTTTTTTGCGCAATTATCGGTGCACTGTGCGTTCGCGGCGCAAATGCCGCTTCAAAGCGCGGGCTTTTTTTTATCGTGCTCGCACTGATTGCGTTCCCAAGCACGATTTGCGTGGTGTCGTATTGGCTTTTTGCAAAAAATATATGGATTCCGCTGGTTGCTCCGCTTTTCAGTTTTGTGCTGTCGGTTTTTGGCTCCATAATTATGAGCTACGGGCTGGAAGGACGGCAAAAACAATTTATCAAAAATGCGTTCAGCCAGTATCTCAGCCCCGCCGTTATTGACGGACTGATTGCAAATCCGCACAAACTCAAGCTGGGCGGCGAGCGGCGGCATATTTCGATTTTCTTTTCTGATGTCCAAAGTTTTACGTCGCTTTCCGAAAAACTCTCGCCTGAAACGCTCACCGAGCTTTTGAACCAATATTTGACCGAGATGACAAACATCATTCTTGAGCACGGCGGCACTATCGACAAATACGAGGGCGACGCAATCATCGCGTTTTGGAACGCCCCGTCAGACCAAGCCGACCACGCGCTTCGTGCTCTTACCGCGGCGGTAAAATGCCAAAATCGCCTTGCCGAGCTTTCCGACGAGTTTACCCAAAAAGTCGGTCGTCCGCTTTGGACGCGCATTGGGCTCAACACGGGCGATGCCATCGTGGGAAATATGGGCAGCAATCTGCGTTTTGACTACACGATGCTCGGCGATTCCGTGAACCTTGCAAGCCGCCTTGAAGGGCTGAATAAGCAATTTGGGACGTATCTGATGTGCTCTTTGCAAACAAAATCCGAGGCGGAAAACGCTGGCTGCACGCTCAAATGGCGGGAACTCGGGCGCGTCTCCGTGGTGGGAAAAAAAGAAGCCGTCAACGTTTTTGAGCCGATTTTACCGACCGTTTTTGAGAAAAAAGAGAAAATCTACAAAGGTTTTGCGATTGCGCTCAAATTGTTCTACGACGGAAAACTTGCAGACGCAAAAAAATATTTTGACGCTCTAAGCAAATACGATGCACCGTCAAAATCGTATGCAGAAAGATGCGAACAGTTGCTTAAAAAGGGCGATTTCAATCCCGCTTTATGGAACGGTGTTTGGGTCGCTTCGAGCAAATAAATTTCATTATATATTGACAAATTAAGAGATTTTAGGTAACCTATCAAAACCTAAATCGCAATTTTTTATCAGGTGGTATAATATGTCTAGAGTATGTGAATACTGCGGAAAAGGTTCTCAGCACGGCAATAAGGTGAGCAATTCTTATATCCACACTCGCAAGGTTTGGAGACCGAATTTGGTAGAAATCAAAACTGTGGAAGACGGCACAACGGTAACTCGCAAGATTTGCACACGCTGTTTGAGAACCTCAGATGCATTGGGAGTTCCTTTCAAGAAGGTAAAAGTTCCTGTGCAGAAAGCTGAGACAAAATAAGTTGAATGCTTTTTAGGAAGCCCGTTCTTTTGAGAGCGGGTTTTTGTTTTTTTTCGCGCAATATCCTCGTCATATTTTTCCGAATCCATAAGCGATGTTTCTCAACACATTTTTTATCTTTCTTACACGCTCGGAAAGGTATCTTAACACTCAAGAAAGATGACTTTGATGAAAAAACAGATAAAAAAGGCAAAAAACAACACAACCGAAGCTATTTTTTATCAAATTCACGCATAATTTCACTTTGTTTTGTCGAAAGTTTGCTTTCCCAAAACAAAAGTCAGATGACTTTGATAAAAGATAGCATATTTTTGCTCATTTTCTGCATATTTTGCATAAAAAACTGTCATTCTAAACTCATCTCAGAATGACAGTCTGATGAAATTTATTTTTTGAGGAACACCGCGCAGGCAGGCGGCAGTACCAGCGCCCCGCTTGCATTGCGCTTGAGCGCGTGGGCGCTCTTTCCCACCGTGTAGAGAATCTCGCAGTCATCGGGGATTGCGGCACTTACCACCGATTCTTGCCCCACCGGATTGAACAGCGCAAACACGGTTTCGTCAGCACTTTCGCGCTTGTATACGAGCGGATATGAGTCTTTTTCAAGCTGCAAAAGCTCAATTTTTGCCGTAGCGCCAAGCGCGCTGTGCGATTTTCGCAGAGAAAGCAAACGGCGCACTTCGTTGAGCAGCGAATTTTCGTCGGCAAGCTCGGTCTGTGCATTGATGTATGATTTCGATTCGTCCTGCGCGATGTAGAGCATAGAACTTTTCGCCGCCGAAAATCCCGCATTCGCCGTCGTGTCAAACGCCATCGGGGAGCGCGAGCCTGTTCTCACGTAGCCGCCTTCAACCGATTTCAAGCCCTCGACGTATTTCATACCGATTTCGTCGCCGTAATAAATGAACGGAACGCCCGGCATTGTGAGAATAAACGCAAACGCAATTTTCATTTCCTCCGCGTCGAGCGTGCGCGCCATACGAATCATATCGTGATTGCCAGACGGAATACAAATCAGCCCGCCCTTGTCTGCCGATTGCGACAGATTTTTAAGATACACGTCAAAAAATGCTTTGGCATCGCCGCCGCCGTTCCGCGAAAAATACGGCTTGATTTTGCTGTTCGCAACATTGCTTTCGTTTTCTTTTCGGAACAACTCAAGATAATGCGACGGACCGAAATGCAACACAAAATCCATCTGAAATCCTGCTTCCAGCGATTTATCCGCCTCGCCCCACTCGCTCACCATCACCGCAGCAGGATATTCTTTGTCGAGAAAAGCGAAAAAATCCTTCCAGAGCGCAATCGTGCCTTTGTGGTCTTCGTCGTTTTTTACCAGCGAATGAGCCATATCGACGCGGAAACCGTCCGCGCCAAGCGAAAGCCAAAAGCGCATAATATCCTTTATCGCCTCGCGCGTAGCTTTTGCGCCCGCAGAATCCACGCCCTGCTGCCATGGCTTTTCCACTTTGTAAAACCCGAAATTCAGCGCAGGCTGGGCATTGTAGAAATTGACCGCACAGCAGCCTTCCCGCTCCGTGCCGCCGCGAATGCAGCCCATAATGTTGCCCACGCCCTCAAAGCCTTCCCACACGCTCGAAGACCAAATATAGCGGTCGGTAAACTCGTTGCGCTCCGCTTTTTGCGACTGCTTGAACCATTCACATTCAATCGACGTGTGCCCGGGAACCAAATCCAAAAGCACGTGCATTCCGCGCCGATGCGCTTCGGTAAACAAGCGCTTCAAATCTTCGTTCGTGCCGTATCGCTCGGCGACGCGGTAATAATCGCGCACATCATAGCCCGCATCAACAAACGGAGAATCAAAACACGGATTCAGCCAAATCGCATTGCAGCCAATGTTTTGGATATAATCCAGTTTCGAGATAATGCCTTGTATATCGCCGATACCGTCCGCATTCGAGTCGCAAAAACTCTGCGGATAAATCTCGTAAAAAATCGCTTCTTTGAGCCAATCTCTTTTACCCATAACAAACCTCGCTTAAAAATGCGTTTTTATTTTCGCACGGCTTTATTTTTAAGTCAAATCAAAAAAAAGAGTGATGTTACGATGCTTGTAAAAATAATTGTTATGCTCAAACTCGGTTCAGAATCTCTTAGATTCCATTTGAAAGAGAGTCCGAGAATACAATATATTTCTCATAGAATATATCAATTCTTTGAAAGAATGTGCTGATTTCTTGAAAGAATACATATATTCCGTGAAAGAATACATACATTCTATGAAAGAATATACTAATTCTGTGATAGAATACATACATTCCGTGAAAGAATATACTGATTCTGTGATAGAATACATACATTCCGTGAAAGAATAGAATATTTTTTTGAAGAAAAAAGCATTTTCAGCGGTATTATGAAACGTATGCTTTCCTTTTTGTCATTCCTGCACTTGATGCGGGAATCTTTTTCCGCTGTCTGTTGAAACAAGGGGCTTAAGCCCCTTGCTACCTCCTGAATTGAATAAAAAAAAGATTATCGCGTCAAGGTGAAATAATGACAGCGTACCTTTTGAAACACGTCCCGATTTTTGTCGGTGCTACCGAAACGGTACATCTTCAAAAAAGTCCGCGTTCGCTAGTAGAAAAGTGCGGTAAAAATCGCTATACTGTCTGATACACTATGTACACTATTCCGAAATTTTTTGTCAAAACAGCATTTTTGCTGATTTCTTCCCTATATATTTCGTCGTGCAATCAAAAAAAAGCCGCGGTGCAAAGCATTCAGGTGCCGCAAGAAGAAAGTGCGAGCGTGCGAAAAAGCGCCGATTTTCCCGAAAACGTGGATTTTTGGAGCGATTTTCCCGACGACGAACTGGCAGACGAACTTATTCGCAGAATGAGTGATTCCGAAATTCTTGCGCAGATTTTTATGTTCGGCTGGGCAGGCGCAGAACCAAGTCCGCTCCTCATTCAGTGGGTCAGCGAGCGCGGGCTGGGGTCAATCAAGATTTTTGGCTGGAACACCGACGATATTCACCAAGTCGCCCGCAGCGTAACCGAATTGCAGCAGCGAAGCCAAAAACGCGATTTGCGCATTCCGCTTTTTGTGGCGACCGACCAAGAAGGCGGCTGGATTCGGCACGTCAAAGGCGAAATGAGCGATACGCCCGGAAACCTCGCAATCGGCGCAAGCGGACGACCCGAAGATGCGTGGAAGACAGGGTTTTATATTGCGCGGGAACTTCGCGTGCTGGGTATCAATATGAATTTTGCCCCCGCGGTGGATTTGTACACCAATCTGAAGTCCACGGTGATTGGTCCGCGTTCGTTCGGCGAAAATCCTGATTTTGCGGGCATTTTGGGCGCGTCTTATGCGGCGGGAACGCAGGCGGCAGGCGTGATTCCGACGGCGAAGCATTACCCCGGGCACGGCGACACGGGCTTGGATTCGCACGGAAAATTGCCGATTATCAACATCGACTATGAAACATTTATGACCCGCGAAATGATTCCATTCAAATATCTCATCAAGGAACATATTCCAGCGATTATGAGCGGGCATTTGAGTTTTCCGCGCGTCATCGGCGACGACACGCCAGCGTCGCTTTCCAAGGCGTTTTTGACCGACATTTTGCGCGATGAATTGGGCTTTGACGGCTTGATTATCACCGACGATATGATGATGAACGGCGCAACGATGTACGCGGGAAGTCTGTCGAGCGCGTGCCGAATGGCGATTGAGGCAGGAAACGATATTCTGCTTTCAAGCACGACGGCGCAGCTGAACGAACCGCTGTGGACGGCGAATTTGAGCCGAATGCAAACAAACGCGAAATTCCGCGAGCAAGTAAAAACAGCGGCGCGGCGGGTCATTTATCACAAACTGCGCTATTTTAAGCATTCCGATGCCGTTCCGCTGTATCCCGATGCCGAAAAAATCGACCAAAACATTCCCGACCGCGAAGGGCAAGCATTTTTTCAAGACCAAGCAATTCGCGCCATCAGCGTTTTCAAGCGCGGAAAAAATTTCCCGCTTTCCCGAAGCGATGCCCAAAAAAAGCGCGTGTTGCTCGTCGGTCCGCTCCAAAATTTCATCGCGGCAGGAAAAGCGTGCTACGGCGAAAATACCCCGATTTTCAAATTTGATGACGCGCCCGGTCCCATTCACATCGACTGGATGTCGCGCAGATTGCCGGGAATGGCGGAAGGCTACGACGTGGTGATTGCCCTCGTTGACGACAAAGGAAGCGCAGAAATCATCAGCACGCTCAAGCCGCTCGCCAATCGCGTCGTGATTTTTTCCACAATGGCGCCGACGTTCGTTTCTGAAATTGCGGATTGGGCAGACACCGTTTTGGTGGGCTACAGCTGGTCGGATTTTTCGGTAAAGGCGCTTTTTTCCGCGCTGGCAGGCGATTTTGAGCCGTCGGGCGTATTGCCGCTTTCGGCGCTGTCCAACAAATAATCGGGGATTTCGCGCTTTTTGGTATAGCGAAAATCCTTTGCGTGCGTGCTCGGAATCCGCCCTTCCACGCGCGCATTTTCCATTTCCAGCTGAAAGCGAATCATCGCTTTGAACACGCTCATCAGCGGCGAAAGTTCCGCTTTGGGCACAATCCTTGCGTCCTGCAATTCCCGCAAAAGATAATAGCACGATTCGATGGTCGAAACACATTCCGCGCTCGGCTCCTTTTTGAACGTGAAAATCGACGTGTAATTTCCGCTGAACGACAATTTTGGAAGCGTCGTGAGCCACGGATTCAATTTGATAATCTTTTTTGCACAAAACCACGTTGCGTCAATCACGAACACCAACAGCGTTTTTCTGCCGATTTCTTCCGAAAATCCCGCTTTCTGCGCTGTCCACGCGTCTTCTCCGGGATACAGCACCGCAGGAAAATACCGTTCGTCAGACAGCAACGATTTTATCCGTGCATTTTCAGAAAAATCGATTCCCGTTATAATTTCCGACTCAGCCAGCGAAAGCGATGCAAGGCGTCCCGTGCCAGTGCGCTGGCGTTTGGCTTCTTTTGTGTGCATCAAAAAAATAAACTTCACGCCGCTGTCAATTCGGCGAATATAGCGGCAAAAGCAATTTTCTTTCGCTCGCAAACACTTATAGCAGATTTCACGCATACGCGGATTTTATCACACGAATCATCTTTTTTCCACCGCAAAATCTGCATTTTTACGCACGATTGCGATTGCGCAAAAAAGATGTGATAAAATGAAAAAATCGCTTGCTTTTTTTATGGTTGTTTGCTATATTTTAGTTGTACACAATTTTATTTTATTAGGAGGAATTCTATGAGCATTCAGTTGACGGAGCAGAATTTTCAGAGCGAGGTTTTGGAGTCTGACAAGCCTGTTTTGGTGGATTTTTGGGCGCCGTGGTGCGGTCCGTGCAAAATGATGGGACCTGTGGTGGAAGACCTTGCTGCCGAAATGGGCGACAGCGTAAAAATCGGCAAAGTGAACGTGGACGATGAAGAAGAATTAGCGCAAAAATACGGCATTATGAGCATTCCGTGCTTTATCGCATTCAAGGGCGGTCAGGCGGTCAACCAAAAAGTCGGCGCTTGCACAAAAGACGCGCTCAAAGAACTTTTGGCATAACTCATTTTGATTATACAAGAAATCTGCTGTTTCGCCCCCCGAGACAGCAGATTTTTTTTGCCAAAATCGCCGCAGATTTTTAACAGCGGGATTTTCAAAATATGTTGCGGAAAAATTCGCACAAGCACCTTTATACTGAAATCCGTAAGATAAAATTTTCGGTTTTTCGATTGAAAATACGGGGGTTCATTATGAAAAGGATTGTCAGTTTTGCGGCGGTTGCACTTTTGACGGCGACGGCATTTGCAAAAGGGTATGTGAATGCAAACGACCTTGAAAAAGGCACGCTCGAGGGCAAAACCGCGTTGGACGATGGATTTTCCATCTTGGCTTCTGCGGAAAAGCCTGTGCTTATCGATGCGCCGGGCGACCCGCTGCCCAAAAACGACGACGGCGAAATATTCAATATGCGAATCAATCTCAAAGGCAAGGGAAGCAGCAAACTGCGCTGCGTGTCGTTTTCTGCAAAGGCGGGCGAAACCATTATGGTTGACTGCGCAACGTCGTCAAAGACCGATACGCGCACGCTCGTGGTGGTGGACGAAGACGGCAACACGGTGCTTTCCATTCCGTCCGCACCAGAAAAAGTAACGCGCGGAAAAGCAAAAGCGCCAAAATCAGGGACCTATTACGCATATTCATCAGGTAGCGGAATGTACATTTATCAAATCGATGTCAAATAGCTAAAGCACAATC
>ERZ842401.2034-NODE-2034-length-27652-cov-6.197811_pt1 | contig 27652 bp, 21 predicted proteins | sample MGYA00521270_ERZ842401 | MGnify/ENA primary metagenome ERZ842401 (study PRJEB31892, sample SAMEA3878208) | bioreactor metagenome | biome: Moose rumen | place: Sweden | collected 2011-10 | study: EMG produced TPA metagenomics assembly of the PRJEB12797 data set... | reverse complement strand
TCGGTGAGCAGGGCGCCGATGCCCACGGCACTCTTGATGCGGCCGTCCTCGCCCTCGCCGGCCTCAGTGACGCCGAGGTGGAGGGGGTAGTGCATATCCTCACGGTCCATCGCCTTCACCAGCAGTCGTACGGTGGTGACCATCACCACGGTGTTGGAAGCCTTGATGCTGATGACCACGTCATTGAACTGTTCCTGGCGACAGATGCGCAGAAACTCCATGCAGCTCTCCACGATGCCCTCGGGGGTGTCGCCATAGCGCGACATGATGCGGTCGGAGAGGGAACCGTGGTTGACGCCGATGCGCACGGCGGTATGGTGCTCCTTGCAGATGTTGAGGAAGGGTACCAGCTGGCGTTCTATCTTCTTCAGTTCCTCGGCATACTCCTCGTTGGTATATTCCAGGTGCTTGAAGGTGCGGCCGGGGTCGACATAGTTGCCGGGATTGATGCGCACTTTCTCACAGTACTGGGCAGCCACGTCGGCTGTATGCGCCGTGAAATGCACGTCGGCCACCAGCGGTGTCTGATAGCCGTCGGCCTTCAGACGGGCGGAGATGTTCTTCATGTTCTCGGCCTCACGGGTGCCCTGGGTGGTGAAGCGTACCAGCTCGCCGCCGGCATCGATGATGCGCTTGGCCTGGGCCACGCAGCCCTCGGTGTCGTTGGTATCGACGGTAGCCATCGACTGGATGCGGATGGGGTTGTTGCCGCCGATGCCGATACCGCCCACACGGGTCTCGCTGCTAATTCGTCTTATACTCATACTTTACCTCTGCTAATTCCTGGTTGGCTTTCTCGATCTTCACACGCAGGTTGCCTTTGTAGACAGCCAGGCGCTGGGCCAGTTCGTGGTCGCTCAGAGCCAGCATCTCCACGGCGAGGATGGCCGCATTCTGCGCACCGTTCACGCCTACCGTTGCCACGGGGATGCCCGGGGGCATCTGGATGATGCTGAGCATGGCATCGAGACCGTCGAGCATGCCCTTGATGGGCACACCAATGACTGGCAACGTGGTGGAAGCGGCAATGACTCCCGGCAGGGCAGCTGCCATACCGGCACCAGCAATGATAACTTTCAGTCCACGCTCCTTGGCGGTACGGGCAAACTCTTCAACAGCCTCAGGCGTACGATGGGCCGAGAGGGCATTCACCTCAAAGGGCACCTGCAGTTCGTCGAGCAGTTTGCAGGCTTTCTCCATAACGGGCAGGTCGCTGGTGCTGCCCATGATAATGCTTACTTGTGGATTCATATACATACTTATAAGAATAATATTCCGAAGACGGCACACAGGAAGCCCACACCGAAGCCTGCCACCACCTGCGACAGGGAGTGCTGGCGCAGAATCATGCGCGCCGAGCCCATCACACCGGCCAGACAGAGCACGCCACAGAGCCACCACACAGGGTTGAAACCGAAGATTTCGGCAAAGGCCATCAATGCACCGGCCACACCGCCGATGGCTGCCGTATGAGTGGAAATCTTCCACCACACGTTGATGACGGCACACACAATCTGAATCAGCAGAGCCGCCATGAGAATGCTGCTTACAAAGTGGAACACGTTCATGCTGCGCAACAGCCACGTGCACAGCATATAGCACATGATGGAGAGAACATAGGGCACCATGCGGCGCTCGCGATGGCCCAGTTCTATGAGGTTCCACCCCTGATAGCGCCGATACACATGAATAATGAACGTGGGCAGCAGAATGGTGAAAAGATAGACAATGATGACGACCTCCAGCCGGTAGACGATGGGCAGCAGGGCCAGATAGCTCAGGGTGAACAGCAGGATGAGTCCCATCAGCGGCAGATAGAAGGGAGTGAACAGCATGCTCACGAAGCGTGCCAGATAGATAATGTTTTTTTGACGGCTCATTTTCTCAATCGTGCTACGGGGATTCCTAACTGGTCGCGATACTTAGCCACCGTGCGACGGGCCACTGGGTAGCCGCGTTGCTTCAGGGCCTCGCTCAGTGCGTCGTCGCTCAAGGGGTGCCGCTTGTCTTCAGCCTCGATGATTTCGCGCAAAATTGATTTTATCTCACGTGTAGACAGCGCCTCGCCACTCTCTGTGACAAAGCCGTCGCTGAAGAAATATTTCAAGGGGAACATGCCCCAGCGCGTCAGCACATACTTGGAGTTCGACACACGCGAGATGGTCGACAGGTCGAGTCCCGTCTTTGCTGCCACGTCTTTCAGAATCATGGGGCGCAGCGAGGCCTCGTCGCCGTCCTCGAAGAAACGATGCTGCAGCTGGATGATGGCGCGCATGGTCAGCGTCAGCGTGCGCCGACGGGTTTGCACGGCCTCGATGAAGCTCTGTGCGGCATCCACCTTCTGTTTCGTATAGAGCAAGGCCTCCTTCATCTGTCGCGAGAGCCCCTCCTTGTTCTGCTGGTAGTCCTTCAGCAAGTCGGCAAACGACTGCGACACCTGCAACTGGGGCACATCGCTGTTGCTCAGGGAGAACGTGATGGTGCCATCGTCCTGCGTTTCGACGATGAAATCGGGCGTTATTTGCTGCATGGAGCGGCCCACGGCCTCGCCCATCGAGGCTCCGGGCTTGGGGTTCAGGCGGCGCAGTTCCTTCTGCAACAGCTCGGTCTGTGTGGCATCAAGTCCCAAGGCCGCACTGATGCGGTTCCAGTGTTTTTTCGTGAATTCATCGAAGAAATCCTGAATAATCTGGCGCATCAGGTCCTTCACTCGTGAGTCGTCACGCCGCTCAATCTGCAACAGCAGACACTCCTGCAACGAACGGGCTCCGATGCCGGCAGGGTCGAACTCCTGCAGTTTCTTCAGCACGGTCTCGATGCCGGCTACCGAGATATCAATGTTGTGATAGATGGCCAGTTCGTCGCAGATGCTCTCCAGATCCTTGCGCAGCAGTCCGTCGTCGTCAAGCGAACCGATGAGGTACTCCATCACCTCGCGTTCCTGTTCGGTCAGCTGTATCTCGCTCATCTGCTCGCGCAACTGGTCGTAGAACGACAGCGTGTCGCCATAAACCATTTCCTCGCGTTCCTCAGCCGACGACATGCCGCCGTGGTAGACGGGCAAGTCCTCGTCGTCGCGACCGATACCTTCGAGGGCGGCATCCAGCGCATCGCTGCGTTCTTCCTGCTCGCGCTGCTGCTCGTAGTCGTCGGGAACGCCATCGCTGTCGCCGCCATCACTGGCCACCCCCGACGCATAGTCGGATGGCCAGTCTTCATCGGTGCTTGTCTCTAATGCGGGATTGTCGTGCATCTCGGTCTCGATGCGTTCCACCAGTTGCGTGACGGGCAGTTCTATGAGCTGCGCCTGCAACAGCTGCTGGGCCGAGATGCTCTGTTGGAGCTTCTGCTCCTGCTTCAGTTCTTGTATCTGATTCTGGGACACGGCGGATGTACGCTATTTATAATATTCTTGTAGCTGTTGGGCAAAGGCGGCCAGCTGCTCGGTGTCTCCATTGCCAAAGCGCTGCCACACCTCACTGCAGGGCTGCAGCAAGGGGCTGTCGCTCACACCGCTTCGGTTCAGATAGGGGTCGCACAGTTGGAAAAGCTCCAGCACAGTGACCACCAGCCGGGCATCAACCTTCAGCAAACGGGCCAGTTCGACAACCTCGGGGGTCTCGGCTACCATTGTGATGGGGGTCAGGCGAAAATACAGGTCGAGAATCAAGATGAGCCCCACCATGGTGAGACGTGGTTCCTCGTCGAACGGACGGAAGTCGCGCTCGAAGGTCTCGGCAACCCCCACACCGTCGTAGAAAGAACTTTCGGCACCAAAGCCTCTCATCTCGCGCCACAGGCGGACGGCGCGCTGCAAACGGCGCGGATTGGCCGAATAGGTCTGCCAGATGCGCTCCACACGCGGTGTGCTGAGTGTGGCAATCTGCTGCATCTTCTCGTCCAGCACCTGCGGAGCCACATGCAGTTCCAGGCCCAGTTCCACCATACCACGGCTGTAGGTGGGCTTCACACCGACAGGGCGGCGCAGATAGAGTTGCATCAACGGCAACCAATAGTCATCTTGCCAAACATTGCCTTTTGCCATAAAACAGAATGTATTTTGAGGGCAAAGTTAGGAAAAAACACCGATATTTCAACAAGAAAAGGAAAGAAGTGTTGAGAAAAATGTTAACAAAAACGAAAAACAGCGCAAAAGAGCGGCATTTGACTCACTACTTCGCGAATAATTACTATTTTTGTGGACTTATATACTACTAAGTATTGTCCACAATACATCGCATGAAAAAACAACTGACCATTTTTCTACTCAGTACAATTACGACAATATGTGCTGTTGCCCAGCCGTCTGCCCGTGAAGAAATCATGCAGAATCCCGACCTGGCTGCCAGCAACAGTGCCGTCTACCCTGCTGTGACTGCCCAGCAGACACCGGCTCCGCACGGCAAGAAGCCCTTCTATCTGAGCCACTACGGCCGCCACGGCTCACGCTATCTGACGAAGATAGAAGAATATGATTACGTCATCCGCATTCTGAAATGGGCCGATGCGAAAGACAAGCTCACCCCACTGGGCAAGGATGTGTTGCGCCGCGCCAGACTGTTGGAAAAGCAGGCACGCAACCGCTGGGGCGACATGACAGAACTGGGCTTTCAGCAGCACCGCGACATTGTACGCCGCATGACGCAGAACTACCCCGGCATCTTCAAGGGCAAGGCCAACATTGATGCACGCAGCACACTGGTGCCCCGCTGTGTACTCTCCATGTCGACCGCCTTGCAGCAGCTGACCGCCATCAACCCTCGGTTGAACATCCATCAGGATGCCAGTCAGCACGACCTGCACTACATGAACTATCAAGACAAGAAGCTCAGGGAGCGTCCGAAAGACTCGGTGGCCGTGGCGAAATATAACGAGTATTGTCGCCAGCACCAGAAATGGGACCGTCTGATGAAGTCGCTCTTCAACGACACCACCTATATCCGCGAGAAGGTAGACGGCGAGCGCATGAACTACCACCTGTTCCGATTGGCCGGCAGCATTCAGAACACCACCTATCATGGTCAGCTGACCCTCTATGACATCTTCACGCCCGATGAAATCTACCATAACTGGCTGACGGCGAACGCCTCGTGGTACTTAGGCTTCGGCCATGCGCCGCTAACGGGAGGCGAACAGCCCTACACTCAGCGCCATCTGCTCAAGAAACTCGTCGAAGATGCCGACTCCTGTATCCGGCTGCCTAAGCCCGGCGCACAGCTGCGCTTCGGGCACGACACCATGGTGCTGCCGCTGGTGTGCCTGATCGACCTGAACGGCTATGCCAGTGCTGTCGGCGACCTGGACTCGCTGCCTGCTCGCGGATGGGTTGACTACCGTGTGTTCCCCATGGCCTGCAACCTGCAGTTCGTGTTCTACCGCAAGAATCCAAAAGATCAGGACGTGCTGGTCAAAATCCTGCTGAACGAACGCGAGGCCACACTGCCCCTTGACAGCGACAGCACTCCCTACTATCGGTGGAGCGACGTGCGCAACTATTTCCTTAGAAAACTTAACGCCTATCAGAAATGAAAATCCTAAGACTATTCACTTTATCGCTATTCATCAGTATCTGCATGCTGGGCTCGGCCGACAACTGGATGCGGCGGCTGCCCGACAATGCCTACGTGTCGACACTCTCCATACCCGGCAGTCACGACTCGGCCACGGGTCACGGTTTCTCCGGCGCGCTTGCATCGTTCGGCAAGACCTATGCCCAGACACAGGATCTCTCCATTCAGGAGCAATGGGAGCTGGGCATCCGCGCCTTCGACTTCCGCCCTGCCGTCTATGACAACTATATCAACATCAACCACGGTATCATGCCCACCAAGCTGCACTTCGACACGGCGCTCTACACGCTGGTGGACTATCTGAAGGCCAACCCCTCTGAGTTCGTCATCATCCACATGCTGCACGACGGCGAAGGCGACGACGTGAAGAACGTCTACGAGGAGCGCATCCTGGAACTGCTGAACAGGGCCGACCTGAGAAACTATCTGGCCGACTTCAAGAAAGACCTGAAGGTGAAAGACCTGCGCGGCAAAATACTCATTCTGAGCCGCAACGAATATGCCGAGACACCCATTGGCGGATTCTTCATCAACTGGTCGGGCTCGGAAGACTGGTACTGGCAGACACGCGGACAGATCAAAGGGGCCACCAGCACTGCTACCGCCACACTCTACATGCAGGACTATTCCGACACGCACAACAGCGGCGGCGTAGAGACAAAGGTGAATGCCATCAACACCATGCTCGACTTCAGCACCGCCCATCAGACAAAGAGCGCTTCCGACATTGTGTGGGTGTTCAATCTTGCTTCAGCTTATTCCAAGGTGAGCAAGATTCCCATCGTAGGCACCGAGGCATCGACCAGCGACGGCTATCGCGACAATGCCACCTACACCCATGCCGCCATTCTGGACTATCTGGCACGGAAGAGCGGACCTACGGGTGTCATCCTGATGGACTATGCCGGCGTGGACTGGAGCGGCAGCTACAACACACGCGGCAAAGAGATGATCGATGCCATCATTGCGAACAATTTCAAGTATCTGGGCGATCTGGCCACCATCGGTGAGAGCGATGCAACGACCAAAAAGCCCGTTGACTTCACTCCCTATATTGCCAACCCGCGCTTCAATGCCAACAACCTGACCAGCGGATGGACGGGCGATACCTTTGGTGCCGTAGGCGGCGCGGAAAATGCCGAGCACTACAACCGCAACTACAACACCTGGCAGACCGTCACTGGCATTCCCAACGGTGTCTATGCCGTGGGTGTCAAGGCATTCTACCGCGCCGGCATGCCTGCCGAGAGCTTCAAGCACTACCGGATGAAAGACGCTCAGTCGCGCTATGCACGGCTCTATGCCATTGCCGGTCAGGACACCACGGTGCAGGCCATTGTGTCTCCCTTCTCTGCCAAGAATGGCCGGAAGCGAAACGTGGGCGACGAGGTATATATATCAGGGGGCGGCCAAACCAACTACATCCCCAACAACATGGTGGCAGCCGAATACTACATGCACACCATGAACAAGTATGCCAACACGGTCTTCGTGGCCGTCGATAACAACACGCTGACGATGGGAGTCAGGAAAGACCAGACCATCGGGGGCGACTGGACCCTGTTCGACGACTTCTCGCTGACTTACTACGGCAATCAGACCGATGCCTATCAATACTGTCTGGACCAGCTGCAGAAGAATGCCGAGAGCTATAGCGGCATCACTGCAACGGCTGCTTACGTTCAGGCATACACCAACAGTCTGACAGCCAAAGCCACGAACAAGCAGGAGCTAACGGCTGCCATCAAAGCCATCAATGGCGCACTCGACGACCTCGCGCTGAATGTTACGCTCTGGGCCGACTATCAGGCTATTGCCAACGAGTGTCTGGCTTCTGTCATGGACGAGAGTGTGCCCGAGCAGAAGCGCACTGCCTTGTCGGCCTACCTCGACCAGCATTTCACGCCCAACATGCAGGCGCTCGTGCTGACCAACAGCGAGCTCAAGGCCGAGATTGCCTATGCAGAAGACCTGCTCTCAAAGACCGCTACCGACATCACCGACGGCTATATGGCCAATGCCGACTTCACCTGGGGCGACACCTCATGGAACAAGGCGGAGGACACACGTCCGGGACTGGCTTTCAGCGAGAATATTGCAGAGGCCTATGACACCGACTTCGACCTCTATCAAGAAGTGACCGTCACCCAACCGGGTGTCTACGAGCTGTCAGCCAAGGGATTCTTCCGACTGGAGCGCGGAGGCGATGCATGGACAAAACAGGTGAATGGCGAACAGGTGGCCGAAGTATTCCTCTACATCAACGACGAGATGATCATGCTGAACAGCATCTTCAACGAGCCGCTGCCTGCCAACAGCCAGCAGGCCGCCCAGCGAACGGGCAGCTGGATGGCCGACGTAGACCCCGGCAACCTCTACCCTGACGACATGGCCAGTGCGGCCTATGCCTTCAGCACCGGCATGTATCCTAACAAGGTGAGCTATCTGGTGACGAATGCCGACGGAGAAACGTTGCGCATCGGCATTCGCGGTAAGATGACGGGGGCCAACTGGGCTTGCTTCGACGATTTCCGGCTAAGCTACCGTGCCTCGGCAACACTGGGCATTCAGCAACCTGAGGCTATTCAGCACCCCGAGAGCGCTGCACCGTCGGTCTACTACGACTTGCAGGGCAAGCAACTGGCTGCACCACACGGCCACGGCATCTTCATTCAGAAAGATGCCCGAGGCAGGGTGAAAAAGGTGATCAACGCGCGCACCACGAACCAGCCATGCATCATGACGGTCGACAACCAACCGTAGTGTCGGCACATGATGCGGAAGCGTTCGCGGAGCGATTCGCGGCGATGGCGCGTGGTGGCACCCTCCTCTGTGTAGTTGGCCACCACCATATTTATATTATAAAGGGGCAGACCGGCCCGTTCACCTTCCTGCATCACACGGATGCACCAGTCCACATCGGCCGAATAACGATAGCGCAGGTCGTAAGGCAGGTTCTTGGCCAGATCGGTTCGGGCATAGAAAGCCTGATGGCACACCAGCATGCCGTGACGGAACGACTGCCACGACAGCCGCTCGGGGGCCTGCAGATGGCGCGGATGCAGATAGCGGCCCTCACCGTCCACGATATTTGTTTCGCCATAGAGCACAGCCGGCAACTCGGCTGTAGGCAGTTCGTTCAGCCGGCAGCGATGGGCTATCTGCTCCAGCGTGTCATCGCTGGGGAAGAAGTCGCCGGCATTCATGAACAGCACATAGTCGCCCATGGCCTGCGTCAGTCCTTTGTTCATGGCATCATAGATGCCGCAATCGGGCTCTGAGCGAACGATAACCTTATGCCCGTTGCCGCTTTCGTCGCTGCGTTGCTTGTATTCCCCGGCCAGCTGCAGGGTGCCGTCGGTCGATGCCCCGTCGATGATGAGGTGTTCCACGTCCTCATAGGTCTGGCGGAACACGCTGTCGAGTGTGCGGCCCACGACGGCAGCCGCATTATAGGTGATAGTGATGATGGTGAAACGTGTCATAGATTTAAGCGAAACGTGTCATAGATGGAAATGCCGTTGGGCAAGGGCATGCTGATAGACTTCTATATAGCGCAGCGAGACCATCGACTGCGAATAGCTGTGGGTGACCTTGGTGACGCACTGTCGCGAGAGCTCGTCGTGGTCGGCCTCGAAGAGCACCCAGCGAATGCCCTGTGCCAGGTCGTCGGCATCTTCATAGCGGGCCACATAGCCGTTCTTGCGATGGTCAATCATCTCGGGGATGCCGCCTACACGGAAGCCCACACAGGGCACGCCGCAGGCCATCGCCTCCATGATGGTGTTGGGCAGGTTCTCCGACAGCGAGGGCAGCACAAAGGCATCGGCAGCACGGAAGACGCTGACGATGCGGTGCTCGTCGCTGACGTAGCCCAGAGGATAGGCCTCAAACGGCAGCATCGCGGCCACCTCGTCGGCATGGCCTCCCATGATGACCACAGCTGTGTTGCTGACCATTTCAGGATGGGCTGCAGCCAGTTGCCGGCAGGCTTCCACCAGATACTCCATACCTTTATAGCGATTGGTGACGCTCTGACAGACGAACAGCAACAGCCGCTTGTCGGCCGGCAACTGTTCCTGACGGCGGGCCTCAGCCTGACTGCCCGGACAGAACACACGTGTGTCGATAGGGTTAGGAATGCTGGTCAGCTGCTGTCCCTGCAGCAACTTGCTTTGTCGGGCCTCGCCCTCCAGCCAGCGGCTGCACGCCACGAAACTGATATTACTGCCCTCCAGCAGTCGGCGCTTGCGCTCCCACACCACTGCCGACAGATCAAGGTTGCTGCCACCGCCAGGCAGATAGCGGCAATGACTGCAACCCGTAGTGAAGTTGCGGCAGCCAAGCGTCAGATGGCAGATGGCCGTGGCAGGCCACACATCATGCATGGTCCACACCACAGGCTTGCCCGACTGCAGAATCTTCCGGATGCCATCGAGCGACAGCATGCCCTGGTTCACCCAGTGCAGATGAATCACATCGGCCTCCTTGAACTCCGGCAGACGGGTGATATCGCTACCGGCACAGGCCAGATCAATGTCGAACAGGTGTTTACGGGAGAAGTGTAAATAGCAGAAGACGACCAGCCGCTCCCACAGGAAGTGCCATCTCAGCCAGGGCGAACGCGGCAGCGAGGCCACGGTGATGCGCTCCGGAACAGCCATTCCGTCATGCTGAATGACTTCCGCACGGTCGCGCACCAGCATCTTGGCCTTCACACCGTTGTTGTTCAGTGCCTCCATCAGCCGGCAGGCAGCAACAGCCGCCCCGCCATTCAGCTCACTTGTGTTTACTATCAGTACTCGCATAGCAGATGCAAAGGTACGGAAAAACGGGAGAAATGCAAAACAAAACTCATTTGTTTTTATTTTCGATTCAGGAAAGTGCAAAACGGGCTTTTTGTTGCTGTTTCCGCACACAATTGTTTGATTTACGTCAAGAACGAGTGACTTTTTTACACGAAACAGGCAAAAACTATTGCGAGATTGCAGCATTCGTTGTACCTTTGCATCGTCAAAAGGTTAATAGATTGTTTTAGGTTAGTAGTAATATTTATAGTTTTAGGTTTTTAGTTATTGGTAAAAAAGAAAGTTTTCAACTGTAGGATAACAGGAGGTCGCTGTGAAGCTCCCTTTTAAACTTTCAAATTTTTGGTAGACATTTAGCATCGGCTAAAGAGACACCGAAGATTTGTTTAAACTGAAAAAGGATTTTTAGTTAAACATAGGCTTGTTCCGCAGTAGCTCGTGAGAGTTGCTGCGGACTTTTTTTTTGCGATTTTTGCCTACACTGCTGTCACTCCTGTCGCAGCCCATTACTCACTGGCAGTCAGCACGTTGCAAGAAGAGTGACAGCAGTGTATGCAAAATCAGCAAAAAAGAAAAACGCCATTTCCTGCTGCAACGAACGTCAACTCTCGCTGTGATTAATATTGAATTCCACTGCAACGGATAATAGATTGCAGCGGAATTCAATATTAATTACAGCAGAATATGATATTAACTTCAACGGAATATGACGCTCATTGCGAGACTATACACTTTCATGACAGCACAACATCACCGAATCTTCAGCATCATCTCAATGCAGCAATAGTATTATCGTCTGCCTTTTTTCTTGCCGTATGTCGGACGTAAGTCATTATATGTTTTCTGTGCATCATTTACCATCTGTGCATATGCACTTTTCTGTCCGTCGTTAAGTGAGTTTAGTTCAAATTCTGAAGGCATATCTACAGAGGTCATGATTTCAGCAATTCTAAATGCATCTTCAAATTTGTTTGCAGAAATATAATGCTTTCTTTGATAATCATATCCTACCATTAGATACAGATAGTTCATATCTGATATATTAGGTTGTGTTGCCAGAACGCTTTGTATCAATCGCTCGGTTGCTTCATAGAATTCAGGAAGAATAATTTGCTCTCCACCAAAGATTCCATATTCCAATCGATACCTCTTTATTAAGTTATCCAAACGATCGTAATTAATGGAGCCGGCCACTTCTGGAGGAGATAGTTTGGTGTATATTACATAGAGTGAATCGGCCTCATTATAGAATCTTATTCTGTCTTCTACACTTTGTGTGGTGTCGTTTGCCAGGTTTCTGTATGTATACATTGGAAATTGGTAATCATACGAAGTCATTTCCAGTCCAGCGGCCTTCTTTTTGGATTCATAATTCTTAAAAGAATCTATCGCCTTTTGGTATTGTTTTGAGAGATAGTAACATCTGATAATATTAATTTGCGTATCAAGGCGACTCAGAGAGTCTTTCTCAAGATTCATTTGTTGACCATAATAGTCTATAGCCTTATCGTATTGCTTTTGTTCTCTATATGCAAGAGCCATACATTTAAAATCGTGGAGAATTTTTCCTATACTATCATATTGCGAGAAAAAAACGGAGCCCATTTCAATAACATCTTTCCATGCTTGTTCTGATTTTTCCTTTTCTCCAGTATTTTTATATTTTCCAGCCAAGTTCTCCAAAATCCACATCTTGAAACGATAGAAATATGGATAGTCGGAATTCCTTTCTAAACCATAGTTCAAAATATTCAGACCCTTCTCCAGTTTTTCCAAATCATTGGTTTTATTACATATATCAGCATATTCCACGATATGAGCATCTGTCATCAATTTGCGGTCTTCCTTTCCATAGAACTCAGCGGCGTAAACAATATAGTTGTCTCTATTATCTGTCGATATTTTATCTTCCTTTTCTACTAACGTACCGATATAGTATCTTGCCATTTCACGATAGCATGGGTACTCTGGATCTTTCTTTTTAAGTTCAGCCAGTTCATGGTCAACGCTCAAGTCTTCATAGCCCGTCTGTCGAACCTGACGATATGGTGCTTGCCAACGTGCCCAGCGCATATACGGTTCAATTTCTTGCGGAAACTGAATCTTGGTACTGTCCAACAAGAGCTTTGCCTTTTGTAAGTTTTCGGCATCGTAAGACGGATAGTCTTTCCATACAAACTGAAAGAAGAGGTTAGCTTCCCTCAGATAGGCCTCCATGTAGTTAGGATATTTCTTTTTTATCTCTGCATAACGCTGAGAACTGAATCCTGGGTTGCCGAGTGAAGTCCAGAAAAGGTCGGCTACTCCAATCATGAAGTCAGGGTCGAATTTATATTTGGTGCACTGTTTGTCAACAAATGTCTGAAGATTATCAATCGTTATCTCGTTAGATACATTACGGTAGTTCTTCAAAAGAGAATCAAGGGCCACCAGAGATGCTTGCATGCTGGCTCTATATTCAGTGGTGCCCACCTTTGGCGTTTTTTGTCCAAAGACAGAAGAAAAGCAAAATACAGCAAGTATCAGAAAACAGAAATAGAAACGTTTATTCTTCATAAGAACAGGTCTTTTCGTTTAAAACTTATACTGCACTCCCAGATCGAGTGTCTCAATGGTCTTCAGTCGGCTCAGTTCAACGCCCGGTATGTCCAGTTTGGGAACATAATGCAACTGTGGGGTCAGTGAGATGGCGATATGCGACGAGACACGCGCCGACAAGACAGCACCGCCGTTGACCACGAAATAGGTTCCCTTGGCATTCTTGCCCCTTGGCACCACCTCGTGGTTGACGAAGATGGGTTCGTTCTCGTCGATGGTCATGTCCTGACCGATGTGCCAGCCCACACCCGGCCCCAGAAAGAAAGAGAGCGAGAACAGCCTGTTGGCACGATAGCCGCTGAAAGCATTCGACATGTTCAGCTCGTAGGCCAGCGAGGCCAGCCCCAGTCGGAAAGTGCCGTTCCACAAGCCCCTGCGCTCTACTGGAGCGTAGTTGTATTGCGGCAGATCCATGTTGAGGTCGTAGTAGTTGGAGAGCAGATTGAAAGAGTGTGAGACAAACTCCATCGAGAGACGTGCCGACGAAGCCCGCGTGAAATTATAGTTCACGGCAACGAGGCCATTGAACGGCAGTTTGCTCTTTCCTTTCATGCGCGACAGGTCGGGCACCAGATTGGAGCCTCCACCCAGACTGACAGTCCAGTGGTGCCATTGGTCATCGTCGCCACTCGTCTGCACCTTGCGCCGATAGGGCTTGTTGACGTTCATCGCCGTAAAACCGATGTTCACGCCATACGTCTCGTCGGAGAAGTTTGCCTGCCAGTTCTTGTTCGAATAGGGAATGTTGTACACGTTGTAGTTGAAACGCGGCTCCACGAAGAACTGCAGTCCGTCGCCGAGTCGGGCCCACAGATGTAGACCTGCCGAATAGGACTCGCTGTAGCAGTGCAACGCTTGTGTTGTCTGGTGCTTGATGAGCCAGCCAACACCGGCACCAGCCACCAGATAGGCACCTACGGGCGCATTCCAGCGGAAACTGCGCAGGAAGCCCAACGGGTTCACCATTCCTTCAACGCGCACGCCGGTATAGAGTGAGCTGAAATACTGCGTATGGGTGACGTTGTTTCCCTGTGTGAGCGTCATGGCCCAGTCGGTATGCCGCATCACGGCCGAGGCACGCAGTCCCACCACCGGCGACACCCATTTGCCCACGCTTGCCGCCACCTCGTGACCCAGTGTCTCCTTCAGGTCCATCTCCGGATTCCTGAGCACGGCCGGTCCTGCCGCCAGTTCAAATATCCAAGGGTGTTGCCAGGAATACAGGTGAGCCGAGTCTGCCGACACCTCACCGTCACGCGCCTTTTGTATATAGCGCAAACGGGCTGCACGCGACAGGTGGTTCTCTATATAGTAGGTCATGTTCAGGTTCACTCCATAGCCTATATCATATCTGCGCCAGTTGTTGGGGTTCAGGTCAATGTTGTCGGATGCCAGCATCACATAGGGCTCCACGTTCACCGTTCCATGCGGCCCGGTATAGAACTGCAGCTGCACACCGGCATGCACATCGTATGAAAGGCCCCTCTTGCCGACGTTGTTCATGGCAGCATAGTTGACCCCAAGGCCGAGCACCGTCGAGATGCCCAACGGGCGTGCAGGATTATAGCCCGAGAGATAGTCGGTCAGGTTGAACAGGTGGTCGGCAATGGCCGAAGCTCTCAGATAGAGGTGTTCCGATTTCTTGGTATAGCCTATCGCACCCTGTCCGCGCAGTCGCAGCGAGTGGTATTTGTTCAGTTGTTTTCCTATGGCACCGAAGAAAGTGGTCTGCGGCTGCAGTTCTTCGCCCTTGCCGGTCTTCACGAAATCTTCGCCGCCCATACCGGCCTGCAGGAAGAGTCCTGAATACCATTTCTTCATTGCCAGCGTGTCACCGTAGGCCATATAGCGAGTGTCCATTTTGTAATGCATGGCATTCAGGGTGACGCTATCTTTTGCCAAGTTGCGGTTCCTTTTCAGACTATCTGGAACAGCGAAGGGGTTGTCTTCCTTCACCGTGTCATTCCGTTCGGTCAGGGACAAAGGTGTTTGTGCCTGCACCTGAAGACACTGAAGTGACAAGCCGCAGCAAAGCGTAAATACCAGCCCTATGAAACACTTTCTAAACATTACTTTTCTTCCTGATTAATCGTTTCTTTTTCCTTTTCGAGTTCAGCCTTTTGCTTTTCGAATTCAGCTTTCTCTTTTTCAAGTGCAGTTTTCTCGTCGGCCTCAGCCTGACTCTGCATCTGCTGGAGCAATTCGCCGTAGCCCAGATCCTCTAAATTATATCCTTTCGCCTCCAGTTTGTCTACAGCTTCATATTTTGCTTCGTCGTCCAACTGTTTTCTGAGACTGAAGATTTTCCTGTACGCTGGAATCAGCACTTTCTTATAGGGATACTGTTTGCGCAGTTCTTCTTTCACGTGTCCTTCTTCAAAGTAATATCTGAGCATAGTGTTTTTACCCCTGGCCGATTCCAAGTCGAAGGCATGCTGAAAATAGCCCAGATAGTGACCCATGCGGTTGATATCAACATCATCCATTCCCTCGACGCTGACCTCACCATCGTCTTCAAGATGCACTTGCTGGTCGATCTTTCTGGCCCAGAGGATGCCCTTCAGATACCACTTCTGGGGCTTTTCGTCGCTCATCAGGTCTACCCAATACTCTGCCTCGTCTTCCTTCTCAAGTTTGTCGGGCAGTTCGGTATAGAGAATGGCCCGGTTGTCAATGCCCGAGTTCTCAATGAAATGCAGGGCCTCTTGATACTGCTTTTCCTCATCGTCATTGCGGTTGTCGTTGGGCAGCTGCTCTCTGAAATGAATGAAGTGTTGCAGTTTTCTGACGCTCTCCTGAGTGTCCTCATCGTATGTGGGCAGATCCTGAATCAGCATCTGCAGCACCTGCTTGGCCCGCTTCACAAATCCCAGGCGGAAGAAGGCCACGGCTTGGTTCAGTATATACTCCGGACGGTTGATGGTCAGCGTTGTCTTGGTGTTGAAGTCGAGCATCAACTGTGTGTTCACTGCCAGCGTGTCGTTGAGCAACGGCTTGAGAATCATGGTGTCCGGGTCTATTCGGTTCTGGACGACGGCCATTTGGTTGATCAGATAAGGAGACATTTTGATCATCAGGAAATCAGACATCTTGACAAGTCGTTTATACGTCGTCTTCGTCAACTCCTCAATCTCCACACTGTCTTCCTTCTGCCTGTTTGTCTCGTATCTTTCAATGAGTTTCTCAAACACATTATAGTAGTCGCCCCACGACAATGCCTTTTTTTTGTTGCCCATATAGGCCGTCAAGGCTTCATTAGGCGTTTTCACGTGTTCACGCAAAGAACGATAAACGAACGTCATCTTTCGTTCGCGGTCCATTTCCGGCACAATCACCTCTTCGTACATCGGCAGCTCCCTGACGGCCCTGTCTTGTGCTCTTTCATTTGAGCCTGCTTTAGCCAGTGCGTCACGCATGGCATTGGCTGCCTCAACGAATCCTTGCTTTTCCAGTTCTGTGGCCGTCTCGCTCCAGGTGTACACATGTGTACGGATGCTGGGCCGTTTGCCATTAGGCATGCGAATGAGCGACACGGCTTTCTGGGCACGCTGACCAACCAGCTTGTTATTGATGGACACACCGCCTTCAGGCGAGTTCGACACAAAGAGTTCAGAACCCACCAGGTCGTCTACCTGACTGAGTTCCGTATTCAAGTCGTAAATAATCTTATCGTAAGTGGAATCGGGTTTCAGTTCAGCCTTACCAACCAGAAATTCCAGACTGAGGTCCTGCATCACGCTGTCGATGCCCATTTCCGGTTCTTCGTAGAACAGATCCCTGTCGAGTGCCAGCGATGCCTCTGCCACGCTGAAGTCCAAGAATTTCAGCGGCTGTTCTCTGAGACAAGTGCCATTATTACTCTTCTCATAATAGCTGTGGTGGAAGTCTTCAATGCTGTAGGTGTAGGGACCACGGTATTTTTTCTTTCTGTCCGGTTTCTTGTATTTCACCTCGGTCCTGATGTGCATTTCTTTTCCGTCCCTGAGTGTGTCCGACGGGTCAAAGCCCACAGCCAGCGGATCGTTTTTATAGAAATCGTAGCCTTTACGCTTGATTTGCTGCCGATGGTATTCATCACCTTCAAACACTTTGGGGGTCAGATAGGCCACGGTGTCATCGGTAACGCAGTCAACGGCATAGATTTGGAATATAATGCGCGAATCGCTCTTGCTCAGTCCTTCAGGAATATAGGCACTGATCTTGAAGCGCTCGTATTCGTCGCCATAGTCAATGACCGAGACCTCATCAAATTTCTTTCGTTTTCGCGTCGTCTTTTTGATGGTTTCAGGAATACGTGTCACATTCACCGTATCAGAATAATAGTACTTGCCTTCAACAATTTCGAACATTTTGCAGGCATCGAAGTCGGTGGTAAGAAAGATGACGGCCATACCAGGAAGAGCTGCAGGATAGGTTACTTCGCCGCTCTTGCGACTTTTCTTCATTTTGAATGTCTCTTTCACCAGTTTACTTAGATTCTTCTCCTTTTTACTGTCCAAATCGTTGACCGAGGACTGGTTCTGCTTGATGAACCGAATGATATCGTTTGCTTTCGACACGGAAGAGACCAACGTGCAGTAGGCCACTTCGGTTGTGTCTGTATTATCTTGTTTATTATGGATTCTTAATTGACATGTCACCTCTTGATCCTGTGCCAAGACTGGCTGGCAGTACAGGCATGCGGTCAGGAAAGCGACTATGGACAGGAGAAACCTTTTCATTGTGATTTTTCTATTTCAAAATATATGTCAGGGATACGCCTAAGCGCGTGGGCAGCGTGGTGTAGCCTCGCGAATTGGGGGTGGCAGTCTGACCGTTGTTATAATCGGTTTCAAAGAAATCGCCATCATAATATTCTTTATGGCGATAGACCACCAATCCGAAACCTGAGTGTACGTCGATGTTCAGACGTTGTGTGACGTTGAACACATAGCCAAAAATAAAGCCTGCGCCAACAGAATTTCCTTTATATACCTTGCTGCTCCACACAATGTCGTAGTTTGCCAGATGGGCACCTGCGCCCACGAACCAGCGGCTCATGGCGCGTCCCGATATGTAGTAGCGCAGTTCGGGCTGTATACCCCATGCCTTCACCTTCTTGCCCCATGGGTTATGAGCCACATAGCCGTGCAGTCCAAGCACAGTCCGCTCTGCGAGGTGGCTTTTACCCAGTCCCAGTTCAATACCGAGGTTGGGTATCATGAGCGCATCTTTCAGCACGTCGGTGCCCACGGCCAACTGTTGGGCCGAGAGTTTGACGGCTGTAAGCATCAGCCAGCAAATCAGGATATACTTCTTCATTTTTTCGTTATTCGGTTTATTTCTTTTGTAATAAGGATATGCCACCATCCGCTTCCGAACGGCGGCATATCCCAAGAGAGAAGTTAGTTGAGTTCAAGTGGAACCATGGTTCCTGCTCCATACTCTTCGTCAGCATCGCGCCAAGCTTGCAGCGTGGCCTTAATCCATACTGCCTGCGGACCGGCAATGCCGATAACCACATTGTAGTTATAGCCGGGCTTATACTGATACACTGAATTGATGTCGATGGGATAGGCACCCTCGTACACTTTGTTCTGATTATCGCGCAGACGGATAATCACGCGGTACTTGAATCCTTCATTCTCAACCATCGTTTGCGTGGGAACGGGCAGCAAGATAGGCTGGCCTACCTTGATAACGTTTGCACCATTCACCTGCTCCTTCACAAACTGTCCATCGTTGTCGCCAAGGACAGCACGATTTTTGAGAAAGCCATACCAATTAGGATTGAGCGATCCAGAGTTTGCTGCATTACTGTAATCAGCAGCTATCAGATCCAAATGCGAAGGCACATCGGCAACAATAATCGTGTCGATACTCATCTTGTTGGCCGAATCGTACTCATGTCCTGCTTCGGCATTCTCGTCGGTGAGGCCTTGGATATGGAACTGGAATCGCATCAGTTTGTGCTCGAAGCCGATAGAAGGGAGGGCGTTGGATTTTCCTGCCTGACGGAAGTATTTTGCGCTATAGCGATACTTCTCTGTGTCATAATTCTCTTCGCCTTCTTGAGCTGCACGAGCACTCTGTCCCCAGATAATATCCTGTGTACCGTCGAAATCAGTATAGTGGACAATGCGTTGCGTTGCCGCCACCTCGACATTCTCAGTGTATGGATAGTAGCCAAAGAAACGATAGGCATACCAGTTGTCAATGGGATAGTAGTAGGTTGTGTCCTTATCCCAGACAATATTGTTTGTTCCACCATCGTTGTTGATGTTTGCCTTTTCGTTGTCCAGCCTTGCAGCAAACTGATTGACGTTGGGATTCCAGTCGATTGAATGTTCATCCCAATTGGTCGTCGTATAATCGGTTGCCAGCATGAAAATGCCTAACCCGTCGACCGAGAAAAGGCCTGTCAGTGGGTCGGTCTCAACGCTCGAGCGTGTCAGCACAGACTGTGACAGTCTGATTTCCACGTCGCTATTGGCACCGATGACAAGCGACTTTCCTCCATTCTCCGGCTGCTCTGGCCACCCACTCTCGTCGTCTTGAGAGCAGGCGGTAAAGGCAGTAGCGATGAGGCAAGCAAAAAATATTTTTTTACACTTCATATTTACTGATTCATGTCAATAGAAAAAGTACGGGGGATTAATCATTATCCTCAGGAGTGATGATGGGCAGGTCGCCGCCATTCTCCCAACCAGTGAGGGTAGTGGTAATCTCAATTTCCTGCAAGCCGTACAGCTTGATGACTACGTTGTAAGAGTGGCCAAGCAAGAATCCGCCTTCCTTTGTAACATTTGCGCTAACGCTGAACTCGCGGCGAATATTCTCACCACCCTCAACGACAGGCTTACTCTGGAACAGCGTGATAACCACTTCGTACTGATCGGCAGGAGCAACGAGCACGGCCTCACCCAGCGGAGTGGGTTCGGTGGTGCTGGTGGGCTGAGTGTATTCCAGCGTGTCGAGCAGGTTGGTGCTAGGATTGGTGACATTCTTAGCACGGCTTCTTACATTCAGGCCGACAAGATCCTGACCTTCTGTCCACTCAATGCGGTTGGCATCGGCTATTTCCTCACCTGTATAGGCAACGATCAGCTGACCGGTAGCCTTCGACTTCACGGCAACGCCTTTCACAAAAATACCAGTGGTGGGGTTAATCGCATTCTCATCACCACCCACAACCTGGAAGTTCAGACGAGTCAGCAGGTGCTTGAAAATGAGCTCGGGCTGCACACCATTACGGGCTGCATAAGCTGAATAAGCACGAGCAGCAGCTGCAGCATGATCGGTAAGATCGGTTGCAGAGGGCTGAGCCTTAGCAATCATCACGTCTTGAGAACCGTCGATCTGGAAGTTTAGACCCACTTTCTCACCAGCATACTTCAGCGTAAATTCTGTTGCTTCAGTATCTTCCTCAGCTACAGGCTGTTCGTCCAGTTCAGCACCGTCGAGACGATAGCCCCAGAAATCAAACTGGCCGCTCTGAGGATAATAGTTGATAGCTTGCGAAGCATCCTTAGCAACTGCGCTAACCTCACCGTCGGGTGTGGTGAATGCGGTTCCGTTGTAGATGGGGGTCTGGTCAAGTTTCTTGTCCTTGATGGCCAGGTTGAGCGTGTTCTTTTCGAACATCATCACGTTGACGGTCTGACCGCGCCATACATTGTTAACGCCGCCCTCAATGTCACCCACGGTACCAGTACCACGGACATTCAGCGTTGCAATACGGCCAACACCTACCTGGATGGGAACCTTGCTGTAGTCAACAGGATTGTCGACTGGAGAAACAAGAACATCGACGCTTTCGCTCGACGAGCAACTGGCAAGCATACCTGCTACTGCCAGTACGAAAAACAGATTTTTCTTCATGTTTTTTTGTTTTAAGTGAATAATAAGAAGTTTATATAAAATAATAATTGTCTATTTTTAGTTGTCTTCATCATCATCGATAAACACATCGCCACCTTTCTTCCAGTCTTCTACCGAAGTGTAGATTTCTATCTGCTGTTTTCCATAGATGGCCACATGGATGTTGTAACGACTGCCGGCCTCGAACTGTTTTCCTTCTTCGGTCAGCTTGATATTCTTCTCCATCGTGAACTGTTCAGGAGCGTCTTTAATGAGTTGTGCCGCACGAATCACAATATCGAAACTGGTACTGGGAGGCAGCATGATGGGGTTGCCTATCTCCACAAAGTCACGTTCATACCACTCCTTGCTCTCCATGTCGGGCGTATAGGGAACGATATAGCCGGTCTGGTCGCCCATCTTGTCAGGATTGTCGGTCACCACCTTCAGCGTTTCTTTTGCTCCGTAGGGTTCAATTCCGATTGGATACAACTTGGGGTCTTGCGAGGCGACGGTCATGTGGATATTGTTCTGGCATTTCACGTCAATGCCCGTAATGATGATATCATTGGCCGACGAGCCTGCCGGATAGGCAATGAACTTCAGCTGTGTGAGCACATGCTTGATGTCGATAGAGGGCTGAATTTTGCGGTGAGCAGCAAAAGTGCTGTAGCCGCCTATGCTGCGGATAGTTGCTTTCTCTACATCCGAGAGTGTCTGGAACTGCTTCTCGTAGCGGGTCTCCAGCACAGTACGATTGTCGCCGGGCAAGGCATTCTCGGGTATGGAGTTCAGTTCAGGTGCCATGCCGCACATCAAGTCCTGTGTGCCGTCAATGGCCAAGTCGTACCAGATGCGAGTGTCGGTTCGATGGGTGCGCCCAGCAGTGGGCAGATCGTCAATATAGAATCCGAAGAAGTTGTAGGGCACCTCCTGATAGGTGGTACTGTAGTAGTATTCCTGATCATCGGCAATTTCGTTCTTATACTTCAGTTCACCCGAGGAGTTAGCTGTCAGTTTAGTGGCTACGCCCAGATTATAGTCAGCGCCGTCAAGCAGACAGTTGGCATTGTCAGTATCGTGCATACGACCATTTGCGTAGGCAGTCTGCGTCAGGTCGGGCAGGTCACGAAGCACTGTTCCCTGCCGATTGTATCCACTACGGAAAGCATAGACATAGAATGTGCCTTTCTCAATAGCCTCCGGGTCATCGCTTGGCGGAAACACGCCCATGCCACGAGTGGCCGTGATAGAGAAGAACTCCTGAGGGTTGACAAACAGCATGATAGGCACCTTGGCCGGCTCTTCGTCGGTATTCAAATCATCCAAAGTCCCCGTGGGTTCATCTATAATCAAGGTGGGGTAGGACTGGCTACAGGCCATAAGCGAGGCTATGGCCAACAAGCTGAGAACTGTTCTAATCGATATATTCATTTGTATGTCTGATATCGTTTTTTAAATGTCAATGATTTGTGGGTCGCCGGTAGCATTCTTCCACACGTCGAGGCCGCCGTCTTCATCGGTCGACTCGATGATTTGCTCACCGTCGATGGTGAGGTTGGCTTTCACCTTCAGGTCAATCTTCGAGCTGGTGATGACGGCATGCTGTTCGTCCTTCGACAGTTTGACGGAGGGTGTTTCCTGCAGCGTGTTGTACAGGTTGATCTCGCCCTGGAAGCGTTTCGACTTGCGCTTGCCGTCAACGGGCGACACGGCACTGCAGTAGATCATCACTTGCAGGATGCCGGGACCGTAGAGCATGTCCTTGTTCTTGCTGCACATGATGCCCGGCACATGCACCTCGCCGTGGCAGGTCACCATCGTGCTGGCATCAGTATCGTTCAGCTTGTCCATGCGGAACATCATCTTGTAGGTCTTGTCGACGGTCAGGTTGCCGGTGGCCAGATTTACTGTATTAGGCAGACCTGAAATCTCGGCAAACACAGAGTCGATGGTGAACGGCCGGATGCTGTTCATCTTCTTCACGTCGAACGACAGGTTAACCGCTTGGGTCAGTTCCTTGGGCTTGAAGGTGACGGTGCTTTTGCCCGACGAGACGAGATGGCGCGTATTCAGCGTGTCGTAGAACAGGGCATGAGTGCTGGGCTGTATGTAGCGGGCATAGTTGTTGTAGTCCACCCAGTTGCTGATGACGAACTTCAAGTTCCTATCTTTCTTCGTGTAGGTTTTGTAGCTGACATCCAGATTCTTCGAATTGATGGTAGGATCGTTGAAGTAGGCCTCCACGTTGGAATAGTCGAACTCGTCGCTCTCCATGCTGAAGCAAATGAACCGATAGTCGCCTACAGGTACTCTGAACTCGCTGACGGGCAGGCCTTCGTCGCCTTCAGGGGCACTGAAGATATAGGTTCCTGAGCCGTTGAACGAGTTCACCTTCATGGCACCTTTCCACTGGTTGATGACACGGTTGGCCAGCACCGACATCGTTGTCGGCGTAAAGGCATCGGTCTTACTCCATTCGAACTTGAACTTGACGGTTGCACGGTGAGGGTGCTCGGTCTCGTTGCAGAGCTCTTCATAGATACCCGATGCGGTGCACGACACCGTCAGCAGGACAACGGTCAGCGCCAACAAGCCATAGATTTGTGCTTTCTTCACGACCGCCCTCCTTTCTTTTTCTTTGTGGCCTGTGCCTTTGGAGAATTGCCTTTTTGGGCTGGCTGCCTGTTGTTTTGCATCTGGCGCAGAATCCTATTATAGTTTTCGTTATATATTCTGTTGAAGTAGCGCTGCACCTCGTTCAGGTTCCTCAAGTCTTTGGCAACAGAGTCCCTGATTTCTTTTTCCCGTTTCATACTCGAAGTGATTCGGTCACGGAACTCCTCATCCACATCGTAGCGCCAACGATAGCGTTGGCCCAGCTGGTGCTTGGGGGAATTGGTGAAACGGTAGACGAGTCCCACCTTCAGTTCGTTAATCAACGGGAACGGAATGAGGTGCCAGTTGGTTGCTTCCAGGTTTTCGTAGCAATCACTTTCGCGGTCGTGACGGAATTTGTTGTAGTGGGTGAAATACAGTCCGGCACTGATACCCAAATCCAAATCGATGGTATTGCCGCTCGCCAACTGATAGAGCGGTTTCACAATGCCATAGAGGAATCCGGCACTGAGAGCAGCACCCTGATAGCCATGCTTTGTCACCAAGACAGAATAGCGCATGGCCGAAACATAAACGCCGCGATAGTAGGTGGTATTGGGGTGTTTGACAGAATCCCGGCGACAAGAGAACAGCTGCAGCAGCTTGTTGCTATGACGCGGATACTCATTGCTGATCTTTCGGGTGCGCCAGTAATACCTCAATTCACCGCGAGCTTCCAGCAGGTTCCACACCTGGGCCGGCTTATAGTCGTGCTTTGTCTTCCAATTGCCCCTAAGCTTGGCCCCAAGGGCCCATCGGCTCCAAGTTACCCCCCCCCAAGTCGTATTCAAACGAAATGTTTGGCAACTGAATAGCCCAGTCAACGAAATTGGTTGAAATCTGCAGTCGCTCAGCAACATTGAGCGTATCGGGAGTTCTTAACTGTTCATGGTTTATCTGCCCATAAGCACTGGATGCTGCCATCCAAATAAATGTGAGGGCAAGAAACTGTTTGAACTTTTTCAAAACCATGAATTTCTATTTTGTGTTTAGTAATCTTTTGTTTTTAAAACAACTAATTGGCCTAAAGGTCCAATCATCAGGGGTGCAAAAATATACATTTTTAAGCAAACATAATGTTAACACCACGTTAAAAAAGCAAAAATTACAAACAAATGCTACATGGCGACAAATTTTCAGGAAAAGCAATCTCTGGCGCTATTTCCTCAAAAGTTGCTCATAAGAAAGGCCGTTATCACGCATCTGCCTTCGGGCAGCGGTCACAAATTCGTTGTCGAACACCTGCAACTGCATCACCTCGTTCACCACCAGCTGGATGCAGCCCATGTGGGCATCGCGCTCTGCCTTGGTGGCATCCTCGGCGAGGGGGAAGAGGCTCAACAGATAGAACCCCAGGCAGTCGGGCACAATGAACTCGGGCACCATCGTGGCACGCTGCCATTCGGTATAACCATATTTAATATATAGGGGATAGTCGGCTCCCAGATACTTGTCGAGCGAGATGCCCAGCACGCCGTCGCCCACACAGATGCTCTGGTCGAGCGAACCAATCTGCGTGTAGACGGCAGGTATCTCAGCTGCAGACACCAGCTCCTGCAACCGGCCGAAGGCCTCCTCCAACTGATGGTCCAGCGCCTCCATCTCGCCATACTGGCTGCCCACCTCGGCAATCAGCATCTGCAGGGTGCTATCCTGAAAATAGTTGTAGAAACGGGTCTTGATATAGGCATCGTCCACCTTGCCCAGCTTCAGCACGTCCTCAATCAGACGGCGCGTCTGCATGGGATATTGTGTCTGCATCTGCTGCAAGGCCGAGAAGTCGCCGGTGGTCAGGAAGAAGGCTTCCAGCTTGTCATATCGCTCCACAAACGTTTCCACCTCAGCCTTCTTCAGGTCGTTGCGCAAACGCCACTCACACCCTACGCAGGCGAGCATCACAAACAGCAATATGGCGTAGACTTTATACATTTAATCATTTAAGTCTGTTAAATATCGCTGCAAAATTACTAAAAATACCTTTAAATTCAAAATTTTAACCTAAAATAATTAAAAGAAAGTTGGTTTTTTGTTACTTTTGTGGTGAAAAGAACTACTGATATGAGAAAATTTCTTTCATTCTGCCTGTTTGTCTGTGCCGTTGCAGTTGGAGCACAGACCACTTTCAACATCACCGTGAATAATCCTCTGAAGTCGACACGCACCGATGTGCCCGTCGTGCTGAGTTTGGCCGACTACGACCAGGTGTGCTCGGCACTGGTCACCACTGCCGACGGCACAGAGATACCCTGCCAACTGGACGATCTGGACCAGGACGACCGTTTCGACGAGCTCTGTTTCCTGTGCGACCTGAAGGGCAAGGAGAAGAAGACCTTCACCATCGCGCTGATGAGTGAAGGTGAGCCGCGCCCCTACCCTGCCCGTGTGTACACCGAGATGCTGATGCGCAACTACAAGGTGAAGGAAAAGAACCGCCACAACAACTACATTGAGAGCATCACTGCCCGCGGCGACTGCGCCGACTCGTACAACCTGCAGCACCACCACGGCGTGAGCTTCGAGAGCGAGCTGAACGGCATTCGCATCTACTTCGACAAGCGGCAGACGCTGGACCTCTACGGCAAGTTCAAGAAACGGCTGGAGCTGCAGCAGACGCAGTTCTACACCTCGAAGGAGCAGAAGGCAGAAGCCTATGGCGACGATGTGCTGTGGGTGGGACAGACCTTCGGCCTGGGTGCCTTTCGTGGATGGAACGGCACCGAGCCTACCATGGTAGACCCCGTGCGTTCGCGCACGCAACGAATCGTGAGCTACGGTCCGCTGCGCACCATCGTTGAGGTGGAAGACCGTGGGTGGAACGTGGAGAGTGAAAAGAGGAGAGCTGTCAACATGACGCTGCGGTTTACGCAGTATGCCGGGCATCGCGATACGGATATCGACGTGCAGTTCAACAGCGACGTGAGCGACCTGCGCTTCTCAACAGGCCTCATCAACGTGCTGGGCTCAACGGAACTGACCGACCACCAGGGACTGCGCGCCTGCTGGGGCACCGACTGGCCGGCTGGCGACACCATCAACTGGAAACGCGAGACGGTGGGACTGGCCATCATGCTGGACAAAGCGAACCTGGATCGAGAGATCAAGGCAGAGAAAGCCACCGTGCAGGGCGGCAACTACACCTACGTGGTGAAGGTGGCCGACCGGCACATGCGCTACCGTGTGGCCTACTGCTCGGCCAACGAGGAGTTCGGCTTCAAAACGGAACAGCAATGGTTCGACTGGGTCAAGCAGTGGAAACGGGAATACCTCGCGCCTGTCACAGTGAAGCAATAGAAATTCGTAGCAAACACTCCAAGACTTTTATAGTAAAACTCCAAGACTTTCGGAGTAAGACTCCAAGACATTCGGAGAATTACTCCGGAACATTCGGAGTTTTACTCCGGGACATTTGGAGAATTACTCCAAGACGTTTGGAGAATTACTCCGAGACGTTCGGAGTTTTTCTCCCAAACGAGAGAAATTTTTTGGAAGAAGTAACCTACTGTCAGACAAACAGTTACAACGTTAGCTGATTTTCCGGAAGTTCAGCCATTATTCTGAACGGTGCACGGAAGGTCGGAGAACGACTTGCGCCCCTTCACGTAGTATTGCCACAGGAGTGAGAACTGGAAACGCCCCCGTTCAGCCCCCTGCACGCGACTCTGCTGGATGGCACGGCGGTCGGCCTCGAAGTCCTTGCGCCACCGCTTGAAGGCACGGCGCGCACGGAAGACGGCACAGAAGTCGCCCCAGTTGCGCTTCAGCAACAGCATCTCCCAGGCTGCCAGATAGTCCAACCACCAGCGAAGGCGCATCACATGGTGCAACTCATTGTCGGGCAGACATTTATAAAGCATGGTGAGGTTGTTGCGGAAGTTCAGGAACGTCTTCATGGGGTTGCTCTTCGGCAGGGTGCCGCCGCCCACGTGGTAGACCTGACTCTCGGGCAGACAGACCACGCGCCAGCCGACAATATGCAGGCGCCAGCAAAGGTCTATCTCCTCGCAGTGGGCGAAGAAGCGGCCATCGAGCCCTCCCACCTTATTATATATACGCGCGCGCACGAGGAGGGCAGCTCCCGTGGCCCACAGAATGTCGGCAGGATAGTCATACTGGTCGTCGTCGCGCTCCACGGTGTCGAAGATGCGCCCACGGCAGAACGGATAGCCATAGCGGTCGAGA
>ERZ842401.2033-NODE-2033-length-27653-cov-6.046416_pt1 | contig 27653 bp, 21 predicted proteins | sample MGYA00521270_ERZ842401 | MGnify/ENA primary metagenome ERZ842401 (study PRJEB31892, sample SAMEA3878208) | bioreactor metagenome | biome: Moose rumen | place: Sweden | collected 2011-10 | study: EMG produced TPA metagenomics assembly of the PRJEB12797 data set... | reverse complement strand
GTCATAGTAGTGGGTCGAGGCCAACTTGCCGGTCAGCAGGTTCTTCTCGGCACTGGTTCCGCCGATGACAAAGGCGATGTGGTAGGGCGGGCAGGCTGCCGTGCCCAGGGTGCGCATCTTGTCCACCAGGAAGGGGACCAGCGTGCCGGGGTTCAACACAGCCTTGGTCATCTGGTAGAGGTAGGTCTTGTTGGCACTGCCGCCACCCTTGGTGACGCACAGGAAGCGGTACTCCATGCCCTCGGCGCACTCCAGGTCAATCTGGGCGGGCAGGTTGCAGCGGGTGTTCACCTCTTCATACATGCTCAATGGGGCGTTCTGGCTGTAGCGCAGGTTCTCCTGGGTGTAGGTGTTGTACACGCCGCGCGCCAGGGCCTCCTCGTCACAGAAGCCCGTCCACACCTGCTGGCCTTTCTCGCCATGGATGATGGCGGTGCCGGTGTCCTGGCACAGGGGCAACTGGCCCTTGGCAGCCACCTCGGCATTGCGCAGGAAGGTCAGGGCCACATACTTGTCGTTGTCACTGGCCTCGGGGTCGTGCAAAATCTTGGCCACCTGCTCGTTGTGCGAGCGGCGCAGCAAGAAGTTCACGTCGCGGAAGGCCTGCTGGGCCAGCATGGTCAGCGCCTGGGGCTCGACCTTGAGAATGGGTTTACCTTCAAACTCGCTCACCGACACATAGTCGCTGGTGAGTTTGTAGTATTCGGTGTCGTCTTTGCCCAACTGGAACATGGGCGCATAGCGGAACTCGGGATTGTTTGCCATAATAAAAATGTAATGATTTATTGAGTTATTAGTTGATGATCTATTGTTGCCGCAAAGGTAACGATTATTCCTGAGATGACAAAACCGAGGCCTCGTCGAAGCCCAGGCGGCGGAAGTCCTGGGGCAGCGGTGCGGTCACGTCGATTTCCTTGCCGCTCACAGGATGAGTGAAGCGGATGCGGTGAGACTGCAACGAGATGCCCCCGTCGGGGTTGCTGCGCGGCGCGCCATACTTGAGGTCCCCCTTGATGGGGCACCCGATGGCCGCCAACTGGGCGCGAATCTGGTGCTTGCGGCCGGTGATCAGGTCCACCTCGAGCAGCCAGTAGCGCTGGCTGGCGGCGATGACGCGGTAGTTGAGCACAGCGCGCTGGTGACCCTCGCGGGGCACGATGCTCACGTGCGTCTTATTGTTCTGCTCCACACTCTTGAGGTAGTGGGTGAGCGTGTCGGCCTGCTTGGGCGGCTGGTTACCCACCACGGCCCAGTAGGTCTTGTGTACCTCGCCCTTGCGGAACAGTTCGTTCATGCGCGACAGCCCCTTGCTGGTCTTGGCCATGACCACGAGGCCGCAGGTGGGGCGGTCGATGCGGTGCGTCACCCCCAGGAACACGTTGCCGGGTTTGTCATACTTGTTCTTGATCCATGCCTTCACCATGTCGATGAGCGTGGGGTCGCCTGTGCGGTCGCCCTGCACCAGTTCGCCTGCGCTCTTGTTGACGATGATCAGGTGGTTGTCGTCATAAAGGATTTCCATGATCAAAACTGCGATTGATGTGCCGCTTGGTTGCGGTGGTGCAAAGTTAATGCGTTTCCTCCACAAATGGTGTTTCCCGTCAGTCAAAAAGTGTGAAAGAATCGCTGACGGAGCCTTCACTGGAAACAGTAAATGGTGAAAAAACGGGTGTATTATTTGTCTAAACATCAGAGAGTGAGCAGTATAGGTGGTGATATATTGCAAAACCATTACAATTTTGTGTTAGTTTGCTGATTTTCAGAGTGTTTGAGCGATGCGTCTGGCAAAATGGTCAAAAAAATCAAAAAGTTTTAAACAAAATAACATTATATTAAAAAAAATCAATTAACTTTGCAAGCCTATCTTTTATAGATTTGGTGTTAAGAAACTGAAAAACTGTATAGACCGACCTCGATGGTTAGGTAATAGAAATTGCCAACCAGGGCAAAGTTATGTTTGCCCGGGTGGGCTTAGCAGTAAAAAGAGGTTTTTTGAAGCCTAAAGATTTTTTAGAAGATGGGTGTTTGGTTTAGTAAACTTATAAAACATTAATAACTAATCAATTAAACTAAAATTTATGAGTCTAAAACATTTACTCTTGTTCCTTGTCATGGCACTCGCCACGCTCGGTGTTTCGGCACAGATCAGTGGTACAGTCTATGATGAGAACAACGAACCGGTCATTGGCGCGTCGGTCGTTCAGCAGAGCAATCCCAAGAACGGTGTGGCGACTGACATTGACGGTCATTTTACCTTGAATGTGCCGGCAGGCACTAAGATTAAAGTTACCTATGTGGGCTATGAGGACGCCATCGTCAACGCCAAGGCTGGCATGACGATTACCCTCCAGCCCAAGGGTAACGTGATTGGTGAAGTCGTTGTCACCGGTTACCAAAAGGTGGACAAGCGACTCTTCACTGGTGCAACCCAGAGTGTGGATGCCGAGAAGACCAAACTGTCTGGTGTCGCCGACGTCAGCCGTGGTCTTGAGGGACGCGTCTCGGGTGTGCAGGTGCAGAACGTGTCCGGTACCTTCGGTACGGCTCCCAAGATCCGTGTGCGTGGTGCTACCTCGATCTACGGTAGCTCCAAGCCGCTGTGGGTAGTGGACGGTGTTGTTCTTGAGGATAACGTGGACATCAGCGCCGACGACCTCTCGTCGGGTGATGCCAACACGCTGATTGCCTCGGCTGTTGCCGGCCTTAACGCCGACGATATCGAGAGCTTCCAGATCCTGAAGGACGGTTCCGCTACCTCGATTTATGGTGCCAAGGCCAACGCCGGTGTGATCGTTATCACCACCAAGACCGGTCGCAAGGGTACCAGCTCAATCAACTATACCGGTGAGTTCACCTACCGCCTGAAGCCCAACTACCGCGACTTCAACATCTGTAACTCACAGGAGCAGATGAGTATCTTGCGCGAGATGGAGCAGAAGGGATGGCTCGAGTATGCCAACCTGGTGAACAGCACCAGTTCGGGTATCTATGGCCAGATGTACACTCTGATGGACACCTATGATCCCGCAACCGGCACCTTCGCCCTGCCCAACACACAGAACGCCCGCAACCAGTACCTGCGTGAGGCCGAGATGCGCAACACCAACTGGTTTGACCTGTTGTTCAACGACAACATCATGCAGAACCACTCGGTGAGCATTTCGGGTGGTACCGACAAGGGTTCGTTCTACACCTCGGCTTCGGTGATGACCGATCCGGGATGGTACAAGAGCAGCCGCGTGGAGCGCTACACGTTCAACGCCAACGCTATCTATAACCTGACTGACCACATCAGGATCAAGATCCTGAACAGTGACAGCTTCCGTGAGCAGAAGGCTCCCGGTACCCTGAGCCAGAACGTGGACGTTGTGAACGGTGAGGTAAGGCGCGACTTTGATATCAACCCTTACAGCTTCTCGCTGAACACCGCGCGCACCGTTGACCCCAACATGCGCTACACCCGCAACTACACCACCTTCAACATCTTTGACGAGTTGGACCAGAACTACATCGACCTGAATGTGACCGACCTCAAGTTCCAGGGCGAACTCAACATCAAGCCCATCATCAAGCAGGACCAGTCACTCGAGTTCAACATCCTGGGTTCGATGCGTGTTGCTACCACCGAGCAGAATCACTACGTGCTCGACAACAGTAACCAGGCCAATGCCTACCGTGCAGGTATCGACCCCGAGAATGCCATCATTCGTCAGTCGAACTCTTACCTGTACACCGACCCCGATGTCAAGAACGGTCTTCCTGAGACTATCCTGGACAAGGGTGGTATGCTGTTCTACAACAAGAACCTGAACAAGACCTTCACCTTCCGTGCTGCCGGTCAGTACATGAAGGACTTCAACAACGGGAAGCACCTCCTCAACCTGTATGCCGGTATGGAGGCTGTACGCTTCGACCGCTTTGCCGAGGCATTTGATGCCTGGGGCATTGTGTATGCCAACGGTAACCTGCCCTTCGTCAACTACAAGTGGATGAAGCAGATGCAGGAAGAGAACGGTAACTATTACAGCGTGGGTGAGTACCATCGCCGCGACATGGCTTACTTCGCCAACCTCAACTACGCGTTGCTGGGCCGCTACATCATCAATGGTACCATCCGCTATGAGGGTTCTAACCAGATGGGTCGCACCTCGCAGAGCCGCTGGTTGCCCACATGGAACGTGTCGGCAGCATGGAACATCTATGACGAGCCGTTCTTCCAGAACCTGGCCTTGAGCAAGAAGGCCCTCACCTATGCCAAGTTGCGCTTGAGCTACTCGCTGACCGCCGAGAGCGGCCCCACCAGCGTGGCCAACGCCGAGGCCCTGTATTATCCCACCCGTCCCTGGCGTCAGGAGCTTGACACCTATGAGATGGGTCTCCAGTTGAGCGGTCTGGGCAACAGCGAGTTGACCTACGAGAAGAAGCATGAGTTCGACCTCGGTGTTGACCTCGGTTTCCTCTACAACCGCATCAACCTCGTGTTTGACTGGTACTTCCGCAACAACTTCGACCTGATTGGTCTCATCCGCACCCAGGGTGTCGGTGGTGACACCAACAAGTATGGTAACGTGGCCGAGATGAAGTCGCACGGCGTTGAGTTCACCCTCTCTTCGCGCAACATCGAGCCCAGCCGTGCCGATGGCTTTGGCTGGAGCACCGACTGGACCTTCTCCTACGCTGTGACCAAGATCACCAAGTTGCAGTCACGTTCGCGCGTGATCGACCTGATTACCGGTAGCGGTTTCCCCTTGCAGGATTATCCCCACCGTGCAATCTTCTCGATTCCCTTCGCCGGACTGGATGCACACGGTCTGCCCCTGTGTATCGACGAGATGGGCAACGTGTCCAACACCGGTCTGAACTTCCAGGAGTTTGAGATGCTCGACTTCCTCAAGTATGAGGGTCCCGTCGATCCCACCATCACCGGTGGTTTCGGTAACAACTTCGACTGGAAGGGCTTCCACCTGAACGTGTTCATGACCTACTCGTTCGGCAACAAGCTGCGTCTGGATCCCACCTTCGCCTATGGCTACAGTGACCTGACCTCCTTTACCAAGGACTTCAAGAACCGCTGGGTATTGCCCGGTGATGAGGCCTACACGACCATCCCCGCTATTGCATCGCGTCGTCAGGTTTACAACAACGAGTACCTGGGAATGGCTTACAACGCCTACAACTACAGCACCGAGCGCATCGCCAACGGCGGCTTCATCCGCCTCAAGGAGGTTGCCCTCACCTACGACATTCCCAAGTCGTTCATCACCCGCTTGCGTATGACCACCGCTTCGGTCAAGCTGGCTGCCACCAACATCTGCCTGCTCTATGCCGACAAGAAGCTCAACGGTCAGGATCCCGAGTTCTTCAACAGTGGTGGTGTGGCTTCGCCCTCACCCAAGCAGTTCACCCTCACCTTGCGTCTGGGCATGTAATTGATGTTCCACATTATATAATATATAGAGAATATGAAACTACGATATAAAATCTTATCAATTGCTGTAGCGCTTATCGGCCTGTGCTCTTGCAACGACTTCCTCGAGAAGGTGCCCGATACCCGCGTTTATCTGGTGAACCTTGACCAGTTGGAGCAGTTGCTGGTTACCGGCTACACGCTCAACAACTATGCTGCCATCGGCGAGTTGTCATCTGATAACATGATTGACAACAACTCGCCCGACGACCAGGGTAACCGTTTCCACTTGACTTCCTACCACCAGTATGACGAGCAGTTGTTCGCTTGGGAGGATGTCGACCTCGACATCTCGGACAGCGACACCCCCTCGGGCGTGTGGTCGGGCTGCTATGCCGCCATCGCTACCGCCAACGCTGTGTTGGAGAAAATTGAGGAGTTTGAGGAGGCTGGCGAAATCGAGGGTGAACCCATCAGCGCCCGCGACCGCAACCGCATGAATGCCATCATCGGTGAGGCACACATGATCCGTGCCTATCACCACTATATCCTGGCACAGATCTTCTGCATGCCTTACCGTGGCCCCGAGATCAGCAAGACCTTGCCCGGTATCCCCTATGCTACCAAGCCCGAGACCACGCTCAACCCCAAGTATGACCGTGGCACGCTGCAGGAGACCTACGACAAGATTGAGGAAGACCTGCAGATTGGCTTGCAGTACATCAGTGAGGACTTCTATGAGGTGCCTAAGTATCACTTCAACGTGGCCTCGTCCAACGCCTTTGCTGCTCGCTTCTATACCGTGAAGCGTGAGTATGACAAGGTGGTTAAGTATTGCAACGCTGCCTTCAAGGGTAACGACCCCGCCACCATGCGCAATGACTGCTGGGATCAGACCGACTTCTACTATTACAGCGACATCTCACGCTACTACAGCAGCGTTGAGCGTCCCGGTAACTTCATGATGATCGGTACCTACAGCACTTGGGACCGTCGTTTCTATGGCTATCGCTTCTCCTGCAACCGTGATGGTGCACGTGGCTCAATCATGGGTCCTGGCCCGTCGTGGGAGACCTGCCGCTACTCGGTTCGCACCGGCAAGGAGCAGATGTCGTTTGCCATGATGCCTTGCTTCTCGTCGTTCCTCGCCAGCACTGGCTTCGAGTATGGCGCATTCTTCTCGGGCACCTGCTTCGAGCAGTTTGAGTACACCGACAAGGTGGCCGGTATCGGTTATGTCCACATGGTTCGTCCCGAGTTCACCAGCCAGGAGACCCTGCTGCTGCGTGCCGAGGCCAACATCTTCCTGGGCAACATCGACGAGGCTTATGCCGACCTGGCCATGTGGTGTGACGAGCACCTGATGACCGATGCGTCGCAGAACTATAACATGACACCGCTCACCCAGCAGCAGGTGGTGAACTTCTACAGCAAGGATCCTGGCTTCGGCATCAAGAAGGACTTCCACATCGACGAGGTTTGCCCCAGCGACAAGTACCATGTCACCCCCGAGATCCTGCCCTATCTGCACTGCGTGCAGCACTTCCGCCGCATCCAGATGGTTCACCTGGGCAACCGTTGGTTTGATATCAAGCGCTATGGCTTCGAGATTACCCACAAGATGGGCATCAGCGATGTTCTCCATCTCGAGGTGCTTGACCCGCGCTATGCTATCCAGATCCCGAGCGAGGTTATCGGTGCCGGTCTGGAGCCCAACCCGCGCCAGACTGTGAAGGCCGAGTCTAGCCTTGTAATCAAGAAGGACGCATTTGTTCGCGAAAATTAATATCATTTTGAGTAAGAAGAATTATGAAAAAGATTCGTTATTATATTTCAGCATTGCTGCTTGTGGCAGTCACCGCTATGTCGTTGACTTCCTGCGGTGAGGACAAGTTGGGTCCGACGATTTTCCCCGACGTTGACGAGACGCTCGACCCCCAGTCCTATACCTACCAGCTCGACAAGTTCCTCAAGGAGAATTACCTTGACAAGTACAACTTGACGTTCCTGTACAAGATGCCGGACATCAGCACCAACATGAACTACAACCTGGTTCCCGCCGAGTACAGCAACTCGATTGACCTGGCTGTGTTGTGCAAGCACCTGTGGTTTGACGTGTATGACAAGATCGCTGGTGACGACTTCTTGAAGCTCTATGGCCCCCGCATTATTCTGTTGGTGGGCTCGCCCGCTGTTAACCCGTCGTCGGGTACTGAGATTGTCGGTCTCGCCGAGGGTGGTATCAAGATCTCGTTGTTCAAGGTCAATGCAATGGATATCAACAACTTCCAGGTGATGAACGAGTTGTACTTCCACACCATGCACCATGAGTTTGCTCACATCCTGCACCAGACCAAGACCTATCCCACCGAGTTCAATACCATCTCGGTTGGTCGCTATGACGCCAACAACTGGCAGTACCGTGGCGAGGAGGTTCACTCACTGGGATTCGTGACCAACTATGCCTCGATGGAGTATCGTGAGGACTTTGCCGAGACCATCGCATGCTACATCGTTTATACCGAGGCACAGTGGAACCGCCTGATGGAACTGGCTGCACGTGGCTATGCCACCAAGGCCAGCGAGGATGACCTGGATGCTGTTTACTACAGCTTCTATTACTATCCCAACAACGATACTGAGGAGGAAATCGTCTACATCCCCGAGCGTGATGTGTACACCAGCACCGATGCCGAAGGCGTTGTTCACAAGTACTGGCGCAACAACCGCGACAAGAACAACCAGCGCATCGTGGTCTATGATGTAGAGGATACCGATGGCATCGATGGCCCAGCAGCTATCGAGCAGAAGGTGCAGATTGCCCGCCAGTGGTTCCGTGATGCATGGAACATCGACCTCGACGAGTTGCGTGAGGAGGTTCAGAACCGTCAGTCGTCTTATGACATGAACGAGTTGCGCAAGATGGTCTATGACATCCACTAATGTTTCACCTTATTATAACAAGTTGACAAGAATATGAAAAAATATTTGAATATAGCCGCATTGGCACTCGTTGCTGTGAGCTCGCTGCTGATGAGTTCCTGCAAGAACGAGGTCGACGAAATCTTTGATGAGGATGCTGTTGCCCGCCTGGCCAAAGCTCAGGCCGAGTATATCAACATTCTCACGAGCAATGGTGGCAAGTGGCAGTTGGAGTATTATGCCAACGGGGATGAGCCGGGTTATGTCTATCTGATGACCTTCTCCAACGATGGTTCGGTAGTCATCTCGGGCAAGAACAAGTGGATCGCTTATGCTAAGGGCGGTAGCTCCAGCTCAATGGGCAACACTCCCGTCTATGGCAGCGCCACCTCGTTGTGGGATGTAATCACCGACAACGGCCCCGTGCTGACGTTCAATTCCTACAACCCCTACTTCCACCTGTTTGCCGACCCCTATGACATCCCTGACGCTGCAGGCGGAATGCAGGATGATTCCAATGACGAGAGCGGCCGTGGCCATGAGGGTGACTATGAGTTCACTATCATGAAGTTCTCGGGCGACACCATGTACCTCTCGGGCAAGAAGAGCGGCATTGACATGATCATGACGCGTGTCTCATCGACCATCGATGACGAGGTTTACATGAATGAGGTGGCTGCTCAGGCCGACTCCTTCTTCCATGCCAAGATACCTCAGGTTTACATCAACCTGCCCAATGGTGTGCGCTGGATTGTCAAGGATGGTGCAACGAGCATCCTGAAGATCTTCCGTGAGGGTGCTGATGAAATCTCGACTGCCGAGTATCACAATGTGATCATCACCCACGATGGCTTGTCGTTCATGTCGCCCATCACCCTGGATGGATACCTGATTCAGAACTTTATCCGTCAGGCCGACGGTTCGCTGCTCTGCCGCGATGATAAGGAGACCACGATGACGGCCGATGAGTTAAGCGGTATCATCACCAACAGCCGCTTTGTCTGGAAGATGACACAGACAGGTGTGGGTGGAGTTTTCGCCACGCTGATGTCACAGATTGCTGCCGAGGTTCAGGCATTCAATGCATCGACATTGCAGGACGCACAAATCGCCTATGTGGCCGACCGTCAATGCTTCGCCATCACCTTCAACGTGAAGAAGCGCACTGTGACCTACAAGCCCACCTACTACTTGACTCCCACTGTCATGGGTGACGAGCAGGTTAAGTTCGCTGTTGATCAGACTGGTGACAGTTGGGCTCAGAGCTTCGATGCTGGATGTCCCTCAATCAAGGCTTTCGCTAACGCCATCGGTGAGATGACGATCAACCTGAGCGCTACCTCACTGTTGGCTCCGGTGAACATGACACTGACTGATAGCGGCAATGCTGCCAACTATATGTTCTGGAACTTGAGCGAGCTCAAGTAAACCAGTTGCAATGATAACGGGTCTGGGCTTGTGCCCAAGAACTGGAACTTATAGCCCGGACCTGTTTTATAAATCATAAAGAATAAAATCCTTTTTATATTCATAACTATAATCAATCAAAATCATTATGAAAAAGTTATTACTTTTAGGCGTGTCTCTGCTTGTCGTTGCATCGGCAAGTGGCCAGGCATTGCGCACACAGAAAGGTGCAGCCCAAACCAAGGTCGCTCCTAAGATGGAGATTGTGAAACCCAATCGCAATGTCCAGACCCTGACTGCGACTGAGCTCAGCCGCAAGAACGTGAATTCCACGTCGACCAAGAAGGCTCCCCGCAAGGAGACCATCCTGGACGTGTGGTACACTCGTCCCGCAGGCGTTTACCCCAGCGGTGCCATCTTTATCGATGGTGAGTACGTCGGCGAGTGGCCTTTCTGCTTCTATCCCTTCAAGCCCTACAAGGAGTATACCTTCAAAGGCTATGTTGAGGGTGCCGAGGACGGTGACAACCTGATTACCTTCTGGAACGTGTTTATTGATGAAGAGGAGTACTATGTCGGCGACGTGATGGATCTCGTGATTGATTACCCCTACTGGGCTCAGGACGAGATGCCAATTTTCAATGCTGGTGTCGGCACCGACATTGATGACATCGATGATCGCAATGCTTGGTTTATCTACCAGTCCAAGTATTATGACTTTGACTACAAGAGCGATCCCCCTACACAGACCGAGGAAGGTCCCAACAATATCCTGGTTCAGAGGACGATTAACGACTTCAGCAACATTGATGGTTACGACATTTTCTTCCGTCAGCGTCCCTTCACCGCTGGTGGCCGCTTCGGCACCGAGCCCTACACCATCACCCGTTACACTGGTCTGAAACCCGCCGATCCCAACGATGGCGAGAGCGCAGGTAACTGGTTTGGTAAGAATGCCGGTACCCAGGACGGTTTGACCCGCGTCGATGGTATCGCACAGGCCTTTGAGAAGCCTGAGCAGCCTTATCTGCTCAAGTCGGTTTGCCTTGAGATGTACTTCGTGAACCTGTCGGCTCCCGTTGAGTTCACCTGCAAGGTCTATAGACTCGATGAGGTTCCTGAGTATCGCGAGGAAGGCGTGGCACGTCTCGCTGCCGAGCCCGGTGAACTGATTGCTACCGGTACTGTTACCGCTTCGCCCGAGATGGTTGACAAGACCAGCGGTTACAACATCATGGTGCTCAACTTCCCCCTGATGGGCCATGACGCTGACATGCCCGACCTGGAGTATGAGGTAACCCCGACAGTTGACTATCCCATCCTGGTTGTCTTTGACAACTACAACGATGCAGGAATGGAGGCCCTGACCCAGTTCTCGACCTTTATCAGCACCACTTGGGAAGAGGATGAAGGCTTCGGTGAGACTGCCTATATCAAGATTGATGACGCCGACGAGGATGGTGTCTTCCACGGTGACTACATGTGGTATGGTCTGAACAACCTGTTCGGCCAGACCATGAAGACCGCTTTCCTGGTTGGCATCAACATTGAGCATCCCTTCATCATGACCTACCTCACCAACGACGAGGAGTATACCTTCCCCAATGAGGGTGGGCCGATGATCAGGCAATTCCAGCTCGAGGACAACAATGGCAACGTCGAGGACTACACGATGAATGGTGTGGAATTCGTTTCGTCCTTCATGACAGCCGAGGGTGACTGGTTCCTGACCTGGAATGACGATGAGAATTTGCCCGACTGGCTCCACATGAATCTCTATGATGATCCTACCAGTGATCCCGGTAATCAGGTTTACTACTTCACTGGCGTGAATGTTACCGCCGATCCTCTGCCCGAGGGTGTGACCTATCGTGAGGCCAAGATCCGCTTCGAGATCCCTGGTGACTACGTTTACTACACCTTCAAGCAGGGTGACGAGCCCGAGCCCCAGCCCGGTAACCGCTTCGACATTAATCAAGACGGAGAGGTGAACATCGCCGACGTCAACACGCTGATCCAGATGATCCTGAGTGGTGACCTGCAGGCAATTGGTGACTGCAACCAGGATGGTGAGGTAACCCTGGCCGACATTAACACGCTGATTGACTACATCCTGAACAACTAATTGTCGTTCAAGGAGATGATAACGAAATTGACTACAGTTTCTTAACATATCATCTATTACCTGTAGAGACGGGGAGCCTGATTGAAGGTTCCCCGTCTCGATTTTTGGGAGGCATGAGCAGCAGATTTGTGATTGTGGGAGATTTTCCGTAACTTTGCACTCATGAATGACAATCAAGCCTCAACTCCGTTGCTGCCCGTGCGCATCACTGCTGTGCGGCAGACGACCTATGATGACCTCATGGCTCGCTACGAGAACCCCATCGAGCACGCATGCGACGTGCGGGTAGGACAAGTGTTCATGTCAATTGACGGGCAGCGGCCGCCGGGCTTGTGTGTGAGCGCATGGGAGTCGATGAGGTCGTTCGTCGAGGCCTTGGCGCGTGGCGAGGGCGACTTCTTTGACGGGTGGATGCGGAACCCCCGTTCGGCAATGATCTCGTGCAACGACGGTTTCCGCCCCATGTCCTTCTATTTAGAAACCCTATAGCCACTATAATAACAATAAAAGAGAGATAAAATGAACATCAAGTCAGCCGAGTTCAAGATCAGCAACAGCGATTACCGCAAGTGCCCCGACGGCCAGTTGCCCGAGTACGCCTTCATCGGGCGCAGCAATGTGGGCAAGTCATCACTCATCAACATGCTCACCGGGCGCAAAGCCCTGGCCAAGACCAGTGCCACACCAGGCAAGACGCTGCTCATCAACCACTTCCTCATCAACGGCGAGTGGTATATTGTCGACCTGCCGGGATATGGATATGCCAAGCGCAGCAAGGAGGCACGCGAGCAACTGTGGCGCATGATCCAGGGCTATGTCCTGGGCCGTGAGCAGATGACCAACCTGTTTGTTCTGGTCGACAGCCGCATCAAGCCCCAGAAGATCGACCTCGAATTCATGGAGTGGCTCGGCGAAAACGGCGTTCCTTTCTCCATCGTGTTCACCAAGATGGACAAACTCGGCAAGGTGGCCGGCCCCGCTGCCGTCGAGGACTACAAGAAGGAATTGCGCAAGACCTGGGAGGAACTACCGCCCATCTTCATGACCTCGAGCGAGGATGCCCGTGGCCGTGACGAGGTCTTGAACTATATCGACCAGATCAACAAGGAACTGAAAAATAACCAATAAACTATAATCACTATAGTTACTATAGGAACTATTGCAACTATCAACAGCGATGAAAAAGTCATTAATATTGTTCACAACTGCCCTGGTGGCGGCTACCGCCCTGGCACAAAGCCACCGCGAGGTAAACCTCGCCGAGGGCTGGCAGTTCTCGCGCGACAATGCACAGTGGCAACAGGTCACCGTGCCCCACGATTGGGCCATCAGCGGCCCGTTTGACAAGAAATGGGATCTGCAGGTTGTCGCCATCAAAGAGAACGGCGAGGACGTCGCCACCGAGAAGTCTGGCCGCTCTGGCGCGCTGCCCTGGATTGGCCGTGGCTACTACAGGACCACATTCACCGTGCCCAAGGAGTACAAACATGCCGAACTCGTGTTTGACGGTGCCATGGCCGACCCACACGTCTATGTCAACGGCCAGTTAGCGGGTCATTGGGCCTATGGCTACAATGCCTTTGTCATCAACGTCACCCCCTTTGTGAACCGCGACGGCTTGCCCAACGACCTGGAGGTGCGCCTCGAGAACCTCGAGGAGAGCAACCGCTGGTATCCCGGTGGCGGCATCTACCGCCCGGTCACGCTCATCATGACCCGCGATAGCAATGCTCTGGACACATGGGGGCTCTACTTCAACACGCTGGACATCGACAGCGGCAAGGCGGCACTGCAGGTGGAACACCAACTCGACGAGAACGCCGACCTGGATGCCGATTTTGAACTCGTTTTCACCATCACCGACGACGCTGGCCGCGAGGTGGCCCGCAAGCGCACACGTGCCGACGGCACCGGGCACTTCGCCACCCTCATGACGGTCGACAATCCCACCCTGTGGTCGCCCGAGGAGCCTAACCTGTACAGCCTCACGTCGGTCCTGTTGCGACAGGGTCAGGAAGTGGACCGCCAGAGCCGCAAGGTGGGCATCCGCACCGTTTCTTTCAGCAAGGAAGGCGGCTTCCAACTCAACGGCGAGCGCCGCAAGATCAAGGGCGTCTGCCTGCACCACGACCTCGGTCCGCTGGGTGCCGCGGTCAATAAGGCTGCCCTTATCCGCCAAATCAAGATGATGAAGGAGATGGGAGCCGATGCCATCCGCACCAGCCACAACATGCCCTCGACGATGCAGATGGAGGTGTGCGACAGCATGGGTATGATGGTCATGGCCGAGAGTTTTGACGGGTGGAAGGAGCCCAAGGTGCGCAACGGCTACGGCAGTTACTGGGACGAGTGGTGGCAGCAGGACATCCGCAACCTGGTGCTTAACCACCGCAACCATCCCAGCATCATCATGTGGAGCGTGGGCAACGAGATTCCCGAGCAGTGGAAGCCCGAGGGTGTTAAACGCTACAAGGACCTCATCGCCCTGTGCCACCATTATGACCCCAGCCGCATGGTGACCTGCGGCATGGACCAGCCCGACGGCACCATCTGGTGCGGCTTTGCCCAGGTGGCCGACGTGCCGGGCTATAACTACCGCGTCCACAAGTACGAGGAGATGATCGAGCGCCTGCCGCAAGGCTTTATTCTGGGCAGCGAGACGGCCTCGACGGTGAGCACCCGCGGCCACTACTGTTTCCCCGACACCGTTGCCACCAACAAGGCGTGGCCCGACGGCCAGTGCTCGGGCTATGACGTGGAATACTGCTGGTGGAGCAACCTGCCCGACGATGACTGGAAAATGCAGGACGACCACGACTGGACGGTTGGCGAGTTTGTGTGGACAGGATATGACTACCTGGGTGAACCGACCCCATACGACGAATATTGGCCCTCGCGCAGCAGTTACTTCGGCATCTGCGACCTCGCTGGACTGCCCAAGGACCGCTACTACCTCTACCGCAGCCACTGGAACACTCAGGAGCACACCATTCACCTGCTGCCCCACTGGACCTGGCCCAACCGCGTGGGCAAGGTGACGCCGATCTATTGCTATACCGACTATCCCAGCGCCGAACTCTTTGTCAACGGCAAGAGCCAGGGCCGCATCTATAAGGATCAATCGACCCGACTGGACCGCTACCGCCTGCGCTGGCGCGACGTCGTCTATCAGCCAGGCGAACTGAAAGTTGTGGTCTATGACGAGCAGGGCAACAAGGCGGGCCAAAAGATCGTGCGCACGGCTGGCAAGCCCAAACGTCTGCTGCTTGAGCCCGAGCGCAAGACCATCGCTGCCGACGGCAACGACCTGGCCTACATCACCGTGAGCCTCGTGGACAAGAACGGCACCTTGTGCCCCGATGCCGCCAATAGGCTCGAATTCAGCGTCACTGGAGCAGGCACCTACAAGGCTGCTTGCAACGGTGATGCCACTTCGCTGGAACCTTTCACCCAGCCCCAAATGTCGCTCTTCCACGGCCAACTCGTGGTCGTTTGTCAGGCTGCAAAAAAACCTGGCGTCATGACCCTCACCGTCAAGGACCCCGCCACAGGCCTGAAGTCCAGCGTCAACATCACCGTCAAGTAATTGTTATGTGGAAGGCGGCTTTGCCGCCTTCGCCTTATTATGGTTGACGTTTATCTTTTCAATCCCGAGCATGACTTGGCGCTGGCTCATGGCGCGCACAACTACACCGCGCCGCCGTTTGCCCGCCAGTTGCGGTATGACCTGCGGTTGCTGCCCGCATGGCTGGCTCCGGCTGGATCCTTCATTGCTGTGCCCGACGATGCCCCGATTGACGAGGACCGCCGATGGCTGCAAGAGCATGGCCTGGAGGTGACTCCCGTCACGTTGAGACAAATCGCCAATTTGGGTCCTTGTCGCATTCACCCGTGGGGGTGGGATGCTGCCGTGCGCTATCAGTTGTTGTCACTTGGCGTCTTGTCCGAGTATTTGCCCACCGATGATCAGTTGGAGTGGATTCGTCGCCTGTCGCATCGTCGTGTGACCATCGAGGTGCATTGTGCATTGGCGACAGGGTTAGAACCTGTCGAGTTGACGACCGCCGACGAAGTGTCACAATTCATGGCAGGGCATCCTGGCTGTTACCTCAAAATGCCCTGGTCGGGCAGCGGCAAGGGCATTTATCGCGTCATTGAACCCCGTGGCGACCATCATGTGCCGCGCTGGATTGCCGGAGCATTGAAACGCCAAGGCTCGTTGCTGTGCGAGGTGGGACTGGATAGGGTACAGGATTTCGCCATTGAGTGCGAGTGCATTGACGGCAAGACGCGGTTGACGGGGTATTCGGTCTTTGACAGCGACTTCCACAGCCAGTTCGGGACGGGTAGGGTGGCCCCGATGGAGGAACTGCACCGATTTCTGCTCAACCAATATCCCGACCTTGACAACATGGTTGATCATGTGTTAAAAGCAATGGACCGCATCGTTGCCCCACACTACGACGGCCCCCTGGGCATCGATATGATGCTATATAGAAATCAAGACGGCACAGTGGCCCTCAATCCCTGTGTCGAAATCAACCTGCGCATGACCATGGGCATGATCACCGCAGCGATGGGCAGCCGCCACGCCCTGCGAGGCCATTTCAAGATAATCAATGATAACTCAGGCCATTACAACCCCCTCCTACAATAGCCCAAATATCTAATATCTAATATCTATTATCTAAATAAAAGGCGTAGTATTCGTCGAAGGTGATTCCCTCGTCATGAATGCGTGTGGCCGTCTCGACGCCCACATAGCGCAGGTGCCACGGCTCGTAACTGTAGTGCAGAAGGCGTGACCGCTCCTCGGGATAACGCAGAATAAAGCCATACTTATGGCAGTTCTCTCGCATCCAAATGCCCTCCTTTGACTTGCCGAAGGACCATTTCTCGGAGTGCTGCAGCGACGTGGCATCGATGGCCAGACCCGTCTGGTGCTCGCTGAATCCCGGATGAGCCACATACCGCTTGTCGTTGCGCTTGTAGGTCCCTTGCTGGTCTTGATAGGAGCGGTAGGCCGAGTTGACCATCAGGTGGCACCCTGTTTGCCTCTTGCACTCTTGCTGCATCTTGATGAATGCGTCAACAGCGTCTTGATGCGCCTTCTGGTCCTCGTAGCAATAGGTCCTGGTAAATGGCTTCAGATTATCGGGCTTGTAGTTCTCGTCCAGGTAGTGCCGCCCGTTGACCAGCACGAGTTGCCCCTTGCTGGTGTCACAGGGCATTGCGCTATCTTCCCGGTCACGGTCGAGGCCCACGTTGACAACAGCGATGATGTCTTCAACCGTGGCCCCGGTCGTGTCCCTCTTGTGATAGGCCAGGTAGCGGTCAAAGTTCCTGGCGATGAAATAGCGCCCGTTGATGACGGGAATGGCGATGGTGTCGTGCTCCCCTCGGGCTATCAGCGAGTCGATTTGCTCGCCGCTCAGTGTGCTGGCCAGCAGGCGGGCGTCCTCGATGGGGTAGCCCAAACGGTAGATCTTGCCCTCGTCGCTGTGGTAATAGGCCAAGCCCTGGCAACTCTTCACCAGCACGACCAGCACGAGCAGGGCGGCAATGGTGACCGGTACCGACATCCAGCGGTGGTCGCGGTCAAACCACAGCCTGAGGCGTTGTTTGGCGTCGGTCAGTGTCATCGGTTGGCACGTTTAGCCATTTCAAACAGTTCCAGCGGCAGGTGGCAGTAGCCGTCAGGGTTCTTGTCAAGGTAGTCCTGGTGGTATTCCTCGGCCGTGTAGAAGTTCTTCAGCGGCAACAGTTCCACTGCAAGGCGGCGCTTCACCTGGGCCTGCACTCGGTCATACACGCGCTGCAGCGTCGGCGCGTCCTGTTCGTCGGTATAGTAGATGCCTGTGCGGTACTGTGTGCCCTTGTCGTGACCCTGCTGGTTCACGCTCGTGGGGTCAATGGCCTTGAAGTACATCTCGGTAAGGAATTCCAGCGAGATGACCTCGGGGTCATACACAATGTGGACGGTCTCGGCAAAGCCCGTCTTGTCGGTGCACACGTCCTGATAAGTCGGATTCTCGGTGTGGCCGTTGGCATATCCCACCTGGGTCTCCACAACCCCGTTCACCAACTTGAAGTAATGCTCTGTTCCCCAGAAACATCCTCCTGCAAAATAAATCTCTTTCATGACATTCTCTAATGGATTCAAATAGCAATTAATTCGTGTCCTAACGCATGGACCGTGTCATAAATCAATTCAAGTCTGCCCTTGCTAGGCCGTTTTTTGCCACTAATGTATTGAGCCATTAGACTTTGTGAGATACCCATTCGTCGTGCTATTGCCGACACATTAAGTTCGGGATGGTCCATGAACAAACGGTAAAGGGCAGTCGGAGTTGGTTTATCAAAGAATCCCTCAAAACAGAGGTCTTCATCAAGTTCGCTCCAGTGGAGGCCGAATTCATCGATTTGATAATTCTCGCGTTGTTCTTGCGTCGCGTTCCGCAATCGAGGGTAATCTGCAAATGATTCACATGCTTCCCTGCCGTCATCGGTTTGAATCCACACGGCGGTATCGGTCAACCATGTTTTTACAATCTTCATGATCTTGTCCTCCTTTTGTTGTTATTTGTTGTTATTGAAAAACATATTCCAGTGTTGGGCTATGGTCTCAACATTTTCCTCGATAATAGATTCTATCAATTTTAATTCTTGCGACTTGAATCCATGATTGTCAATCAATTCTACGGGGAAAAGATTGTATTTTGCTTTAGCCCTACCCTTGATGACATGCACATGAATGGGTGTGTGATCATTAGAGTAGAACTGAAATCGATATCCAAATATAATAAAAATTGTTGGCATGTCTCTGTTTGTTTTTGCAAAGATAGGTAATATTTTTATTACCCGCAAATGGTTGACGATTTTTTGTTTGAAATGATGAAAAAACATAGGGAATACACTGCTGTACCCCCTATGTCGAGATATGAATTTAAAATGATTTCCTATGGTCGTCTTACTCGCCCAGGATGGCTGCCACGCCAGGCAGGGTCTTGCCCTCGATGGCCTCGAGCATAGCGCCGCCACCGGTTGAGACGTAGGACACCTCGTCGGCAAGGCCAAACTTGTTCACTGCGGCAACCGAGTCACCACCGCCCACGAGCGAGTAGGCACCCTTCTTGGTGGCCTCGGCCACATACTTGGCGATTTCGCCGGTGCCATGGGCAAAGTTCTCGAACTCAAACACGCCCACGGGGCCATTCCACAGGATGGTCTTGGAGTTGAGGATGATCTCTTTCCAGATCTCGAGCGACTTCTCGCTTGCGTCCATACCTTCCCAACCGTCAGGAATATTGTAGATGTCCACCGTCTGACGGTTGGCATCGTTGTCAAAGCGGTCGCCGGCAACGGTGGCTACCGACAGGCTCAGGTTCACGCCCTTCTCCTTGGCAGCAGCAATCACGTTCAGGGCCTCGGGCATCAGGTCGTCCTCGTGCAGCGAGTCGCCGATGTGGCCACCCTGTGCCTTGACAAAGGTGAATCCCATGCCACCGCCGATGATCAGGTTGTCCACCTTGTCGAGCAGGTTCTTGATGACCGACAGCTTGGACGATACCTTGCTGCCGCCGATAATGGCGGTGAAGGGGTGCTGTGCGTTCTTCATCACGTTGTCGATGGCGGTCACCTCTTTCTCCATGAGGTAGCCCAGCATCTTGTGGTCGTCGTCAAAGTAGTCGGCGATGACGGCCGTGGAGGCATGGCGGCGGTGAGCGGTGCCGAAGGCATCGTTAACATACACGTCGGCATAGCTGGCCAGCGTCTTGGCAAATTCTGTCTGGCGGGCCTTCATCTCCTTCTTGGCGGCGTCATAGTTGGGATCATCCTTCTCAATGCCCACGGGCTTACCTTCCTCCTCGGGGTGGAAGCGCAAGTTCTCGAGCAGGAGCACCTCGCCCGGCTTGAGGGCATCGGTCTGGTCCTTGGCATCGGCACTGTCCTGAGCAAACATCACAGGGGTTCCGAGGGCTGCAGCGACAGCACTGGTGATCTGGTTGAGCGACAGCTTGTGATTGATCTTGCCCTTGGGCTTGCCCATGTGCGACATGATGATGAGCGCGCCGCCGTCGGCAAGGATTTTCTTGAGTGTGGGAACCGCACCGCGGATGCGGGTGTCGTCGGTGATTTCACCCTTCTCGTTCAGGGGCACATTAAAGTCAACACGCACGATTGCCTTGAGTCCGGCAAAGTTAAATTCATTGATTTTAGCCATTTTTCATTTAATTATAACAGGATTCTGTTTGTTCCATAAAAGTTGGGTGCAAATTTACTAAATAAATTGATTTACGTTGATTATTTCTTGCCCAAATGGTTCAATATGGTAGCCTTTTTGGGATTTTTAAGAGAAGATAATGGTAGACATCACACATTTTGTGTAATTTTGTGCATTAGTAATTTTTTAACCTGTAAAGATGGAAAAACGAGTAACCAAAATGATGAAAGCAGCAACAATGGTGTTGTTGTCTGCCCTGGTGGTGTCGTGCAGCATGCTGCATCGCAATGCCAATGATATTATCAACGACATGCGGGATGCCCGCCATGCGCAGTATGTGAATGTGGGAAGCGGTCTGTTGGGTCTGGGGAAATTGATTTCACCCACCTTGTCCCAGGCCGGACTCGGTGTCTCGTCAATCCAGGTGCTGGACCTGAGCAACTGCAATCCCGGCGACCGCGACAAGTTCCGCAAGCGCATCCAGAATCTCATCAGCAATCGCTCCTATGAGGAAATCGTGACCAAGCAGGCCGGCTATGACACCAGCACGGCCCTCGTGCGCCGCGACGGCCAGTTTGTCAACGAGGTCGTTATTGTCAAGGCCAGCGAGATGAAGGATGTAATGCTCCTCATTCAGGGGCACATCAATGTCGCAAACCTGGAGCGCATCATCAATGAGGCCTCAAAAACCTCAACAGAGTTTTAAAACAGAATAATTTAATCTCATTAACAATACTTATTACAATGAAAGAAAAGATCAAAGATCAATTCAAGCAGCGCTTTGGCACCGACTGTGTGGTCTATGCGTCGGCAGGACGCATCAACCTCATCGGTGAGCACACCGACTACAATGGCGGCTTTGTGTTCCCCGGTGCCATCGACAAGTACATCATGGCTGCCATCAACATCAACGGCACCGACAAGGTGCGTGTTTACAGTATGGACATGGATGCCTACTGCGAGTTCGGACTCAAGGAGGAGGACGCACCCCAGGAGCAGTGGGCAAGATATATCTTCGGCGTGTGCCGCGAGACCATCAAGCGTGGCGGCACGGTCAAGGGCTTTGACACCGTGTTTGCGGGCAATGTGCCCCTGGGTGCGGGTCTGTCGTCGTCGGCAGCGCTCGAGTCGTGCTTCGCCTTTGCCCTCAACGACCTGTTCAATGAGAACAAGATCGACAAGTTTGAGTTGGCCAAGATAGGCCAGAGCACCGAGCACAACTACTGCGGCGTGAACTGCGGCATCATGGATCAGTTTGCCAGCGTGTTTGGCAAGAAGGACTGCCTGATGCGTCTTGACTGCCGCTCGCTCGAGCATGAGTACTTCCCCTTCCACCCCGACGGCTACAAACTGGTGCTGCTCAACAGCAAGGTGAAGCATGAACTGGTGGACTCACCCTACAACAAGCGCCGTGAGTCCTGTGAGCGCGTGGCAGCCACCCTGGGTGTCGAGACCCTGCGCGATGCCACTTATACCATGCTGGCCGACGTGCGCGACAAGGTGAGCGACGAGGATTACCGTCGTGCCCGCTTTGTCATCGGCGAGAAGCAGCGCGTGCTCGACGTGTGCGACGCGCTGGAGCGTGGCGACTACGAGACCGTGGGCCGCTGCATGTTTGAGACCCACGACGGGCTCTCGCGCGACTACGAGGTGAGTTGCGAGGAGTTGGACTACCTTAACGATGTGGCCCGCGAGTGTGGCGTGACCGGTTCGCGCATCATGGGCGGCGGCTTTGGCGGCTGCACCATCAACCTGGTCAAGGAGGACCTCTATGACAACTTTATTGCCACTGCCAAGGCTAAGTTTAACGCAAAATACGGACATGAGCCCGAGGTGATTAACGTCATCATCAGCGACGGTGCCCACAAGGAGGTGGATTAAGCACGATGAAAAGCATCCGTATCGACACACACGAGACTGAGCGTGGCGAAATCACCACCTTTGAACTCATCAATGCCAGCGGCGCGAGCGTCAAGCTCTCGTCGCTGGGTGCTGGAATCCTCGAAATCAAAGTCCCTGACCGCGACGGCCGCCTCGCCGACGTGGTGCTGGGCTACAAGGACGTGGCCGACTACTTCTATGACGGGCCGTGTGCCGGCAAGGTGCCTGGCCGCTATGCCAACCGCATCTGCAAGGGACACCTCGACATTGACGGCAAGGTGCATCAGTTGAACATCAACAACGGCCCCAACCACCTGCATGGCGGGCCCGAGAATTTCTCTAACAAGATTTGGGACTGCGAGATGGACGGCGACACGGTCGTTTTCTCGCTCGAGAGCCCCGACGGCGACGAGAACTATCCCGGCAACCTCACGGCACGCATCGCCTACACCTGGAGCGATGACAACGTGCTCAAGATTGTGCTGGGCGCCGTTACCGACGCGCCCACCGTGGTCAACCTCACCAACCACACCTACTTCAACATGGCTGGCGAGGACCAGGAGGGTACCGCCTTGCAGCAGGTGCTGCAACTCAACTGCTCGCGCTACCTGCCCACCGACGATACCCTCATCCCCAGCGGCGAAATGGCCTCGGTCGAGGGCACACCCATGGACTTCCGTGAGCCCAAGGTGGTCGGCAAGGACATCAAGCAGGATTTCCCTGCGCTCAACTACGGCAAGGGCTATGACAACTGCTGGGTCATCGACGGCTATGAGGACGGCGACATGCACCTGGCTGCTGTGCTGTGTGACGAGAAGTCGGGTAGGGTGGTCGAGGTCAGCACCGACCAGCCTGCGGCGCAGGTCTACACCGGCAACTGGCTCGAGGGATGTCCCCTGAGCAAGAGTGGCAAGCAATATCACGACTACGACGGTGTGGCGATTGAGTGCCAGGGCATGCCCGATGCTCCCAATCACCCCAACTTCCCGTCACAGTTGCTGCGACCCGACGAGGAATACCGCCGCATCATCCTCTTTGATTTCAAGGTAAAATAACAATCAACTAGAAACTAGCGAATAGAAACTAACAACTAATAAAATGAAACCTACATTATTTGTGCTCGCTGCTGGCATGGGTAGCCGTTATGGCGGCCTCAAGCAGTTAGACGGTCTGGGCCCTCACGGCGAGACCATCATGGACTATTCCATCTATGACGCCATCCACAGCGGATTTGGCAAAGTGGTCTTCGTGATCCGCAAGGACTTTGAGGCCGACTTCCGCGAGAAGATTTTAACCAAATATGAGGGTCATATCCCCGTGGAAGTCGTTTTCCAGGGGCTCAACGACCTGCCTGAGGGCTTTACATGCCCGCCTGAGCGCGTGAAGCCATGGGGCACCAACCATGCCCTGCTGATGGGTAAGGACACTATCCGTGAGCCGTTTGCCATCATCAATGCCGATGACTACTATGGCCGCAACTCCTTTGAGGTGATGGCTGCCGAATTGTCTTCACTGCCCGAGGGCAGCAAGTGCCATTACAGCATGGTGGGCTTTAAGGTGGGCAACACCATGAGCGAGAGCGGCACCGTGGCACGTGGCGTGTGTGAGACCCGCGACGGCCTGCTCACGGGCGTGGTCGAGCGCACGAGCATTGGCTATGACGCCGACCACAACATCGTCTTCACCGACGAGAACGACCAGGTGCAGCACCTGGCCTTCGAGACTCCCGTGTCGATGAACTTCTGGGGCTTCACGCCCGACTACTTTGACTACAGCGAGAAGTGCTTTATCGAGTTCCTCAAGGAGAATCTCGACAAACCCAAAGCCGAGTTCTTCATTCCCACTGTGGTTAACGGTCTGGTGAACAGCGGCGAGGCTCAGGTCAAGGTGCTCACTACTGAGAGCAAGTGGTTCGGCGTGACCTATGCCGCCGACCGTCAAGGTGTCGTGGACAAGTTTGCCGAGTTGCATGCAACCGGCGTTTATCCCGACAAGATGTTTTGAATACCGCTTGTCGCGATTAGCAATCACATAACAGAGGGGGCGCATCATCATCAATGGTGCGCCCCCAATCATTCACATCACCCCAATAGGTCCAATGGGTCCAATAGGACCCGCTTGTTCTATTATTAAAAAATGTAGTTAATCTATAAAAGATGTTTAAAAACAGGTCCTGAAGCCCGTTTTGTTTTGTCTTTACATTTGTTTATACTAATTTTGTTGCATAAGTTTTTTTGCCTTTTTAGGCCTCAATAGCTCTATCACTTTTGGACATAGACTAAAAATAAGATAATGAGATGAAGAATTCAAGTAAAGCATTGTTGAGTATTGTGCTCTGCCTGTTGACTATCATGCCCTTGCAGGCCCAGTCATTCACTCAGGACCAGATCGATGCCGTGCAGCAGATCGTGGCAAGCAAACTGCCCGAGCACATGGGCGTGGGCAACCTCAAGGTGCAGTCGGTCTTGCTCGAGAACGACACCATCAAGGTGGACGTGAGTGAGAACTTTGGCGATGTACCGTTCACCCAGGCCGGAGTTGAGCAGATGCGCGACGAGATCCGTGACGCCCTGGGTGGGGAGTACGGCGACAATCCCGTGCTCATCACCATTGTGGGCAATGACATCAACAAATATTTTGCTGACTATGAGCCAGCCTACAAGCGCAGCCACAAGCCTTTCATTACCGAGATGGACGCCAACCGTCACTATAAGCACGGCCTGGATGGTAACATTGTGGCCATGTGGCCCAGTCATGGCTGGTACTTTGAGCCGCTGCTCAACCGTTGGGAGTGGCAGCGTGCGCGCCTGATGCAGACGGTCGAGGACATGTACACCCACAGTTATGTGTTGCCCTTCTTGATTCCGATGCTGGAGAATGCGGGGGCCTATGTCTGGAACGCGCGTGAGCGTGACACCCACAACTATGGTGCCGTGGTCGACAACGAGGGCTCGATGGCCCAGCGGGGTTATAATGAGCACAACGGCAAGCAGAAGTGGCAGGTTGGCGCTGACAAAGGCTTCATCTATGATAGGGCTGAGTATAAAGATTTTGAGAACCCGTTCAACGAGGGCACTTACCGCATGGTCCAGGCCGAGAAAGACAAGAAGAAACTCTCGACCGCCACGTGGGATGTGGAGATGCCCTATGCGGGTGATTATGCTGTCTATATTTCTTATAAATCCTTGCCAAACAGCGCCCGCGATGTGAACTATACCGTCAACAGCCTGGCTGGGCAGCGCCAGTTCCGGGTTGACCAGACGATGGCTGGTGGTGTGTGGGTTTATCTGGGAACCTTCCCGTTGGCCCAAGGCATGAACCGGGCTGTGATTGAGGTTTCCAACCTGAGCGAGGACAAGGATGCCGTCATCACCGCCGATGCCATCAAGGTGGGTGGAGGCAAGGGCAACATCGTGCGACGCGTGGCCTTGCCCACCGAGGAGAACCTCTCCATCATCGCCGAGCAGAAGGCTCAGGGCGAGAACAACGAGAAATACATGGGCAAGCCTGGCATCGACTACAGTTACATCGGCAGCGGTAACCATCCCTGGTTCCACCTGGGGTCGCGCTACTTCCTGCAATGGGCCGGTTTCCCCGATAGTGTCTATTCGACCTCGCAAGGCATCAATGACTATGTTGACGACTACCGCAGCCGTGGCGAGTGGGTGAACTATCTGGCCGGCGGTAGCGATGTGCTGCCCGGACGTGGCGGCCTGCGTGTGCCTGTGGATTTGTCCTTCTGCCTGCACACCGATGCCGGTACCACTCCCAATGACAGCATCGTGGGCACACTGCTCATCTACTGCACCCGCAGTGGTGGCAAGCAGTTCGGCAAGTATGCCAACGGCACACCTCGCGAACTTTCACGTCGTTTTGCCAACCTGCTCTCGAGCGAGATTGTCAAGGATGTGCGAGCCCGTTGGGAACCCAACTGGACCCGTCGCGGCATGTGGGACCGCAGTTACTACGAGGCTCGAGTGCCCGAGGTGCCTGCTGTGCTCATGGAGTTGCTCTCGCACCAGAATTTCGCCGACATGAAGTATGGCCTGGACCCGATGTTCCGCTTCGATGTGAGCCGTGCCATCTACAAGGGTATGCTCAAGTTCATAGCCCAGCGCGACCACCGCTCCTATGTGGTGCAACCCCTCCCTGTCAACAGTTTCGCCATCAGCAAGATGTCTCAAGGACACTACCTGCTCACGTGGAAACCCACCCACGACGACCTGAGCGAGGGTGCCGATGCCACTTCCTACATCGTGTGCGAGCGCGTGGGACTGGATGGCGGCTTCCAGGAAGTGGCTACGGTGCGGGGCCCGCAATACAGTGTGACAATCAATGACAACAAGATACACTCCTACCGCATCATCGCCCTCAACGACGGTGGACGCAGTTTCCCCAGCGAGACCCTGAGCCTGGGAGAGGCCGCCTCGAGTAAGGGCGACGTGCTGGTGGTCAATGGTTTCACCCGTGTGAGTGCTCCCGACTGGTTTGACGGACCCGACCGTGCTGGCTTTGACGACAACAAGGACCATGGTGTGCCCTACATCCAGCAGATCAACTACCTGGGCTCGCAGTATGAGTTCCGTCGCGGTCTTGAGTGGAAAGACGATGACGCGCCTGGTTTTGGTGCCAGTCGCAGCGACTGCGAGACGATGAACGTGGCAGGCAATACCTTTGACTTCCCTGCCGTGCATGGCGCAGCACTGATGGATGCTGGCTATTCCTTCGTCTCAACCAGTCAGCAGGCACTGGAAACCGACTACAACACAGGTGATTATCACCTGATGGACCTCATTATGGGTAAGCAGAAGGAAATCCCCACTGGCAGCGGATTGATGCCGTCGCGCTTCAAAATCTACACCACTGGCCTGAAGAATGCCCTGCGTGCTTTTACCGGCAACGGGGGTAGTGTGATGCTGACCGGCGCCTACGTCGGCAGCGACCTGTGGGACAATGCCGTTGGCAACAACGACGAGGCCGGCAAGGCTTTTGTCAAAGAGGTCATGGGGTTTGAGGGACTTAACGGCAGGGCATCGCTCGACGGCACTGTCGAGGCCGTCGATTGTCCCGATGACAACCTGTGCGGCGATGGCGCCTGGGAATTTGTCAACAAGTTGAACGACAAGCAGTATGCCGTCGAGTCTCCCGATGCCATCCGCGCCAGCGACAGCCGCGGCTTCACCTGGATGCGTTACGGCGAGAACGGGCTCCCCGCTGGCATCGCCAGCGACCGCGGTGGCTACCGCACCATCGTGCTGGGCTTCCCCCTCGAGGCCGTGACAACTGCCGACGGTCGCGCATCGCTCATGCAGCGCGTGATTAACTATCTCGACCGCTAATATTATACTATAGCAACTATAATAACTATAAATACTATAACACTATCATGGGAAGAATCAATTGCTTTATCCCGTTTGCTAACGCCGAGCAGGCTGCGCAAACCATCCAGAACCTCAAGGAACAGGAACTGGTGAACAAAATCTATCTCCTCGCTACCGAGCAGGGCGCCACCGCCGTCGAGGGCTGTGAACTGCTGCCCGTCAAGGGCCTCACCTCAAGTGCCACGATGCGCGCTGTCGCCGAGCATGCCGATGCCGACTTTGTGCTGCTCTACACCAAGTATGACACCCTGAAGATGGCTCCGTTTGCCATCGAGCGCTTTGTCAAACTTGCCGAGGACACCCGTT
>ERZ842401.2031-NODE-2031-length-27659-cov-9.263911_pt1 | contig 27659 bp, 19 predicted proteins | sample MGYA00521270_ERZ842401 | MGnify/ENA primary metagenome ERZ842401 (study PRJEB31892, sample SAMEA3878208) | bioreactor metagenome | biome: Moose rumen | place: Sweden | collected 2011-10 | study: EMG produced TPA metagenomics assembly of the PRJEB12797 data set... | reverse complement strand
TAAAGGAACTCACAGAGACCATGCGTCTCTTCGCTTTCGACATTCTCGGACTCAGAGAGGAGAAAGGTAACAGCAGTGATGCCCGTGAGGAGGCTTTCGGTAAAGTGGTGGATATGGTACTCGACCTGCGTGCCAAGGCGAAAGCGGATAAGGACTGGGCTACCTCTGATAAGATTCGTGATGAACTTGCCGCTGCCGGCTTTGAGGTGAAAGACACCAAAGACGGAGTGACATGGAGACTGAATAAATAATCAAGAAAGCCGAAGCGACTCAACCTCGGCTTTCTTATTGCATATATGCTTCGCGAGTCATATAGACAGCCACTGTCTTGTCACGAAGATATTCGGATGACATATACATCAATCCGCCGTAGGGATTGTTGGTTCCCCAAGAGTTCTTCATCGTAAAGAACAGCCGATCGTGAGGGTCACGAGCCAGTCCGATGATCGCCATACAGTGATTGTCTGTCGGAGAGTTACAGTAATGACTGTCGGCGATACCCTCCTCGAAAGAGAAACCATACTCGTCCGTATCTCCTTCCCAGCATACGGCATGGCGGTTGCGGATGGCACGCTCCACATGGGCAAGCAGCGAGTCTTTGGGGATATTCAGGAAACGGTTATGCTCCCAGTTGTCTGGCAGGTCAAGCACCACCTCTTTATAATAGGGATATTTCTCGTTACTCGTCACAGCGATATATTCTTCTGGAGCGCAGACACTATGGGCAAACTCCAACGGTGTATATCTCGCCCCCAGCATAAAGACCCATCGGGGACGAGGCAGTTTGTGATAGGAGGTATCGGGGTAAGCGTCATAACTGACGATACCATGCTTCCCGATCACGTTCAGCAATGTAGAGCCCATCCCACGCAGGTGCTTCCTCCTCACTACCCTTTCAATATAGACAGGAGACAGATGCACAGAGTCACCTCGTGCGATATGCTCCGTCTCGATAGTGGCAAGCATGGCATAAGCCCAACAGAACTCCGTATGCCCTTGGTCCTTAACAGGAGTTATGGGCAAACGCACCTCATCCGTAAATTCCACTTTCGGACGCTTTTGACAGGCGACGAGGCAAAAGACAAGAAGAAAATAGACAAGTCTCTTCATCGACTTGCAAAGATAACTATTTTTTTCCATATACCATTATCAATCATTGAAAATAAGAAATAAATTTGGCTGTTCGATGAATTATTAATAATTTTGCAGCCAAATAGTAAACGTTTATTAGAAATGAAGAAGTATATCATTGCGACTGTAGCCGTTCTTGCTATGGTCTCGTGTAGCGAGAAAAAGTTTCATGTGGAAGGCAACATCACCAATGCCAAGGACTCTGTGCTCTATTTCGAGAACGTAGGACTGGAGGAGATTGCCGTGCTCGACTCTGTGAAACTGGATGAGGATGGTGCCTTCGCCTTTGCGGAGAAACAGACTGAGGCGCCCGAGTTCTACCGCCTGCGCATCAGTGACCAGATTATCAATGTGAGCATCGACTCTACGGAGACAGTTACCATCAAGGCTCAATATCCACAGATGGCAACCCAATATGAGGTGAGCGGTTCTGATAACTGTTCGAAAATCAAGGAGTTAACACTCAAGCAAATAGACCTGACACAACGTGCAATGGCTGTACAGCAGAACGACAACCTCAGTGTCGATGATTCGAACGACAGTATTCTGAAGATGATTCAGGACTACAAGCAGGAGGTGAAGATGAACTACATCCTGAAAGAGCCCAACCGCTCGTACTCCTATTTCGCTCTTTTCCAAGCACTTGGAAATATGCTTATCTTCAATCCCCGCTCAGACAAGGACGACATCAAGGTGTTTGCTGCCGTTGCCACCAGTTGGGACACTTACTATCCTGGCTCAGAGCGTGGTGCCAACCTGCACAATATCGCCATAGAGGGCATGAATAACATCCGTATCTCTGAGGCTAATGCTGCAAAGGCAATCGATGTCAACCAGATAAGCGCAACAGGTCTGATAGATATTGCCCTCATCGACAACAAGGGACAGCAACGCCGCCTGTCAGAACTGAAAGGCAAGGTCGTACTCCTTGACTTCCACCTCTTCGGGCTGGAGAAGTCGCCAGAGCGTATCCTGCTCCTGAGAGAGTTGTATAATAAGTATCATGCGCAAGGTTTGGAGATTTATCAGGTGTCACTCGATACTGATGAGCATTTCTGGAAGCAGCAGACCGCGGCACTGCCCTGGATCAGTGTGCGTGACCCAGAGGGCGTGGACTCACAGTTGCTGATTACCTATAATATACAAGGACTGCCCGACTACTTCCTGATCACTCGTGACAACGCCCTCTATAAGAGGAGTATGCAGGTAAAGGATCTGGAGGCAGAACTTAGAAGTCTGCTGTAAGAGTGAAGGGTGATTTTTTGCTGTTGGTCTTTGGCTGTTGGCTATTGTCAAGTACACCTGCTGCCAGCCAAGAGATGAAGAACGGAGGTTTTTCATTGATACAGCGAAACGACTCATTGTATGCGTTGACCCTGCAGACCGACTCCACCAACGACCAATGGATGTTGCCTTACCCTGTCTATCGCTTTTGCACAGGTGACGTGGACAGCGATGGGAGTATCGATGCGATAGTGGGGGTGGTGAAGGGTACCCGTTATTATCAGGAGAAAGGGCGGAGGCTCTTTATCTTCAAGAACTACAAAGGACTGGTACGTCCTCTCTGGATGGGCTCCAAACTAGGTGGTATTCTGGAGGATTTCCGTTTTACGGATGGAAAGATACGGAGTCTGGAGCGCACCACTGACGGGAGATATGTCGTGGCAGAATATCGCTGGGCACATTTCGGAATGGGCTTTGAGCGATTTCTTGTCAAGAATGCGGAGAAAGAAGAAGCAATGAACATGTTCAATCAAGACTAATAAACCATTTTACCTATGAAGAAATTACTATTAACGATGATGACACTTGCCCTTGCTTGGAACGCAAGCGCACAGGAGTCGCATCCTGTCATCATTCCTGGTAAGGCACACATTGACGTGGAGCAACTCAACAAGAATCTGCCCCTCAATATTGATGTCAACAGTCTTTCTATCTCTGAGGCACATATCCTGCGCAATGCAGTATCGGCACGACAGGGCTACTGCTTTATGAACGGTGACCTGCGTGGTATTTTCGGAGCCACCTCATGGTACAATCAAAAGATGGAGAACCGCTTCTGGAAAGAGGAGAGCGGCAACGCAACCCCTATCAAATACTCTGCTGCCGAACAGGCTTTCGTCCAGAAACTCAAGAAGCGTGAGGACTTCCTGAAGACCAAGAATAACGAGGCACCTGCTGGCATGATGGTGAATATGGAGAATATCATCAACCCGTTCCAGTTGGAGACCTTCGACCAACGGCTCTATAACGCCATCGGCAAGAACGGCTTTGCCATCGTTCCTGGCAAGGAAGACCAACTCTTCCATGTCTATGAGCGTAATGACTACCACCAGTTCCCCAGTTTCGTGACGACCGACCTCTACCTGCAGGCATTCCATATGTTCTTCGACTGTCTGTTGAAAGAGACGGAGGAGCAGAAGTTCTCCCCGATGGTGACTTGTTTCGTGAAACAGAACTACGACCTGATGATGCAGGTGGCTGCTACGAGTACAGACAAGACTATCAAGGCTGCCGCAGCACATAACGCCGCCTACTATGCTATCGCTTATGCGCTGAATACGGGAGACATACTGCCTGTTGCTCCAGAGTATACTGCCTTGGTACTGCAGGAGATTGCCAATGTCGATGCTGCCGAGACCAACATTTCTAAGTTTTTGGGATATGTCCCTGAGAAAAATATGCCGAAGTTCATCTATAACATCTACCGCCCTCGTGGTCACTATACCCGTAACGAGACGCTGAAACGCTATTTCAAGGCGATGATGTGGTTGCAGAATGTACCCTTCGGTACTGACAAGAATGACCAGTTGCAGCAGGCTTTGTTGCTGGCTCAGACAATTGGCAGCAACGCCTCACTGACGAAACAGTATCAAGACCTGACAGAGCCTATCACCTACCTGATGGGTACCCCTGATGATATCAGCATCCTGCAGGTATATGCCGAGATACAGAAGAGTGGCAGTACGCTGGGAGAACTCATCAATGACAAGAAAAGGTTTGAGGCTATCCGTAAAGCATTAGAGGAACTGTCTAAGAAACAGTCTATCATCAAACCGAAGTTCCAGACCTCCAGTGCCTATAAGATCTGTCTGATGCCCCAGCGGTATATGCCTGACGGTGAGGTATTGCAGGAAATGGTCGACTACGAGAACAAGCCAACAATGCGTGGGGTCCCCAAGGGACTTGATGTACTTGCCTCCATCGGTATCTCTTCGGCTGAGCGTGTCCTTATCCAGGAACTCAAGGAACAGGAGAACTGGAATAAGTTCACCAGTAACCTCGACCGCATGAAGACCCGAATGGGAGCCATTGACTGGAACCAGACGGTCTCTAATAAGTGGATCTCGTCGCTGAAGGATGTCAACAGCAAGAACACCCAATATCCAAAGTTCATGCAGACACCACAATGGGACAAGAAGAACCTGAACACCGCCCTTGCCTCTTGGGCAGAACTGAAACATGACGCCATCCTCTATGCCAAGCAACCCATGGGTGCCGAGTGTGGTGGCGGCGGTCCCCCCGAGCCTTATAGCAAGGGTTATGTGGAGCCGAATATCGCATACTGGATGAAGGCTATCCAACTCATCGACGCCACGATGAAGGTATTGGAGAAATTCGACCTCGTGACGGAGAAAGGCACGACAGCCGCTACCGACCTGCGTGAGCAGGCAGAGTTCCTGTTGAACTGCAGTAAGAAAGAACTTGCCGGCAAGAACCTGACAGAACAGGAATACCGCCAGATAGAGGCTATCGGCTCTACTTTCGAGAATATCACCATGAATCTCGTCAAGGAGCCCAACCAGTTCCTGATGGGATGGAGTGACGTGAATGGTACCGACAAGAAGATTGCCGTGGTAGCCGATGTCTATACCGCCAATGCCTACAACAACCCAGAGATGTCCGTCCTCTATGAGGCTGTAGGTCCTGCCCATGAGATCTATGTGGTCGTGGAGATAGATGGTTATCTCTATCTGACCCGCGGCGCCGTCTTCTCCTATCGTGAGTTCCAAGAGGCACTCGACACACCTCGCCTGACGGATGAGGAATGGCAGCAGAACCTGGAGACACAGCCTGAGTTGGGCATTCCCGATTGGATGAAGGAGATTATCGTACCACTGGACGGTAAGAGCCTTGACAACGAGCATGTCTTCTATAGTTCGGGATGCTAAGCAGTCTGCTCTTCGCCATGCTGATGGCAAGTGACACACTCTCCATCACCTTCACTGGCGACATTCTACTCGACCGCGGTGTTCGGCAATACGTCGAACATCGCGGCATCGACTATGTGTTCTCTCCTTTCGTCGACTCCGTCTTTCAGAGCAGCGACCTCGTTGTAGCCAATCTGGAATGTCCTGCCACGAAAATCAAGCAGCCTGCCTATAAACAGTATATCTTCCGTGCGGAGCCAGAGTGGTTGCAGGCACTCAAAGCGCACGGTATCACCCATCTGAACCTCGCCAACAACCATAGTGTCGACCAAGGAAGGGTAGGACTTGCCGATACGAAGAGGAATATCGAGGAGGCGGGGATGATTCCTGTAGGAGCAGGAGATAACATGCAAGAAGCGGCACAACCTGTCCTGTTAGCCTCCACACCCAGAAAGGTCTACCTGCTGACCTCCTTGCAGATGCCGTTGGAGAATTTCTCCTATCTGCCAGAGAAGACATCCGTCAGCCATGAGGACCTTGATTCTTTGATGGCAAGGGTGCAACGACTGAAAGCAACAGACCCGCAGTGTTACGTCATCGTCTCCTTGCACTGGGGTGGTGAGCACACTCTAACACCCGTGCCCCAGCAACGCCAGCAGGCACATCAGTTGATAGACGCGGGTGTCGATGCCTTGATCTGTCATCATACCCATACACTACAAACCATCGAGCAATACAAGGGAAAACCCATCTATTATAGTATCGGCAACTTCATCTTCGATCAAAGCAAGCCTCTCAACAGCAAGGCTTGCATGGTGAAAGTCACCATCACAAAAGAATCGTCCCACGTAGAGACGATTCCGATTATGATTCGCAAATGTGTGCCAGAGAGACCTTAGAAACTCCTCAACCACGCACGTAACTCCAGCATCATCTCATAATGATAGGGGAATGACTGCAGACTGCCGAAACCATGTCCACCCGTAGGATAGATATGCAAAGAGGCAGGCACCTTACACTGACAGAGTTCCTCGTAATAACTGATACTATTGATGGGTGATACCGCCTTGTCGTCGTGGGCAAGAGCAATAAAGGCACGAGGAGTGGAGCCGCTGACATGCTGCTCATTACAATATTCATTCAACTGTTTCCGTTTCGGCTTCTTGCCCAACAGGTTATTGCGGGAGCCCTGATGGGTCACACCCTGCTCCATCGTAATCACAGGATAGAACAATATCTGGAAATTAGGACGTGCCTCACCTTTGGAATGCGTCGCTATCGTAGATGCAAGATGACCTCCTGCGGAGAATCCCATGATACCCACATCCTCTGTGTTGATATTCCAGGCGACAGACATCCTCCGCACCAGCCGCATCGCCTCCTCGGCATCCTCGATAGGCACTTGTGCCACTCCATGGGGCATACGGTATTTCAATACTATGACGGCGATACCCTGTGCGTTGAAGAAAGGAGCCCACGAAGTCCCCTCCTTCTCGAAAGCAAGATGCGTATATCCGCCTCCAGGACAGATTACAATTGCACGACCTGTGGCAACATCCTTGTTGGGCAGGAATACCGTCACCTTTGCCAAATCGTTAGGATCCCCATTCGACGTGTTAGGAGCAGAGAGCCACAAATCCATCTCCGTCCCTTGCTGTGCATGAGCCATAGCAGACATTAATAACATAGAACCTGCGATTAGAGTTTTAAGCATTTTCATAATTTCTTACCTTTCTTGCTTGCAAAGATACAAAAAATCATTATCTTTGCAACGTATTTCGACTAAAAACATGAAACAATGTATAAGAGAATCCTATCATTAGCAGTACTTGCTACCCTTGCCTGGGGGACACAGGCGAAAATCAAGTTGTCACACCTCGTGGGCGACAATATGGTCATTCAACAACAAACCGACGTACGTCTATGGGGGTGGGCTAAGCCCAACAGCACCGTCACGGCAACCACCTCATGGAGTCAGGACAAGAGTGAGGTGAAAGCGGGAAAGGACGGTCAGTTCCTTTTGACGGTGAGATCGCCCAAAGCCTCCTACACCCCACTGAGTATCACCTTCAATGACGGTGAGGGAGCAGTCACTATTAATAATGTACTCGCGGGCGAGGTATGGGTTTGTGCGGGACAATCGAACATGGAGATGCCTGTCAAAGGTTTCGGCATGTGTCCTGTGAAAGACTATAACTACCATGTTCTGGATGCCGTCAACTCGAAAGGGGTACGCAGTATCAAGGTTCCCAGTGTGATGTCGGCAAAGCCCCTCAACGATGCCCAGTGTGAGTGGCGTGTATGCAGTCCTAAGATCGTAAGCGAGTTCTCTGCCACTGGCTATTTCTTCGCCCGTCTGCTGAGTCGCACCCTCGACATCCCCGTAGGTCTTATCGAGGCTAACAAAGGCGGTTCCCGTGTGGAGAGTTGGCTCACCAAGGAGAATCTGGAGAAATATACCGACGACCCTACCGACTCTGTGGCTATCTGCAAGAAATGGGCACAGTGGGACTACCATCGCTCACTGCTATGGGGTAACGGTACTTTCAACCCTATCCTGAAGGCAACGGTAAAAGGCATCCTCTACTATCAGGGATGCTCAAACGTAGGAGACCCGGGAGACCAGTATTCCCAGCGCATGAAACTACTCGTGGAGCAGTGGCGCTCACAGTTCGGACTGGGCGAGATTCCGTTCTACTTCGTTGAAATTGCCCCATACGCCTATGAGGATAATGTCAACGGCACTGATGGTGCCCTCCTACGTGAGCAACAATACAAGGCAAGTCAGATTATCCCTAACAGTTCGTTGGTATCTACTAACGACCTCGTCTATCCTTACGAGACCACCCAGATACATCCCACCCAGAAACAAGAAGTAGGAGAACGTCTTGCTTTTACGGCACTGAATCGTGACTACGGTTATGAGACCATCCAGTACAAGAGTTCATCCTATAAGGACATGATCATCCGGGACGGTGCTATCTTCATCCACACTCAGGACAACTATTGGTGTGATGCTCCTTTCGAGCAGATGGAGGGCTTTGAGATTGCAGGAGAGGATAGAGTCTTCTATCCTGCCGAGGCTAAACACTTCTGGCAGCCTGGCGGTGGCTATTGGGACGAGGCTATTAGTATTACCTCATCCAAGGTGAAGAAGCCTGTCGCTGTCCGCTATTGCTTCAAAAACTTCCAGATAGGTAATGTGAAGAATGGCGGCAATCTTCCTTTGTTCCCCTTCAGAACAGACAAATGGTAATGGAGCATCCTTTAGAGAAATTTGCTTACTGCCCGATTTGTGGCAGTAAGCATTTTATGATTCATAACTTCAAGAGCAAGAAGTGCGAGGACTGCGGCTTTGTCTATTATGCCAACCCTTGTGCCGCTACTGCCGCCTTTATCGTCAACGACCGTCAGGAGATACTGGTGGTGCGTCGGGCAAAAGAGCCGGCAAAAGGAACACTTGACCTACCTGGAGGTTTTGTGGATATGTATGAGACGGCAGAGGAAGGAATGCGCCGAGAGATCAAAGAGGAGACAGGATTGGAGGTTGACAAGATAGAATACCTTTTCTCCAGTCCGAATGTCTATCTGTATAGTGGACTAGGTGTCCACACCATTGATATGGACTACTTGGCTCATGTCCCCAATGATGTCTCCGTCAATGCCGATGACGATGCGGAAGCATGCTTATGGATTCCCATCACCGACCTCCATCCTGAGGAGTTCGGACTTCTCAGCATCCGTCATGCTGTAGAAAAATTCTTAGCACTCAATCGTTAAGAAAAGCAAAAAACTACTATATATATAAGGTGTAACCAAAACTTTTCTCTACTTTTGCAGCCCGAAACTTAATATAATCGAGTATATGCAAAAGAATTTAGTGATTGTAGAGTCGCCTGCCAAAGCAAAGACAATCGAGAAATTTCTGGGTAACGACTTCAAAGTGATGTCTAGTTACGGACACATCCGTGACTTAAAGAAAAAGGAGATGAGTATCGACACCAAGACTCTCGAACCTGAATATGAGATTCCAGAAGAGAAAGAGAAACTGGTCAAAGAACTGAAGTCCAACGCCAAGAAAGCAGAGAAAATCTGGCTCGCATCCGATGAGGACCGTGAGGGAGAAGCCATCTCATGGCATCTTTGCGAGGTCTTAGGACTTGATGAGGAAAAGACCAACCGCATTGTTTTCCATGAGATCACCAAGCCTGCCATCTTAGAGGCTATCGAGCATCCGCGTCACCTGGATATGAATCTGGTGAATGCCCAACAGGCTCGTCGTGTCCTTGACCGTCTGGTAGGTTTCAAACTCTCACCCGTCCTTTGGCGTAAAGTCAAGCCTGCTCTTTCCGCAGGACGTGTACAGAGCGTTGCCGTCCGTCTGATTGTGGAGCGTGAGCGTGAGATACAGAATTTCAAGAGTGAGCCTTTCTACAGTGTGAATGGCATTTTCGCTATTACAAATCCTGACGGCTCGCAGACAGAGGTAAGAGCCCTGCTGGGTACTCGCTTCAAGACCCACGAGGAGGTAGAGCAGTTCCTGGAGAGATGCAAAGAGGCAACTTTTGTCGTCGACAGTGTCAGCAAGAAACCGCTGAAGCGCACCCCTGCTCCTCCTTTCACCACCTCTACCCTCCAACAGGAGGCTGCCCGCAAACTGGGATTCACTGTCAGTCAGACGATGATGGTTGCCCAGCACTTGTATGAGAACGGTCGTATCACCTATATGCGTACTGACTCTGTCAATCTCTCTGGTCTCTGCATCAATGCAAGCAAAGAGGAGATCAAGAGCCTCTATGGTGAGGAATACAGCAAGCCCCGTCAATATCATACCAGTTCCAAGGGCGCGCAGGAGGCTCACGAGGCTATCCGTCCCACCTACATGAACCAAACGGAGATAGAGGGTACGGCACAGGAGAAGAAACTCTATGAACTTATCTGGAAGCGCACTGCCGCCAGTCAGATGGCTGACGCAGAGATTGAGAAGACGATGGTCTATATCTCCATCAAAGGCTCTGACGAGCAATTTATCGCCCAAGGTGAGGTTGTGAAATTCGATGGTTTCATCAAGGTCTACCGTGAGTCTATTGATGACGAGGAGTTGCAGGAAGAGGATTTTGGACATATCCTACCCCCACTGAAGAAAGGACAAGAACTCACTCGTCGTGAGATACAGGCAACGGAGCGTTTCAGCCAAGGTCCCGTACGCTATACGGAGGCATCGTTGGTACATAAGTTGGAGGAACTGGGCATTGGTCGTCCTTCCACCTATGCGCCCACCATCTCCACCATCCAACAGCGTGACTACGTACACAAAGGCGACAAGAAGGGCGAGGAGCGCACCTACACCATCGACACGCTGAAAGGCAAACAAGTCAAGCAGTCTGTCCGCAAGGAGATGGCTGGCTCTGACAAAGGAAAACTGTTGCCCACTGATATTGGCATCGTTGTCAACGACTTCCTGATGGATCATTTCAAGGATATCATGGACTATAACTTCACGGCAAAGGTGGAGCGTGACTTCGACAAGATCGCAGAAGGCAAAGAGAAATGGACAAGTATGATGAAGAGTTTCTATAAGAACTTTGAGCCTACCGTCGAGAAAACCATTAACGCCCGTCAGGAGCATAAGGCTGGTGAGCGTCAACTGGGTGTCGACCCCAAGAGCGGTCGCCCTGTCTTCGCCAAGATTGGTCGTTTCGGACCTGTCATCCAGATTGGTACCGCTGACGACAATGAGAAACCCCAGTTTGCCCAACTACCCAGTGAACTGAGTCTGGAGACCCTGACATTGGAGGAGGCTCTGGAACTCTTTAAGTTGCCACGCACCGTAGGAGAGTATGATGGTGACAAGGTCATCATTGGCACGGGTCGCTTTGGCCCCTATATCCTCCATCAGAAGAAATACACCTCCCTGCCTAAGGGCTCTGACCCAATGACTATCACTCTGGATGAGGCTGTAAGCCTGATTAACGAGAAACGCCAGCAGGAGGAGAAGCGCCATCTGAAGACTTTCACGGAAGACAGTAAGTTAGAGGTTATCGACGGACGCTATGGTCCCTATATCGCTTATGACGGCAAGAACTTCCGCATACCCAAGAATATGCATCCACGTGCCAAGGAACTCTCTTACGAGGAATGCATGAACATCGTCAAAGCCCCAAGCAAGAAAAAATGAGACGCGTCATCCTCATAGGCTATATGGGCTCCGGTAAGACCACCGTGGGCAAGGCACTCTCCAAGGAGACTGGCATGATGTTCTATGACCTCGACTGGTATATCGAGAGTCGGATGCGCAAGAGTGTGGCGCAGATCTTCGCCGAGCGTGGAGAAGAGGGATTCCGAAAGATAGAGTATAACATGCTGCATGAGGTGGCAGAGTTTGAGGATGTCATCATCAGTTGCGGAGGCGGCACCCCCTGTTTCTTTGATAATATAGACTATCTGAACGAACAGGGCGACGTGTGCTATCTGAAAGCCGATCCAGAAGTGCTTTATCGCCACTTGCTGATGGGGAAGGTGGAACGCCCGTTGATTAAAGGCAAGAGTCCCGAGGAACTGATTATCTATATCACGGAACAGGTCATCAAGCGCGAGGAGTTCTATAACAAGGCACGCTATACCCTTGATGTCAGTCTGATGGACAACTACGAGAAAATCCAGATTAGCGTAGAGGCACTACGCAAACTATTAAACCTATAAACCCACAAAGATGAAGAAATGGACGATTGAGGATTCCAAGGAACTCTACAACATCAACGGCTGGGGAACCAGTTATTTTGGTATCAACGACAAGGGTAATGTCTATGTGACTCCCTGCAAGGATGGTACCCAAATTGATATCCGCGAGGTGATGGATGAACTGTCCCTGCGTGATGTCCAGTCTCCCGTATTACTTCGTTTCCCTGACATCCTCGACAACCGTATCGAGAAAACATGGAGTTGTTTCAAGAAGGCAGCGAAGGAATATGACTACAAAGGTGAGAACTACGTGGTATATCCTATCAAGGTCAACCAGATGCAGCCTGTCGTCGAGGAGATTATCTCCCACGGACGTAAATTCAACTTGGGTCTGGAGGCTGGCTCTAAACCTGAGTTGCATGCTGTCATCGCCATGCAGTGCCAAAGCGATTCCATCATCATCTGTAATGGCTATAAGGACGAGAGTTATATTGAACTTGCCCTACTAGCACAGAAGATGGGTAAGCAAATCTTCATCGTCGTGGAGAAGATGAACGAGTTGGAGATCATCGCCCGTGAGGCTAAGAAACTGAACGTACGCCCCAATATCGGCATCCGCATCAAACTCGCCTCCAGCGGTAGTGGCAAATGGGAGGAGAGTGGCGGTGATGCCTCAAAGTTCGGACTGACGAGCGCAGAACTCTTGGAGGCTCTGGAACTTCTGGATAAGAAGGATATGCGTGACTGCCTGCGCCTGATCCATTTCCATATCGGTAGCCAGATTACCAAGATCCGCCGTATCCAGACCGCACTGCGCGAGGCTTCCCAGTTCTATATCCAACTGCATAAGATGGGCTATAACGTAGACTTCGTAGACTGCGGTGGCGGACTGGGTGTCGACTATGACGGTACACGCTCCCCGTCCAGTGAGAGTTCTGTCAACTACTCGATCCAGGAGTATGTCAACGACTGTATCTACACCTTCGTGGATGCCGCCAACAAGAACGAACTGCCCCACCCCAATATCATCACGGAAAGTGGACGCTCCCTCGCTGCCCACCATTCTATCTTGGTGATGGATGTGTTGGAAACTGCCTCATTGCCAGAGATGCCCGAGGAGTTCGAGCCTGACGAGAACAGCCATCAATTGGTAAAAGACCTCTATGAGATATGGGACAACCTCTCTCCTCGTAATGTGTTGGAGGACTGGCACGATGCGGAGCAGATCCGTGAGGAGGTGCTCGACCTCTTCTCACATGGTATTGTCGACCTGAAGACTCGTGCAGAGATTGAGGCAATGTACTGGAGCGTATGCCATGAGATCCATGCGCTCGCCAAGAGCCTGAAACATATCCCTGAGGAACTGATGAAGATTGACAAACTCCTTGCAGACAAGTATTTCTGCAACTTCTCCCTGTTCCAGAGCCTCAGCGACTCATGGGCTATCGATCAGGTGTTCCCCATCATGCCTATTCAGCGTCTTGATGAGCGACCCACCCGTAATGCCACCATTCAGGACATCACCTGTGACAGTGACGGTAAGATCGCCAATTTCACGACCAATCTCCATAACACGCACTCACTGCCTGTGCATGCTTTGAAGAAGAACGAGACCTATTACCTGGGTGTCTTCCTCGTAGGAGCCTATCAGGAGATTCTCGGAGATATGCACAACCTGTTTGGTGATACCACCGCAGTGCATATCTCTGTAAAAGACGGCAGTTATCACATCGACCAGATTATCGATGGTGAGACGGTGGCTGAGGTGTTGGAGTACGTACAGTACCAACCCAAGAAACTCGTCCGTCAACTGGAGATCTGGGTGGCAAAGAGTGTCAAGCAGGGTAAAATAACCCTCGAAGAAGGTAAGGAGTTCCTCAGCAACTATCGCAGCGGACTCTATGGATACACTTATTTAGAGTAACGCAATATCGTTATATCGATATCTCGAAATATCGAAAAAATGAAAGAAAGAATCACAATCATAAAAGTAGGAGGGGCTGTCGTTGAGGACGAACAGCAACTCTCCCAACTATTGAAGGACTTCTGTGCCATTGAGGGGCGTAAAGTGCTTGTTCATGGCGGAGGTCGCAGAGCCACACAAGTAGCAAGTAAACTGGGCATCGAGACGCAGATGGTGAATGGCAGGCGTATCACGGATGCCGCCATGCTGGAGGTTGTCACGATGGTCTATGGCGGACTGGTGAACAAGAATCTGGTGGCACAGTTGCAGGCAAACGGTGTCAACGCCCTCGGACTGACTGGTGCTGACGCTGACGTGATTCATAGTCATAAACGCCCCCTCAAAGATGGGGTTGACTATGGCTTTGTAGGCGATGTTGATAACGTCGCACACAGAACACTCGGTCATCTGATTGAGGCAGGTATTACCCCTGTGATGGCACCCTTGACACACGATGGTGAGGGACATATCCTCAACACCAATGCCGATACTATTGCCTCAGAGACGGCAAAGGCATTAGCAAAAGACTATGACGTGACACTTATTTTCTCGTTTGAGAAGAAAGGAGTACTCAGCAACCCTGACGATGACGAGTCCGTCATTCCTGTCATTACCCGCAAGGACTTTGAGAGATACAAGGCTGACGGCACCATCTCTGGTGGTATGCTTCCCAAGATAGAGAATGCCCTGCAAGCAGTAGAGGCAGGTGTCTCACGTGTCATCATCACTCTCGCTACGGCTATTGACGGTAAACATGGAACGATTATACAATGATCAGTTTCCGCAACGATATCCTCCCACTGAAAGACAAACTCTTCAGACTTGCTCTCCGCATCACGCTGAATCCTGCGGAGGCAGAGGATGTAGTGCAGGAGACGATGATCAAGGTATGGAGCCGTCGTGACAGTTGGGACTCCATCGACAATATCGAGACGTTTTGTCTCACCATCTGCCGTAACCTTGCCATCGACAAGACACGCCATCTGGCAAACTGGACCGTCTCTCTCGACACAGAGATGGAGCCTTCTGACAACAGCCAACATGCCAACCCGGAGGAGCAGGCAGTCCAACAAGACCGCATCAAAATGGTCAGACAACTCATCAACCAACTGCCAGAGAAACAACGTAGTTGTATGCAACTGCGAGACATCGAGGGGAAAAGTTACAAGGATATAGCCACCATCCTTGCCATCACGGAGGAGCAGGTTAAAGTCAATATCTTCCGAGCCCGTCAGACCATCCGTGAGCAATTCAAAAAGGTAGATACCTAAAATTTTTCCCCTTTTCCTGTAACTTTTCTTTTTATCATTCGTCATTTATTATAGAGGGACAAAATCCCACACATCACCCACACATCAAAAATGGATTATAAGTACATCGAACAACTCTTAGACCGCTACTGGGCAGCAGAGACCACTCTTGAGGAGGAAGGTATCCTGCGTGCTTTCTTCAGTCAGAAGGACATTCCTGCTGAACTGGAGCAGTACTGTGCCTTGTTCACCTATGAGGCTGCAGAGGCAGAATCCCATCTGTTGGGCGAGGATTTCGATGCACGTATTCTTGCCATGATTGAGGAAGAGGCGCAAACGACTGTCAAGGCGCATGAGATCTCGTTCAAACAGCGACTCATGCCGTTCTTCAAGGCAGCCGCCATCGTTGCCATCATCCTCACTATTGGTGGAGCCCTGCAGCGTCCTTGGGATGCTAGTTGGAATGATCCACGAGCAGAGTATGCCAACAGTTACTCCCTGTCTGTCGACTCTGCCGATGTGACCCCGATGCAGGCTGAGAATATCACTGAGATGCCTACTGACACGGCTCAGGTGATGCCTGCTGTCGCTAAGGATTGATAAATTTTCTATGCTTTCTCTATAATAATATCATGTTTAGTTAAGACAAAACAGAAACTGTGAAGTTTCTTTTCTCTCAAATTTTTCATAACATACTAACGATAGCGGGCTGCCAGTCGATGTTCGACGAGCAGCCCGCTGATTATCTCTATATTGATACCTCTATTCTGCTTTTCGCATCCTCAGATAAAGTTGATAGAAAGCAGGAAGACAAATCAAAAGGGAGAAGAAGACGGCAAGATAGACATGGAGTTCAGAACCCTTGAAGAGGTCGATGAGTTTTATGTCCTTGTCTGGATAGGCACGATAGATGATATAGGCAACGGAGTTGTTTGCCCAATGGTATGCCATACCAGGCAGTATAGAGCCTGTGCGCCAATACATCCATCCCAATATCCATCCTGCGAGGAAGGCATAGGGAATCTGGGCAGGATTCATGTGGATGAGGGCAAAGAGCGCTGCTGATATAGTGATGGCAGTGAATGCCTGCTTATTGGCTGTTGGCTGTTGACCATTGGCATTATTCCATCCTAATAATGTTCGCAGGATAGCGCCACGGAAGACTATCTCCTCGGCAAAAGGGGCTAGCAAGCCGATGACGACGTAGCCCCAGTAGTTACCCAACAACTGCTCTTGCTGGTCCTCTATCCAATTGGGCAGTTCCGGCATGTTCTCCTGTAGCCATGTCATGGGGATGACCATTCCCAACGCTCCGATGACAGCCCATATCAACACCTGCCACTGTTTGGTGAGTAGCCAACGGGGAGACACCTCCGCCCATCGTGCCGAGAGGAAGATGATGATGGTCAGCAGACAAAAGACCGCCATCGTCACCACCAACTCCATCACAGTGATGTCCGTACCACCTACTATCTGTTGCCAGATGACATGTACTCCCAGTCCTGCCATTGCCTGAATGGCAACAAAGATCAAAGCATATACAAAAGCATTAACTATCGATTTCACCATACCTCTAAACGCTAAACTTTAAACTATAAACTTTATTCGCGTCCTCCCTCAGTTGCGCCCTTAGTTCCTCCTCGTTGTCAAAACGACGCTCGTCACGCAGCCGCTCTATGAAACTGACCGTGACGGTCTGACCGTAAAGGTCGCCCTCATAGTCGAGGATATGCACCTCCAATGTCTGCCGATGCACTCCAAAGGTGGGACGGGTACCAATATTCATCATGCCCTTAAGACTTTGGCTATTGCCATTCAGCAATTGGCATTCCACTGCATAGACTCCTGCGGCAGGAATCATTTTATGGGAATCATCCACTTGCAGGTTTGCAGTGGGGAAGCCCAAGCGGGTTCCGACATGCTCCCCTTTCACTACCCTTCCCGTGATACTATAGGGATAGGTAAGGCATCGTGCAGCCTCCTTGACATCGCCTTTCTCTAAAAGTCTGCGTACCATCGAGGAACTTACATTGCCTCCCCTCTCTTCTGAGGGAGTCGGAGGGAGTCCCTTTACCTCTATTCCTAACTCCTTGCCATAGCGTACATAGTCGTCGAAGGTCTCTCTGCGGTTGTGCCCGAAACAGTTGTCATAGCCAGTCAGCAGCACCTTCACGCCCAACCGCTCCACCATCATCTGCATGAAGTCACGCGCGGAGAGTGCAGCCATCTCTATCATAAACGGCAAGACGACACAACGGTCGACACCTGTCCCCTCCAACAGTCGCATCCGCTCCTCAAAAGTCGTCAGCAACTGGGGCTTCCACCCCGTCTGCACCACCTCACGAGGATGACGGTCGAAAGTAATTACAGTAGAGGTTATTTGATGCGCCTTGGCATAGTCGCAGACATGGCGAAGCACAAAGCGATGCCCCTCGTGCACCCCATCGAACATGCCGATAGTGGCAACACTGGGTGTCACCTCATATATCCCCTCATTCAGTATTACCGTTTTCATAATCGCTGGCAAAATTACAAAAAATTACCCAATTTGTTGCATATTTGTAAAAAAAGCATTAACTTTGCACCGCATTATGTATGTATCATACTGGACTTGTAGCTCAGTTGGTTAGAGCAACAGACTCATAATCTGGAGGTCATAGGTTCAAGCCCTATCTGGTCCACAAACTACTTCTACTAGCCGCTGTTACTGACTGTTTATGGCTTTAAGTGGGAAATAATAAACATGTCTAATATTAATTAATATCTAATTACATTATGAACAAAAAGTATTTGATGAAAGGCTTCGCAGCATTGGCTCTTATCGCTGGTTTTACCAGTTGCGTCAAGGACGTGGACGGTGTAAGTGCCGAAGAAGTGTCTGCAAAAGGCAAAGAGAATGCAGAGTTGCAACTCGGTATTACTATTCCCGATGGACAGACATGGGACATGGCTTCACAAGTAACTGCTACAGTAACTGTGAATGGCGACTACAACACAACTTATGTTGTAAATATCTATGAGCAGAATCCATTTACCAATGGTAATGTGGGTACTATCTTAGGTCGCGCAAGCGTGACAAGTGGCAACACTGCTGAGTTTGATTTCACATGCCCGAACTATTTAACGAGTGTTTTTGCATCTATCAAGGATGAGAAGGGCTATACCTATGTAAAGCCTGTTGCTGTTGAGAACGGCAAGGTTGAGGCTGTATTTGGTGATGTTGCTTCTGGCAGCCGTGCTATGCGTGCTGCTTCTGCTACCAATAGCCATGTGAACATACCTACTTGCACTATTACGAATGCATATGTACAGTCGTTCTTGGAAGGTGCTGTTGAGCCTACAGACGCTAATGTTGTTGATAACTATGATAATTCTTATGTGGCAAGTTGTGTATGGTATGCTACAGCAAATGGAAAATTGTCAACTTTGATGAATAATTATACCTATTGTGTATATGATGGCAGCCCTGTGTCCCAAAGCGATAAGGATTGGTATACTGATAATGTGCTTCCTCTACTCACAGCTTGTAATTGGAATTGGAATAGTAATAGTGAAACAGCATATAATATTCTCCAAAAATTGAAAAGTTACACAGGAGATTATAATTACTGGAATCTTACCGTTAATTCTGAAGGCGGTTTAGTTGCTGACGAAACCTACGTTACCAAATTCAAGATCACAGGTACATGGAACAAACTGATAGGCGTACTTCCTACAGAAGAAGCAGACGGTGATCCCCGTACTGTATACGTAAGTGGAACATGGACTATTCCTGCAGGAAAAGAGCAGCGTGTTGGCGGTGGTGCCGTTATCGTTATTGTTGAAGGTGGTGAGATTGTTATTCCTGAGGGTTCTCAGTTGAACTTTGTTAATCAGGCTCGCCTCGTCAATGCTGGTGGTACTATCTCTGGTGCTGGTACTATCAATGTTACTAATGGTAATGCCGCTGGTGAGGAAGGCTATAACTCTGGTACTATCACCGTTGGTAAGTTTAATCAGAACTTCGGTACTTTCTTCAACTATGGTACCTTTGCGAATTACGCAACAGAGTTAAATGGTGGTGCTGGTACAAGTACCTTCGTTAACCACGGTCACATGTATATCAGTGGTGCTCCCAAGGGTTCTAGTTCTGCTAATATGCAGATTAAGAACAATTGTTGGTTCGAGGCATCTGGTGAAGTTGCTGGTAAGTTGATAGAGAATGGTGCTGGTTCTTATTTCAAGGCTGGTGCTCTTGATTTGTCAAGTGCTGAAGGTGGTGAGGGTATTGGTACTTACATCGCTGCTGACACTAACTCTAAGATGGTTATCACTGGTGCCGTTAAGTTAAACAGCACACTGATTTATGGTCCTACCAGTGGCGATGAGGCATATCTTGAGTTCGACAATATTAAATTCCTAAATGTTGGTGAGACATATCCTATCAATGGTAAGTTAAATATCTACGTGGGTGGATTCACAGGTGACAACTCAACAGGCTATGAAACCTCTTGGAACACCAATATGGCAGCAGGTGACGGCAAAGCACAAATGGTAGGTAAGGCAGCATTTAACACTGCTGCTACAGATGCCAGTGACTGTGCTCCTGCATTCACTCCTGCCACTCCTCCAACTATCGTCGAGACTCCAATAGTCTACACCTATGCTTTTGAGGACCAGATTATCTCAGGTGACTATGATATGAACGATGTCGTGCTGAAGGTGAACTACCACGTAGAGAAGGATGCCAACGGTACCATTACCAGTGTTGACCACACTAAACTCGATGTGAAGATGGTTGCCGCAGGTGCTACTTTCAATATCAAGGTGCTGATTGGCGGTACGGCAACTTCACGTACTGCTCCTAACGGTGAGATCTTGAGAAATGTTGACCTCGAAGGTGGTACGTACCTCTTCGGTGGAAAGGAGATTCACGAGGCATTTGGCGTTAATGAAGGTGTAATGGTGAATACAGGTAATGGTAAGGCACAGAGTGCTAATCCTGTTAGTGATACTGTTGATGCTCCTTCTGATTGGGATGGTGACTTTACTCATTTGCGTTTCAGCATCGAGGTACTCACCACTGGTAACACGTTCACCTATCCTAATGATGATGTATATCCATACGCCCTGATGATTCCTACTGACTGGGCATGGCCTCTGGAGACCATCAAAATCACTGAGGCATATGCTTACAAAAATGCTCAGGGACAGATTACAGAGTCATTTACATGGTGGGCACAGACTTCACCACACCCACAGTCTGCTGAGCGTTGGTACACTCACCCAGTTGTGGGTAAGGTGATGATTGATGAGTAAACATCAAATACTTAATATACTTAAATTGAAAGTCGGGGTGGCTATGTGAATAGCCACCCCGATTTCTTTATAGTCCTGTGTCCAGGAATTGAAAAAGTCCCATAAATCGGATGCCCTTATTGTCAGTATATTCAGCGATATCCTGCCCAACAATGACTATTTTCTGAAAACTATCGTCTATCTTTAGCAGGGAGTTCAACTCTTGTCGATGTTTCTCTTCGCTGCCAAGGGCATAGGCAGACTGAATATAATATTTATCTGTGCCATTGTTGGCTATGAAGTCTACCTCGTATTGGATATATTCTGATTTTCCGTTACGAGACTCACGAGCCTCGACCACACCGACATCAACAGCGAAGCCGCGCATCCTGAGTTCATTATAGAGAACATTCTCCATGATATGGGTTATCTCTTGCTGGCGGAAATTGAGTTTCGCATTTCTCAATCCAACATCCACAGCATAATATTTCTTGATACTCGCAAAATATTTATTGCCTTTGATATTATACCGCTTAGAACCCTCAAACAGAAAAGCGTTCTCTAGATAGTCTATGTAATTGGATACTGTATCAGCATTTATCTTCACCTGCTGTACACTCTGTAAGACATTACTGATGCGGTTGGGATTGGTCAGTGAACCGACAGAAGAGCAGAGGGCATCAACAAGAGAGGATAGTGCCTCACGATTCTTGATGTGATGACGCTCTATCACATCGTCTATATAAGTCTTTGACCATAGTCGCTGCAGATAAGCGACTTTCTGTTCTGGAGTACGTTGTCTTAACAATCCTGGCATACCACCATAGGTGTAGTATTCCTTCCATAAATCATAGAGAGACTCTTGTCGATTGGAACAGAATTCCTTAAAGGAGAAAGGAAATATCCTTACCTCGTCGCCTCGTCCTCTGAAAATAGTCTTGATATCAGAAGAGAGGAAATGTGAGTTACTGCCAGTGATGTAAACATCGACATTCTCTTTTGCATTGAGCCCGTTAACTATCTTCTCGAAGCCGTCGACTTCCTGCACCTCATCAAGAATAATATAATAAGGTAAGGTCGTAGAGGTTATCTGACTATATAGATAAGATTTTAAAGCCTCCTTGTTGGTCAAATCCTCATGCTCCTCATCATCTATGTCAAATGACACGATAATGATGTTCTCCTCTGGAACGCCAGTTGACAATAGATAGTCTTTAAAGATTCTATTCAACAACCACGACTTACCGCATCGTCTTGGACCTGTAATAATCTTAACTTCCCCATTGTCTTTCCTGTCAATGAGTTGCTTCAAATAGGTTTCTCTTTGGACGTATTGCATCATTCTATTCGGAATTTTCTGCAAAATTACAATAAATTCCGAATACAGCAAAGCATCTATTCGGAATTTTCTGTAGAATTACAATAAATTCTAAATAGAATGCCTCATCCATTATATTGACTTAATAGTCCTCGTCCCCCAGCAAAAGATAGTTTATCACTTACTCCGATAGTCTTTATCACTCATTCCGATAATCCTTATACCCCTACTAAGATTATCGGAGTACCCCCATAAACTATATCGGAGTAAGTGATTAACTATATCGGAGTAAAATCGAGACCCTTTTTGAAATTCATTATTTCTCAATCAAATGAAGCGTTCAAACGGGTCGAATGTAAGCCATAAACGGGTCGAATGGAGCGTTCAAACGTTGCGTTTTGCAGATAGTCTAAAGTGCCATCCCCTCAACATCGTCTTGCTGACCCGCTTATGGAACTATGGATGGATAGGAAAAATATGTAACTCATAATAAAAGCCCCGACACTTGCAAGGTATCGGGGCTTCTTTTATATGTGGTGATTGAGATTACTGGAAATTTAACAGAAATCCAGTTCGTCTAACATTTGGGAATCCCTGTCAGAAGGCAAAGAAAGACCGTACCGGACAACTTTCTTTCTTCGACTTGAAACCTATAACCGGTCCTGAGCCTATAACCGACCCTAAGCCTGATACATACCTTAGGGCGAGTGACTGAGAGCCCGAATATTCATTGCAAGTCCAAATGTAAGAATTCCCGGCTATGGTTGTTGCACTGCTACTGGCATTTGTCAGTATAAAAGTATCATCATTAGTCTATAAAATGTCAGTCGTACCGTCCCTCAACAAATTATTTTTTTGGTAATTTTATTTGGATAATTTCTATAAAATCTGTATCTTTGTCTCAAAATCAACAACTTACAGAACAGAATATGATTCATTACTTCACTAAAAGACTGAGTAGACTCAGCAGACTGACTTTCATAAGCCTTGGTGTATTACTAATAAGTTGTAATAATATGAGTGATATCGAACAGCAAGTAAACGAACTCTATGACAAGATGTCACAAGAGGAGCGCATCGCCCAGTTGAGGAGCATGTACATGGATGAACTCTTCGACGAACAGGGCAAGTTGGACACGGCAAAGTGCAAGGAACTGATTCCCTATGGCATCGGACATTTCTCACAGTTTGCCATGCAACAGCCCCGAGACCCTAACGAACTGCGCGACCGTGCGGCTGCGGTACAAGACTGGTTGATCCATCATACCCCCAACGGCATTCCCGCACTCCTCCATGAGGAGGTGCTCTCGGGTGTCAACACTCTGGGTGCCACCATCTATCCGCAACAGATAGGACAGGCAGGTTCGTTCAACCCTGAACTGGCGGAACTGAAGACCCGCCAGACGAGTACGCTGATGCGCAAGATGGGTGGTGTGCTTGCCCTCTCGCCGATGGTCGACGTATGCCGTACCCCCTCTTTCAACCGCTTGGAGGAGTCGTACGGTGAGGACGGTTATCTCTCCGCCGCCATGGGTGTCGCCTTCGTCAACGGACTACAGCAGGGCGACCTGAGGAAGGGCGTGGGAGCCTGCTCGAAACACTACCTCGGCTATGGTGGTGGTGATGCCGACGAGAAAGAGATGATGGAGGAGATACTGCTTCCCCATGAGGCGATGATCCGCTTGGCGGGCAGTAAGGTGGTGATGCCTGGCTATCATGCCGTGCATGGCACGAACTGCGTCGCCAATAGTGAGATCCTGCAGGACATCCTGCGCGGCTATGTGGGCTTCGACGGAATGGTGGTGAGCGACTATACGGCTATCGACCAGTTGCCTGGTCTGGAGACTACCGTAGAGAAGGCTTCCGCCGCCATCAACAACGGCAATGATGTCGACTTTCCCTTTGGTGCCAACTATCAATATCTGCAAGAGGCTATCGACAAAGGACTGGTGAAACCAGAGGTGCTGGAGCGTGCCGTGAAGAACGTGCTGCGCCATAAGTTCCGTGCTGGTCTCTTCGATAAGGACGCATACCTATATACTACTGAGAAGATTGTCCTCGACACCCCTGAGGAGCGACAGACCGCCTACGACATCGCCACACAGTCGGTGGTGCTGTTGGAGAACAACGGCATCCTGCCTCTGAAGGACGCCAAGAACATCCTGCTCACAGGTCCTAACGCCAACAGCATCTGGGCGATGTGTGGCGACTATACCTATCCAGCCATGTCGTATTTCTGGAAGAAGATGGAGGATGTCGCCAACCACGACCAACCCCATATCGTGAAACTCCTGGAGGGTATGACTGCCCATCAACCAGAAAACGTAAATATTCTGTATTCCCGTGGTTGCGACTGGACAGAGGAGATAGAGACGAAATACGGTGAGGGTGGTGACGAGCGTGCTTGGGAGTACGAACTGTTACACCGTAAGGTGGATGCTGGTGAGAAAGCCGACAAGGCGGAGGCACTGCAGATGGCACAGCAAGCCGACGTGATTATCGCCGCCATGGGTGAGAATGTGATGCTGTGCGGTGAGAACCGTGACCGCATGGGACTGCGCCTGCCAGGCAAACAGGAACAGTATGTAGAGGAACTCATCAAGACAGGTAAGCCCGTGGTACTGCTGATGTTCGGAGGCAGGGCACAGGTGGTGGCTGGTCTCGCCGAACGTTGTGCGGCAGTCATCCAGGCTTGGTATCCTGGTGAGGAGGGCGGCAACGCTATCGCTGATATCCTTTATGGGAAGGTATCACCTTCCGCCAAACTGTCTGTCAGTTATCCGAATACGGAGATTAACGAGCCTATCTGCTATAACTACTCCACAGAGCAAGACCCTCGTGTACAGTGGGCTTTCGGCTATGGACTGAGTTATACCACCTTTGACTATAGCAATCTGCAAATAGACAAGGAGGCGGCAACCAATAGTGAAACTGTCAACCTCTCGTTTGTGGTGAAGAACACGGGCAAGGTGGCTGCCGACGAAGTGGCACAGGTCTATCTCTCCCCCACTACATCGGACCAACAAATACGTCCCATCCAACTGCAAGGATTTGCCCGCATATCCCTGCAACCTGGTGAGAGCAAGACCGTCACCGTCAAACTCTTTACCGAGCAGTTTGGCTACTATAGCAACAGGGGACAACGACTGTGGAACGTCGAGCCAGGAAAGTATGTGGTAAAGGTAGGCAGTGCGTCAACAGACATCAGACTACAGGAGACGGTGACCCTCACAGGAGAGTCCGTGAGAAAGCCATTAAGGGAACATTATCTCAGCACTGCTACTTACCGCTGACTATCTTTTTGATGTCATTGAGTTTGTTGAGTGCCTCCAAGGGGGTAAGATTGTTGACATCCAAACCTAAGATCTCGTCACGGACCTGACAGAGCACAGGGTCTTCCAACTGGAAGAAAGAGAGTTGCATGCCCTCACGGCTCTGGGCTATCTCCGCTGTCGGCTTGCCAGCCTTACCCACTTGGGCATTATCCGCCTCCAACTGTTGCAGGATGACATTGGCACGCTTGACGATAGATTTCGGCATGCCGGCAATCTCAGCGACATGAATACCAAAGGAGTGCTCTGAGCCTCCCCGTTCCAGTTTGCGCAGGAAAATCACCTTGCCGTCGACCTCCTTCACACTGACGTTATAGTTACGGATACGGGAAAAATTCTTCTCCATCTCGTTCAACTCATGATAGTGGGTGGCGAAGAGGGTACGTGCCTGTGCCTTCGAATGCTCATGCAGGTATTCCACGATAGCCCACGCAATAGAGATACCGTCATAGGTACTGGTACCTCGTCCTAACTCGTCGAAGAGCACCAGGGAGCGAGGAGTCACATTATTCAAGATATTCGCCGCCTCTGTCATTTCTACCATAAAGGTCGACTCACCCAACGAGATATTATCAGAGGCACCCACACGGGTGAAGATCTTATCCACCAGACCGATTCGCGCACGCTCTGCTGGCACGAAACTGCCAATCTGGGCAAGCAGTACGATGAGTGCCGTCTGGCGCAACAGTGCCGACTTACCTGCCATGTTAGGACCCGTGATGATAATAATCTGCTGACGCTCATTGTCCAACAGCACATCATTGGGCACATAACGCTCATCGATGGGCAACTGGGTCTCGATAACAGGGTGACGACCCTGTTTGATATCAATGACATTACGCTCGTCTATCTGCGGACGGATATAATGATGCTCCTCTGCTGTCTTAGCGGCAGACAGCAAGCAGTCGAGATGGGCGATGACATTGGCGTTCGTCTGTACCTGAGGAATAAACTCCTGCATGGCAACGACCAGTTCGGTGAAGAGGCGTTGCTCCAAGGAGAGAATCTTATCCTCTGCCCCAAGGATCTTCTCCTCATACTCCTTTAACTCCTGCGTGATGTAACGCTCCGCCTGGGCAAGGGTCTGCTTGCGCACCCACTCGGCAGGAACCTTGTCCTTATACGTGTTACGTACCTCCAGATAATAGCCGAACACATTATTATATCCTATCTTCAGCGAGGCAATACCTGTCGCGGCAGTCTCACGCTCCTGGATCTGTAGCAGGTAGTCCTTACCACTATAAGCGATATGGCGCAACTCATCGAGTTCGCTGTTCACCCCATCACGGATGACTCCACCCTTCGCCACCAACTGGGGCGGGTCGTTGGTAATCTCACGCTCGATGCGGTCACGAATGGTCTCACAGAGACTCAACCGCTCCCCTACCCGCCGCAACGACTCGTTCTTTGCCTGGAGGCATGCCGCCTTGATAGGCTCTATCGCTTGCAGTGCCGTCTTGAGTTGTACCACCTCACGAGGGGTCACACGTCCTACGGCAACCTTGGAGATGATACGCTCCAAATCGCCAATGCGCTGCAACTGGTCGTCAATACACTCACGGAACGCTGGCTCACGGAAGAAATAGTCGACAATATCCAAACGGTCGTTGATGGGCTTCACGTCTTTTAAGGGGAAGACGAGCCAACGACGCAACAATCTACCACCCATGGGAGACACCGTATGGTCGATGACATCCAACAACGACTTACCACCCTCTTGCATCGTGCTGACCAACTCCAGAGAGCGGACGGTAAACTTATCAAGGCGGACATAACGCTCCTCCTCAATACGAGACAAGGTCGTGATATGTGCTATCTGCGTATGCAGGGTCTGGTCAAGGTATTGTAAGATGGCGCCCGCAGCGATGACACCACTCTTTAGATGCTCGACACCGAATCCTTTCAGGGACTTCACCTGAAAGTGCTTGAGCAGTTTCTGGTTTGCCGTCTGCTCCGTAAACACCCAGTCGTCAAGTTCAAAAGTGCAATAGCGAGTACCAAAATAGCGAATAAAATCGTTCTTACGAGCACGGTCATAGAGCACCTCCTTGGGTTGGAAACTGCCTATCAGTTTCTCCACATAGTCGTAAGTACCCTCTCCCGTCAAGAACTCACCCGTCGAGATATCCAGAAAAGCCACACCACAGGCACCTTTCCCGAAATGGACAGCGGCAAGGAAGTTGTTCTCCTTGTAATTGAGGACATTATCCTGCATGGCGACACCAGGGGTCACCAGTTCCGTGATGCCACGCTTGACGAGTTTCTTCGTCAACTTCGGATCCTCCAACTGGTCACAGATGGCGACACGCTTACCAGCACGGATCAGTTTGGGCAGATAAGTGTCAAGGGCATGATGGGGGAATCCCGCCATCTCGTCGCCCCTCACCCCTGCCCCGTTATTCCGTCGGGTCAGGGTGATACCAAGAATCTGTGAGGCAGTGATAGCATCCTCACAATAAGTCTCATAGAAGTCACCACAGCGAAACAACAACAACGCCTCGGGGTGCTTTGCCTTGAGGTCGAAGAATTGCTTCATCATCGGGGTCAGTTCCTTCT
>ERZ842401.2030-NODE-2030-length-27664-cov-3.890000_pt1 | contig 27664 bp, 16 predicted proteins | sample MGYA00521270_ERZ842401 | MGnify/ENA primary metagenome ERZ842401 (study PRJEB31892, sample SAMEA3878208) | bioreactor metagenome | biome: Moose rumen | place: Sweden | collected 2011-10 | study: EMG produced TPA metagenomics assembly of the PRJEB12797 data set... | reverse complement strand
TAAAGTCAGAGTGATTTTGAAAACAAATCTTCTCCTTTGCGCTATTTTTTGCAATACTTTGCTTGCTTTATATGTTCGGAATTAATGCATTTACCCTGCCAAGCACCAATGCCTGCGAGCTTCCTCACACCTTGAACTGGTTCATCTGTCCGCCGATTTCGGCAATGGAATCCTTCATGTCGGCGGCAATGCCAGAAAGCACGGCACCAGCCTCGTTGATTTTCTGAGCGCCAACAGACATCTCATCCATGCTGGTCTTCATGCTGTTGGAGGCATTCTGAAGCCCCTCCATGTTTCTAAGGATAAGCTTGTTGCCCTCCGTCATCTCATGCGCGGCGCTGGTAACTTCGGTCGTGCTGTTGTTCATGGACCTCAGGCTGTCGATAATCTGCTTTGAGCCTTCGTTCTGCTCGTCCATGGCAACCTTAATCTCGCGCACCAGCTGATTGGTCTGCCCAATCTCATCAGACACGACGGTAAAGGCCTGGCTTGACTCGCGCGACTCGGACACAACCTCAACGATAGAGTCCTGAATGCTGTTAAGCTGCTCGCCGATTGTCTTTGACTGTGCAGTGGAAGTCTCAGAAAGCTTACGGATTTCGTCTGCAACGACGGCAAAGCCCTTTCCTGCCTCTCCCGCGTGAGCCGCCTCAATCGCCGCGTTCATGGCAAGCAGGTTCGTCTGCTCCGCGATTGCAGAAATAGCGGCATTCGCTTCCTGCAGCATCTTTGACTTTTCCTCAATCTGCTGGATTTTCTCGTTCACAATCTGCTGCTTTTCCTGACCGGCAAGCGCGCCCTTCTCTAGCTGCGCAAACGAATCGGACATCTTTTCTACGGAATGGTTTACCGACTGAATGTTGCCGACCATCTGCTCTACAGCAGTGGAAGCCTGCGTTACGCCGTCCGACTGCCGGCGAATCATATGCTCAAGGGACTCAATGTTTGACGCAATCTCGTTTACGGCACCGGCAGTTTCCTGCACGCTGTGCGCCTGCTGCGTAATCTGCCCATGAACGCTTCCGATGTTCGCAATAATCTGCGTGATTGCGCTGGACGTATTCTGCATGCTTTCCGTAAGATTGTTTCCCACTGCGTTAAGCTTTCCTTCTGAAGTCTTGACGTTTCCGATTATGGAATCAAGCTTTTCGATGAATTTATTCTCGCTTTCAACAAGCGTTCCAAAAACCTTGAAAATCGTGCGGTTCGTTATATTAACGCGCTTTGTCAAATCTGCGTCGCCCGAAGAAAGATCGAGCACCGCGTTGTTCAGCGTGGTAAGCTGCTTTATCATCGCCATAATCTGCGAAAGCAGGACAACCACAATCACAACCGCAAAAATTGAGGCAAGGAGCGACCTGTGACCATAGCGAAAGAAATCCGCCGCAGTGAACGGCTTGAACAGAACCATGTGCCACTTTACCAAATCAATCGGCGCAAGCACGTACTCTCCTTCCTTCGTCGTATGGAACATAAAATCAGAGGGATTGTTTGTAATGTCGCGCAGCTCTGGCATCTCATCAACGACAGAAAGCTTCCGCTCCAATATGGAAGCATCCAAAGCACCGGTAATCTCAAGCAAATCGTTGTAAAGGTACATTGTCACAGAAGAATCCAGACCATCGTACATGCTGCGAATCATGTCGGTCAGCGGAATTCCCGTTCCCACGATTCCGATTGGGCGACCGTTCTCCTTTACGACGGCATTCACCCACAGGTTCGTCGACTTGAGCGAAGGATTGTAGTTTATATTGAAATTATATTCCTCCGTCTCATACATGGTCATCTTGTACCAGTATTCGTCGGGATTGTCCGGGTTGACAACGTAGCCATATTTCATGTCGCTCCAGAATTCCTTGTTCACGTCCGAAACCCAGAAAATGGACTTTGACCTGAAGGAATTCTTAAAGGAATCAAAATCACGGAACGCGATATCCTTTATCTCCTCGTCGTCAGGATTCATAAGGTATGCCTTGATGCTCGGCATTCGCATCATCTGGCGCACCAAGGTCAGCTGTTCGTTCATGCTCGCCTCAAAGCGGGTGCCATTGACACGGGCAACCATCTCCATGTCGTCCCTGGCTTCAACTCCGAATGATCTTCTTGAAGTTGTTTCCACAAGAAAATAAATTCCCAGCACAACAACAATTCCGCACAACGCGGAAAGCAAAAAACGTAAAGACTTAGAATTGTTCATAATACACACATCATACCGCACTTTTTTTTAAATCTCACGCTTTTTTTTCATTTTATTGAAAAATCTTCCCCCCCCCCGGATATTTTTCTTGCAATTTCATTTTTTAGTTTTATAATATCCCCATAATCACGCAACACCAAATGGCAGTGCTTTTACCGCCAAGGGAGACTCTACATGAAAATATTCAAATCACTGGGCTTTCGCCTTCTTGCCGCAATCGGAGTTGGAGTAATCATCTACTCCGCGATACTGATTGCCCTTGTTGACAACCGCCTGAACAGCGGCCTTATCTCGTTCTTTGAGGACGACCTTGTAAGCGAGGAAGAAAGCGTTACGGCAGAAGTAAAAGACGTCCAGAATGAGCTTGCCACTGCCGTACATTGGCTCCAGCTTTCCGCAAACTCCGAATATCCGAACCGCGGGCTTGACCGAGGTCTTTACAACACGCTCGCGCAGAATGCAACAGAAATATTCGGCTTAGCCAGCGTGGTTTTCTTTGACGAGCGCGGAACACAGCTTTCCGACAGCCATTACGGAACCATACCAAAATCAGACTTCGTACAAAAAGCGCTTAACGGCGCGGAATCCACCAACATTGTTTCCATGGGATACGACCTGTTCGCAATCTGCTCCGTGCCAATCCGCTATAACGGAAGGGTCGTCGGCGGTATTGTCGCTAAAAAGCAGATAAGCTCAGACGAATTCGTTCAGAGCCTTGCAGACTTCATGGACCTTGAGTTCACTATTTTTGACGGAAACACACGCGCATACACCAGTCTTGAGGGAATGAAAGGAACACAGGCAAACGCGGACTTCATACGCAAGGCGGAGCGCGGAGAAAAAACGATTACCATTGCGACTATCGCAGGTGCGCCGCACATCGTAAACTACTTCCCGTTCTATGACAACGACGGAAACTTCCTTACGACGCTCTTTATTGGAAAGACGCTCAAATCCGTAGAGGAAATCTCACAGGGAATCTTCGTTCCTCTTTTGGTGATTGCAATCCTGTTCACCGTCGTGCTTCTTGCGCTGCTCATCGTATTCGTATATCGCAGCATCATCATGAAGCTGCTTTCCGTAGGAAAGGCGGTCGCAAACCTTTCTTCTGGCGAGGCGGACCTTACCTACCGGCTTCCGGTCAAGGGAGAGGACGAACTTGCAGACATAGGGCGCAACATCAACACTTTCATCGAGCTGCTTCAGAACATCATCCTCAAGCTCAGCGGCGCGCAGAAGGAGCTTGAGCAGATTGGCGAAAACCTCGGCACCAACAGCCAGGAGTCGGCAAGCGCAACCGCCCAGATTATGGCTAACATCGATTCCGTGCGAAAGCAGTCGCAGACACAGTCAGAAGCAGTCGTCAACACCTCACGCATTCTGAACACGTCCGGCGAGCATGCAGGGGCGCTCGGCGACCTCATCAACAATCAGGCGGCCGGAATCACGGAATCCTCTGCCGCAATCGAGGAGATGCTCGGAAACATTTCTTCCGTAACGAGCACAGTAAAGAAGATGGCAGACAGCTTCAAGATTCTTGACGTGAACGTGGGCGACGGAAATTCCAAGATGTCGAACGTTGCAGAAAAGGTAAATCAGATGTCTGAGCAGTCGTCCATGCTGCTTCAGGCGAACAACATGATTGCGTCGGTTGCCTCGCAGACGAACCTGCTTGCCATGAACGCGGCAATTGAGGCGGCTCATGCGGGCGAAGCCGGCAAAGGCTTCAGCGTCGTTGCGGACGAAATCCGAAAGCTTGCGGAAACATCAAGCGCGCAGTCAAAGAACATCAACGAGGAGCTTAAGAAAATCTCCCAGTCAATCACCGAGGTCGTTTCGCTCTCCAAGGACACGCAGACGGCATTCAACGGCATCGTAAATCAGATTACCACTACGGAACAGCTGATGCAGCAGATTGACAACGCGATGAACGAGCAGGAGAACGCTTCCCACCAGATTCTTGAGGCGCTGAGCGACATGCGTAACCAATCAATAGAGGTAAATGAAAAATCCTCTGAGCTCAAGACTGGCGTTACCGAAGTCCAGACGGACATGAACAATGTAAGCCAGATTTCGGACGTTATTCTTGGAAGCATGGACGAGATGGCAGCCGGCTCAAAGCAAATCAACAGCTCATCACAGAATGTTGCGGACCTTGCAGAACAGACAAAGCAGAACATCCGCGTGATGAACGAGCTTTTGGGACAGTTCAAAGCATAAAAAAATGGCGGTCAACGAACCGCCGTGCTTTTATAAAAAACTACAGGACGCCTGCGCCGGTTTTTAAGGACAAAAGAACCGAATCGCAGGCGTTTTCTATTAAAAAGTACAGAAGATTCTTTAGCTGGTCAACAGAATCCGCAGGAACCACGGAGGACGCCGCCTCCGCCGGAGACACAGAGGAAATGAACGAAAGATAGCGAAGCCCTTCCCCGCCCACGAATACGGGATAGCCGCTCTTGGCGCAGTTAGAACACAAAAAGCAGTTTTCGTGCTGGGCATAAAAGCCGCCGGTATACAAAAGCTCGCCGCAGCGCGCGCACGCCGCACCGTCCGGCTGAAGGCCGAGCAGCTCAAGGTAGCGCCACAAAAAGCGTATCAGACCGGAGACTGCCGCATCCTGCGCCTGGCAGACGTCAAGACCATGCAAAAAACCGTTCACCAGCGCCCAGCATACTTCGCTGTTTCCCGCGCACTTAGTCTTAAGCGCAACCTCAGCAGCAAGGGAGGCAGCGCAGGACTTAAAGATATTCTCGCGGAACGAGGGGTGATATTCCTTTACGTCAAAATCAGAGATTTTATAACTTCCCTTTGAGAAAGAAAGGTAGAGAATTCCGGTATTCCATGTGGAAACCAGCGAGCGGAGACGGCTTTTTCGACCGCCATACAGAATGCCGTACACAACGCCTTCCTCCTTTGTAAGAAAACAGACGCTGGCATTGTTCTCGCCTGACGGCTTTATGGAAATGACGGTGGCAAGCGTAACAAGATTGCGCTGCATGGCTAGCGCAGAATCTCAAGATTCTTGTTGTTCCGCATATCGTTAACCGCGTCAGTTATGACGCTCGCAATATCCTCCACGTTTTCAGCCCATGATGAGCCAAAAGATGTGAAGAAATAGGTGTTCTTTATGTCGCACAGGCGCGAGAAGCGTTCTTTTATGAGCTGCATGAGGACAGCGACATCCTCCTTGCTCGCTCCGACCGCAATCAGCATGAATTCATCGTCACCGCAACGGTACGCAAGCGCACTTCGGTTCTGCACGGAACGGAAGCTGTCCGCCACAATTTTTATTGCCTCTGTACCAAATTCGCGGCCGTACTTTTCGTTCAGTTCTGAAAGCCCCTGAATGTCGGCATAGATGACGCCGGCAGACTTAAGGTTCGTGTATTCCGTCGCAATAAGATAGGCGTATTTTTCGATATTGAACAAATCCGTAAGATCGTCATGCTCTGCCTTTGACATAATCTGATTGGTCTCAAAACCGCTTGAGCTTATGTTGCGCGCAAAGACGACGGCAATTGACGGCTCCACGTCGGAAACATGGACGGAAACATTGTACCACTGATACTTATTGTCTATGTAGCGCCGGAACGTTCCAGAGATGACATCCCCAGGATTCATTGCCTTAAGGCGGTCAAAGGAGAACTTTTCCTTTGCTTCCGCAAGGTCTTTTGGATGTATGGTCTCAAAAATTTTCTCGTAGATGGTGTCCACGTCCATGAGCGGGATTTCCTTGGCCTCGTTGTCCTCAAAGATGATGTTGCTCACCTCTGAAGAAAGCAAATCGACCTTAAGAATCTCGGAATACATGTTCTGCGCGACCTGAGAAAAATACCAGTTGAGCGAGCGGATGTCCTTATGGAACAGTTCCATCTGCTGAGACATGGTGTCAAGCCGCTTTTTTGAGTCCGAAATGTCGACGAAGGTTACGAGAATAGCAAGGCAGTCGCCGTCCTCTATTTTGAGCGGCTGGAAGGTAACGCTGTTCCACACGCCGTTGTTGCGCTGATACACAAATTCCGCATGCTGTTTGATGTCAGAAAACTTTTTTCGCAGATGCTGGCGGTCAAACGTAACGAGCGCAAGGGAACGGTATTTTGGAGCCATGGACTTGTTCACTTCCTCAAGTATATTGCTGTCCCAATCGTGAACGACCGGCTCCTCATAATAGTCTTCTTCATAAAAACTCTTTATTGCTATTACCTTGTTGTTTGAAATGTCAAGAATATAAATACCTTCAAAGCGCTTTGAGGCATAGGCACTGATTTCTTCCAATGTGATTCCTAAATCGGATAATGCTTTGCAGTTCTTCGTCTTCACTGTTAACTCCTAACTGTTCCATTATAACATAAAACCGCCATAGTAAAAGAAAAATCAGTTTTTTTGTGATTTTGCCTTCTCCGATATTGACAGTTTTCGGCGGATTTTATATAGTATAAACACGTTCGACAATGAACTTGGGCTATTAGCTCAGTAGGTAGAGCACCGCCCTTTTAAGGCGGCTGTCTCAGGTTCGAATCCTGAATAGCTCAAAGGCTTCTGCAATTGCGGAAGCCTTTTTTAATGTCCGGGCGTTCTTTTTGTGCGGCAGGCAGACGAATAATATGGAACAATCCGTGCTTTTGATGTAAAATAAATGAACTTCGCTACAAAAAAAGATTCTTGGGAGGGACTTTTTATGAGAGCAACCGACATCATTTTAAAAAAACGCGGATTTTTTGCCCGCACTGCCGACGGAAAATAGGTAACGGCAGATTCCACAGTCCTTTCTAAAGAAGAAATACAATTCATCGTGGACGGGTATGTAAGCGGAACCATACCGGAATACCAGATTTCCGCGTTTTTGATGGCGGTTTATTTTAACGGCATGACCGCAGAGGAAACCGGCTTCCTTACCCAATGCATGCTCCATTCCGGCGACGTGATTGACCTGCACGACCAGGAGGACAAAGGCTTGCACGGACCTTTTGTAGACAAGCATTCAACGGGCGGCGTGGGCGACAAAATCTCTCTTCCCCTCGCCCCCATCGTGGCTTCCTGCGGCGTTCAGATTCCGATGATGAGCGGGCGTGCGCTCGGACACACGGGAGGCACGCTCGACAAACTTGAATCCATAAACGGCTACACCGTGCAGCTTTCTCCAGAAAAATTCAAGGCGCTGATTGCCGAAGACGGCTATGCCATGACCGGGCAGACCAAGGAAATCGTTCCCGCTGACCGTCTGCTGTATGCGCTCCGCGATGTAACCGGCACGGTGGAATCCATTCCGCTCATCACGGCAAGCATTCTTTCCAAAAAGGTTGCTGAAGGCTCGGACTGCCTCGTATTCGATATAAAAAGCGGCTCCGGCGCATTCATGAAAAGCCGGGAGGACGCACGGGAACTTGCGCACTCATTGGTCAGCACTGCCTGCGCGATGAAAAAAAAGGCGGTGGCGCTCATCACGAACATGGACACGCCGCTCGGCAAAAAAATAGGAAACTTCCTTGAGATAGAGGAGACCATGGACTGTCTTAAGGGAACAGGACCTGCCGACGTAATGGAAGAAACGTACGCGCTGAGTGCAGAGATGATTCTGCTTGCTGGCAAGGCAAAGGACAGGGAGGAAGCCCGCGCGCTGGCAGAAAACGCCGTGCAGAGCGGCAAAGCCTATGAGCTTTTTATGAAAAACGTTGCCGCTCAGGGAGGCTCACCCGCAGAGCTTGAGGCGCAGTACGGAAAGCGCCGCTCCCCTTTTTCTTCCGTACTTACAGCGGAACAGGACGGCTACATTTTTATAGAAAGCTACAAGACCGGCATGGCAGGCGTTACATTGGGCGTAGGACGGAGCAAAACCACCGACAGCGTCTGTGCAGAAGCAGGCATAATCCTTAGAGCGGTAAGCGGCGACTACGTACACAAGGGCGACGTTCTCATGGAAATCTACGGAAAGAACGCCGAAAGCGTTGCGGACGGTACCGAGCAGCTGAAAAAGGCCGTAAGCTATTCCGCCGAGCCGCCCAAAAAGCAGCCGCTCATCTATGAAACCGTACTAAATTCGTAAAGGAACATAAATTGAAGACATTCACAAAAAAAGCAGTTTCCAAAGAGACGGTCATGAACCTGCACAACCGGTTCGGCGTTGAGTTGTTGGAAGCGTCCATTCTTGCCCGCCGCGGCATTACCAGCGGACAGGACATCATGTACTATCTTGAGAACGACAAGCGTTTTACCCATCAACCTTTTTTGTTCAATGCAATGGAGGATGCTGTAAGCCGCATAACGGATGCAATTGAGGAAGGCGAAAAGGTTCTTATTTTTGGCGACAAGGATGTGGACGGCGTTACCAGCACGGCGATTCTGTACGGTTATCTGAAGGCTCAGGGCTTGGACGTGCAATGGAGACTTCCGGTCGGCGAGGACGCATATGGACTTTCCATCGAGGCTGTGGATGAATTCATGAAATCAACAGGCGGCTACGGTTCGCTCATCATAACGGTTGACTGCGGAATCAGCAACGTGAAGGAAATTGCATACGCGCGAAAGCTGGGGCTGGACGTTATCGTAACCGACCACCACAACCCGCCGGAAGCACTGCCCGACGCGACAATCTTCCTTGACCCAAAAATGGAGGATTCCGGGTACCCATTCAAGGACATTTCCGGCGCGGCAGTAGCCTACAAACTCGTTTCGGCGCTAAGGTTCAGCAAATCGGATTTTTACAATCAGGACATCGCACTGCTTGACGTGCATAAGAATCAGGACGGAACATTCCGCGTTGACTGCATAAAGACGAGGAACCTAATTCAGAAAAAAACATGGTCAAAGACGTTCCTGCCGGGGGAATACTCAATCTATGACACGACGCTGGCGGATTTTTTGCGCGGCGAGCAGATTTTTGTATGGAACGAAAAGCTTGTAAAGGCACACCTGCGTGAACTGTTCGGTAGCGGTGTTGACTTTCAGGTGCTGGACTTGCAGCCTGAAATTGCAAAGCTCATTCCTTCCGTTCAGAACAAGTCGCTTACAGACATAAAGGAGCTTTCAAAAATCGCGCGGTATGCAGAGGAAGCCATGACTGAGATTCAGGGCTTCTACAATATCTTCGTGACCTTTGCAGAAAAATCACAGGCAAAGCACTACCCCAAGCACGAGACAGATTCCGCACAGGACATGCAGCTGGTGGGCATTGCCGCCCTGGCGGACATAATGCCAATGAAGAACGAGAACCGCATTTTTGTAAAGAACGCGCTCAGCGCCATAAATTCAGGAAAGAGACGTAAAGGCATTGCCGAACTGCTTGCCCGCATGGAGCTTGCCGGAAAGACGATCACCTCCACCGACCTTTCGTGGAAACTGATTCCCGCTCTGAACGCCTCCGGCAGGATGGGTCAGTCAGACCTTTCGCTGAACCTGCTTATCTCCGACGATGCATCAGAACGCAACGCCCTTGCCGACAAAATCATCGCACTTAATGAGCAGCGCAAAATCTATGTTTCCGACGGAGAGCTGTACACGGCAAAGCAGGCCGAGGAAAATTTCAAAAAATTCAACGGAAAGCTCTGCATCGTCGTCGACCCGCGCATTAACCGTGGCATAACCGGCATTCTTGCGGCAAAAATCATGCAGAAATACAATGTGCCAGCCATTGCCATAACGTTTACAGAGGACGGAACTACGGCTGTAGGCTCAATGCGCAGCTGCCGAAACTGCATCGCGACGGATTTTCTGGACTCCTTTGGTGATTTTTTTATAAATCACGGCGGGCACAATGCGGCTGCGGGATTCAGTTTTGAAAAGCAGAAACTGAACGATTTTATGCAAAAAGCATTCTCGCTGGCATCCAGTCTTACGCTTGACGAGCAGGAGTCTGCCGTTGAGGTTGACGCGGAGCTTCCGAGTGAGTACATAACGCCGGAACTCCTCAAGGTCATCGATTTGTTTGAGCCCTTCGGTGAAGGAAACGGAGACCTGCTGTTCATGTCAAAATCACTCAGGGTGCAGGACGCTGTAATCGTAGGAAAAAGCGAGCGCCAGCACCTTAAGCTTGTCTTTGACTGCGGCAAATTCAAGTTTCCCGCAATGTTCTGGGGAGAAGCGGAGCGCCTGAACCGGGATTTCAGAACCGGCGACAGTCTGAGCATTCTCTATACCGTGTCGCGGAACACATTCAACGGAAACGTAACGCCGCAGATGATACTGCTGGACACAGAAAAAACGCTGTAATCAGCGCAAAAAAAGAGGAATTTATGAAAAGAACCTGTCTACTGACCATTATTCTGAGCCTCGCCCTCTTTCAGGCGTTTCCGGCTCACGTTGCCTTTCAGAATGAGAATTACAACGGAGCGGTTATGTACAACGAGACCGCTTCATATGGCGGAGCTGTTTTTGCACGCCTTAGCATGAAAATTCTGCGCTCCCCCAAAAAGAAGGGCGCACAGGACGTAAAGGCGGTGCTGCAGCTGTACCGCGACGACAAGCGCATTGAGACCGCGCAGTTCTATTTTCTGAATTCGCGCACAAAGCGGCTTTCCACGCCGGAAATGCTCGCCGCAGTTCCGGTGGGAACGGAGGTTTCCACGGGCGCGGACTATTCGCTTAAAATCATTTTTTCGGCAGGAATTCCCGGCGAGAACGCCAAGGAGCTGATTCTTCCGCTCACTATAAAACCAGAGGCAGAGAATCCTGATGCCGGAGTGGCAGTGCCTTTGGAGCCGGTGCAAAACCCAGGAATGACAGCGGAGCGCGTTACCCAGCAGCAGAAACTGCTTGATGTCATAGAAACGGTTGACGAGAACGGCATTTTTTCGCAGAAAGCGTTCGTTCTTCCGCTAAAAAACGCTGTAAAAGCCTCTTCCTTCGCTCAAAAGCGGAGCCAGACCTATTCCAGCGGAACCACAAGGACGATTCTGACCACCGGAAACGAATATCAGCTTCCCGACAACACGGAAATTTTTGCGGTCTCGGACGGAAGGGTTCGCTTTGCAGAATTTGCAGGTGCAAACGGCTGGACGGTCGCAATTGAGCATCTGCCGGGACTGTATTCCGTCTATAAAAATCTTGGCTCGCTGAACGTCAGGGAAGGAGAAAGCGTGCGTCAGGGCGAAAAAATCGCGCTCTCCGGCTCAGGGCAGGAAAAGGACGCGCATCCGTTTCTTTGGGAAGTCCGACTGAACGGAGCCGCCGTCTCACCGGAATTCTTCCTTCAGGATTTTGCACTTACCGCCGCGGAATGAAACAGACAAAGCGTCGCCCATGCACGTACAGCAAAAATGCAAGGCCGGCGTGAGGCATAAAAAAGCACATAAAAAGAGGGCGCGTCATTCCCGGCGCAGCGCAAGCGTTCCGTTTTCCACAAAAACGCCGTAATAAATGCCCGCCTCGCACGCGGCCAAGTTCACCGTGTATTTTTTTGAAAAGCCCGTTATCAGGACAGAAAAGGGACTCAGCGCGAAATTTGCAATCTTATACAGATTTTTCTGCTCCCTCTCGTCGTTTCCAAAAAGGCAGCGCCGGTTCTCCAGATAGTACGGAGCCAGGTTCGTTCCCGGTCTTCTGTTCATAAAAAACGCATGGCGCGGGATTACGGAATTCGTTCCGTAGATTTTTTCAGGGAAGGAATAGATTTTGTCCCCGAATTCCGCAGTAGAAAAATCCACTGCAAGAAACGATGCCGGCCAGGAGCGCTCAATAACCGCTATGTCGTCTCCCTGCCGGTTCAGGACGGCGATTTTTGCGCTCACAGTGTCGCCTTCAGGCGTGTTGCTGGAACCATATAGGATGACCCGCAGCACCTGATGGGAATCAGGAGAAACCGCCGCATATGAAAAAAAACTCACCAAAAAATTAAAGCCATTCCACACAAGGATAAAGCTGAAGGTCAGCACGAGAACAGAAAAGAATGCGGAGCGCAGTTTTTTTGCCTTCATGCTATTCCTTAAGCAATGCAATGAATGCGGCCTCGTCAATAACGGGAATGCCAAGCTTTGCCGCCTTCTGATTTTTTGAGGAGCCGCTCGATGTGTCGTTCGTGACCAGATATGACAAATCCTTTGTTACCGAGGACTTGCAGGTGCCGCCGTTTTCCTTGACCAGCTTTTCAGCCTCGCTCCGCTTTATAGAAAGTTCGCCGGTAAAGCAGAAGGACTTTCCCTCAAGCTTTCCTCCGGAGCTTGTTTCAACCGTTATAACGGACTGCGAAAGGCGGCGGATTTCCTCGGCGTTCTCAGAAAGACCTTCCACGGCAATTGCCGCCATAGTCTCTGCAAAACCGTAGACTTGAGCCGCCTGCTCCGTCGTCATGGCAAGCAGTTTTTCCACCGTGTTGAAGCCGGCGGAAACAAGTTTTTCCACCGTGGTTTCGCCGATTCCCTCAATATCAAAGCCGGCGATATACACAGGAAGCGGAATGCGCCGCCTGTTCTGAATGGAAAGCAGAACCTTCTGCGCGCCGAGGGATTTTTTTTCGGCGGCTATGCTCTGCTCGTTCAAAAAGAACGGTGTCAAATCCTCCTCGGTAAGAGTGTACAAATCAGAAATCGAGCGAACCTTTCCGCTGGCAAAGAGCGCCTGCACCAAAGTCTCTCCCAAATCGCGTATATCAAGCGTCTGCACCCACTTCATCAGCTGATGCAGGACGCGCTTTCCGCATTTTTTGTTCGGGCAGAACAGGCGGGAGCCTTCGTCCTTAAGAGGAGTTCCGCAAGTCTCGCAGCGTTCCGGCACAGAAACATCGGTCTCCATGCTGGAATTATCGTGCATGGCACGCTCAATTTTTGGAATTATCTCGCCTCGCTTAACGACAACCACCTTGCAGCCAAGCCTTACGCCAAGCGCACGCATCGTGTCGGGATTCGCAAGGCTTGCCCGCTGCACGACAGTTCCGTTCAGCTCAACCTCATCAAAAACAGCGACCGGCGTGTAGGTTCCTCCGTTTATGCTCCATTCAACCTTGCGGAGCGTAGAAACTGCCTCCTCAAGGCTGAATTTAAAGGCAATCTGCCTGTCAGGGCGCGCACGGCTTGCGTCCGAAAAATTAATCGTCCGTTCCTTAACCACAAGACCATCAATATCAAAATCAAGCGCTTTGCGCTTCTCCATGACGGACGCTCGGTAGGCAATGACCTCATCGGGCGACGCGCAAATTTTGAGCACGACCGTCTTAAACCCGCAGGCTGAAAGCCACTTAATTTTTTCTTCTTCGTCAGCAAAGGGCTGCTCTCCCGACACAGAAAGCGCGTCGTAGGTGATGAGCGTAAGGAATTCGCTTCCCTCTCCGTCCTTGCGCTTCATAAGTCCGTTGGCGGCATTGCGGCAGTTTGCCTTGTCGCTGAATTTAGTGCGGTGAACCTCGTGGGTCATGATGACCTCGCCGCGAACTCCGCCGGTAAAATGAATGAGGTTTCCGTTGGTATCATACAGAAACGGAAGCACGCCGCTCATCTTGCGGGCGTTTTCGGTTATATCGTCGCCAATGGAGCCGTCTCCGCGGGTTACGGCTCGAACAAGTCGTCCGTCCTCGTATTGCAGCTCAAGAGAAGCGCCATCAAGCTTGTATTCAACAAGATATTCCGGGTACACATGCCTTTCTGCCCAGACAAGGAACTGCTCAGGGTCAGCGGCCTTTTCCTGACTTCCCATGGGCATTATGTGGGGCGTTTTTTTGAAGTTGCCGGAATCCGCGCCGACTTTTTTAAGAATCTCGTTTTCCGGATCGAGCGTCTTAAGCTCATCCCAGAGCGCGTCAAATTCCGCGTCCGAAATCTCTCCTTCACCGTTGTAATAGGATTCCTGATATTTTTTTATGAGCGGAACAAGCTCCTTTACGCGGAGCGCACGGCGGCTTTCATCTGCCGCCTCGTCTACGTCAAACAAATCTGCCATACTATATTTTTTCAAACAGAAGCTCGCTTATCACACGCTCCTGCTCAAGTCCCTTGCGTTCAAATTTAGTCTCCGGTCTCCATTCCTGATGCGGGGCAAAGCCGTCATAGCGGTTCTTAAGACCGGGAGTGTTCTCCAGCTGCTCAAGCCCGAATTCCGCATAGGGGCGCCAGTCCGTCACAAAATACAGATAGCCGCCGCTTGCAAGCTTGCGGACCATAAGGTCGGTTCTCGGCCGCTGAATCATCCGGCGCTTAAAATGCCGCTTTTTCTGCCACGGATCCGGAAAGAACACATGAAAGCCGTTCACTGCTCCGTCTACGAACATCGTGTCCAGCACCTCAAGCGCGTCATGCTGAATGATATACAGATTCTTCAGGTCGCGGGCGCGGATTTCGCCAAGCAGTTTTCCGACACCGGGCGTATGCACCTCAATTCCAATATAATTTACGTCGGGATTGTTCTGTGCGATTTGAGCCGTTGCCGCACCCATGCCAAAGCCAATCTCAACCACAACGGGATTCGTATTCCCGAACACGTCGATAAAATTGATTTTTCCGTTTATGAAAGGAATGCACCATACGGGCGAAAGCTCCTCGTAATCACGCTGCTGCGCGCTCGTCATTCTGCCCTGCCGCAGCACATAGGTTTTTACCGCACGGTAAAACGAATTCCCATTCCCCCCGTCATCCGAGGACTCAACCGAAGCCGAAGCATTCGTGCTAAAAACAGTTTCTCTACTCATAATTTCCTTAATCTATTCATTCTCAGTTTTTTCCGTATTCTTATAAACCGGCGGAAGCATATACACCACGGTATCGCCGTCAGACACAAGGCAGGAACGATAATACGCCGATTTTTTATTTGAGGCAAAAATAAGCCTATCAGACTTCCAGTTGCTGCGCTTCATGCCGTAATACAAAAGCATGCCGTCCTCGTCATACAAGGCAAGCTCCTCGCGGAACGAAAGCGACGCGGAGCTGAGTTTTTCGCGCAGGGATTCCGCAGGAACGGCAAGGAACGAGTCATCATAGGAAATGGAGAACGTACGGCTGACCGCATTTTCCTGCGCATCAACATAGGTAAGATTGTATACGCCGGTCTGAATCCGCTCATTGAAGGGAATGCAAAGCTCCGTATAGCCAGCCCACTGCTTCTTGTCATTCGCAAAGACAATCGGCTCCGTACAAATCCATTGATATTTATTTTCCGCGCACTGAACCTCTAGCCGCTCAACCCGGTGAACGTCGCTGCTAGTCTCCGCAAATACGGCAAGCCGCGCCGTTGGAAGGGCAGTTTCCGCCGCATAGTCAAGGACGACATAGCCAGAAGCGCCGCTCAGCTCCGGGTCTGAATCAGAGCAGGACGCAAAAAGAGCCGCAAGAACGACAATCAGAGAAAAAACGAGGTGCAAGCCAAGAGTTTTACGCCCCATACTAGAAATTGAAAATCAGATTGATGACCGTAAGGTCGCTGGCAGAGAACTGATTTACCAACGACTCAAATTTAACGGAAACCTTCTTACAGGCATCATCAAGATAAGAAAGATAGTACAAGCCCAAATCCGTTCCGCCGTCAGGAACATCGCGGTAGAAGTCAATTAGCGTTTTTTTGTTCGTGTCCGCGGTCGCCTTCATCTCGATATTTTCCTTAACTTCCTGGAACTCATCGTCCTTGTTGAACAAGGTAATCTGAAGTCTTCCCTGCTTACCGATTGAGGTTGAGCCGCCACCGAGCTTCCAGGAAACGGAAACGAGCACCCTCTTGCGCTGAAGCTCCTTTACGATTTTTGAGCGAACCTCCGGATCCATTATAAGGGCATTCACGTCGTCAACCGCAGGATACATGCTGCGCGCTTCTTTCCGGATATTTGTATTCTCGTTGTTGAGCGCAAGCTCCATGACCATCACGGAAATATATTCGGCAACGCGGGATTTTTCCATGTATTGCGAAAGCAACTTGCGGATGTCGGCAATCATCTCGTTAAAGCCTTCCGATTTGTGGAAGAGCGTTATGATGTACCAATTCATGAGACTCATGCGGTTCATGAATTTTTCCGTCATGAGCATGTAGATATTTTTTTCTTCAATAGAATATTCTTTGTTTGAGCGGATAGATTCCCACACCGGCTCCAAAATTGCCTTGCGTACGTTACCGATGACCGCATCCTTGCTTACCAGAACGGAACGGAGCTGCTTTTCGCTCATTTTTGTTTTTTCGTCAATAAGGTGCGATGGGTTCGAACGGTTATGCTTGCGCACGCACTCACACTGAATGATGGAAGCATAGATGTCGCGGTCAAACTGCTTATAGAGGAGCGAAAAAACCACGATTTTTGACAAATCCATGACCTCCTGACGGGAGGAAACGAATTCCGGCATGGAAATTTCTATCTTGGAAATGTAATCCAAGAGCAGCATGCTTTGGATTGACTGAGGAGAGAATTTATTCAAGGAAATTCCATATTCATCCACATTATCAGCAAGGCGGAAGCGGATTAGTTTTTTCTTGCGGCTGATGAAATTAGACGCCCCGTTCTCAGTCAGGATGACCTTAAGCGGAAGCTCAAGCATGTTTTTCTTCACAGATGAACCCATATTGTAAGAATAATCTCCTCGGAAGTACCGCTAAAATTATATACTACGACACTTGCATTGTAAACTGTTATTATTATAATCTATTTATATGAAGAAAAACAGTTTTTTTTTCATATTTTTTTCGCTTTTTTTCAGCGTCGCGCCGTTCCATGCACAAAGGCTGCCCGGTGCGGACGAGTGCATCAAATTGCGGACTGTTTTTCAGAAAAATGATTTTCCAGCAACGGAATTTCCGCTGGTCGCATTTGAGGACGACGGCATTCCGTTCAATATAAGAATCGACATAGGGGGAGCCGCAAATAAGCGTTTTCAGCGCAGGAACGAGGATTTTCCGCTATATTTTGTGTTCTCGACGGAGGAAGCGCTGGAAAACACGCCCTTTTTGCTGAAGCTCATGGACACGCTGGAGCTGACCTATACGAACATGCCGATTCATTTTCTGTTCTTATACGGAAACGAGATTCCGCAGTTTCAGGACACGTCAATCACCGGTGCGGAACGCTTTGTTCAGACCGACGCGGAGGGCGCCGCTCTGACTGCCGTGTGCGTGCATCTTAACAGAAAGGCGAACGCCATCATTCCGGGGGGCGGTGGCACGACGTCTCCTGCATGGCTCGTGCGACTGGTGAGCGGGGCGTTTTTTCAGAACCGCTTTTTTTATACCGTGCGGGCAAGCATGACCGGCATTTTTTACCGCCTGAACCTGCTGAAGGACGATGATGCGACCGCGCTTTTTTTGCAGAACGGCATTCCCAGCTGCGGCATAGAGCTTGCATCTTTTCCTTCGGACAGCGACTATGAGAAGCGCATGCTGAATTTCTTCAGCATGATTGTCTCCTACTTTGAGCCAGAGCAGAACGCGGAATGGGACCGGCACTACATTCCGTTTCAGATAGGAAACATCACCTATATTTTCACCGAAAACCTCAGCATTATCATAAACGTCATCGTTCTGTTCCTCATCCTGTTCATCGTGTGCGAGCTGTCGTTTTTTGTGCGTTCCCGGGCGTACGACATCTCGCACGAGGTAAAGCGAACGTGGTACATCATTCCGCTGAGCGCCTTTCTTACGGCGGTCGCCTTTTCGCTCGGTCAGGGCTTTTCGCTCGCCCTGTACCATCTGTTCAGGACGAACTACTACACGCTCATCGCGGTAAAGATTGTCTTTGCGTTCGCACTCATCTCGTTCACGTATCTTGTGCTGATACGATTTCATCTGGTGCATAACCAGCGCGTCTATTCATATCTGCTTACCATAACGAGCATCATGAACATATTTTTGTTCAGCCTTGCAGACCTTTCGCTGTTCTACCTGTTCTTCATCGCATATCTAATCATCTACATCTCGCGCCCGATGAAGCGTACCGGCACGCTTAGCGGCGCTTTTTTGGTGCTTGCCGTACCGTTCATTCTGTTTGCCGCCCAATTTGCGGTGAATGCGGACATTACCAAGTTGCGGCGCGCGGTATTCTGCCCGCTGTACGTGAACCTTGTGCTTTCGTTCGCGTTCCTTCCGTTTGAATTCCTCTGGCTCAGAATTCTTCTGCGGCTGAACCTCATCTGGAGGCACGTTGCCATGGCTCAGCGCAAGGTAATCCGTCAGAATGTCAGCGCCATCGCCTCTGCAATCGGCATTTTTGTAGTGCTGCTGCTTGTCATAACGCTCATCATTCCCGAGGAATACAAAAAGCAGTCCGAAGAACACACGGAACACGCCATTCTTGACGAAGAAGACGGGCGCATACGCATAGACGCACAGGATTCTGACAATTTCGGAACGATTACGCGGACGATTCAGGTTCAGTTTGAGGAGGTGCCGGAATGCGCGGAGCTTGCAATAATCGGCAAGGACGGAAACACCGTCCTGCATTCCGAGCTGGATTTTGTCTCTGACTACGAAAGGAACACCGACTTCTTTTTGCTGCCCTCCCGCCCGCCAAAAACGCTTACCGCGCGCTATATAGTAACCTTTCCCGGCGACTACGAGGTGGCGGTACGCGCACTGTTCACGGACAGGAATGAGGAACGCTCTGACGGCAGCCTTGTCATAGAAAAACGCAGGGCTTTTGTTCTGGGCGAAAAGGAGAACGCATGAGCACGCAGAGCTGTTTTCTCCATCTTGACATGGATGCGTTCTTTGCCTCCGTCGAGCAGCACGACCACCCCGAATGGAAGGGAAAACCCGTAATCGTAGGCGGACTTCCCGGCGAGCCGAGGAGCGTCGTTTCCACAGCGTCATACGAGGCGCGCAAATTCGGAGTGTATTCCGCAATGCCGGTAGCCCAGGCGGTACGTCTCTGCCCTGACGGCATCTACACCCACGGAAATTACCGCCGCTACTCCGAGATTTCGGCGGCAATCATGGAAATACTTTGCGACTATTCGCCGGACGTTCATCAGATTTCCATAGATGAAGCCAGCGTAGACATAACCGGAACGGAGCTGCTTTTTGGCACTCCGGAAACGCTTTCTGACGGCATACGGTGCCGCATCATGGAAAAGACAGGACTAAGCGTCTCTATCGGCGTGGCACCCACGCGCTACCTTGCAAAGCTTGCGAGCGAGGTAAAAAAGCCGGCGGGCTTTTTCCGCATTCTTCCCGGAGACGAACAGAATTTCATGCTGAGTCTTCCGCTGGAAAAAGTCTGGGGAATCGGCAAAAAAACGCTTGAGCGCCTGAACCGCGCCGGCTTCCGCACCACAAAGGACATCTTCCGCCAGTCCGAGAAGCTCCTTAAGACGCTGTTCGGCGACAGCATGGGGGCTTTTCTTTACAACACGGTGCGCGGACTTGAAACCGCGCAAAAATCAGAGGGAAGCCATTCCATCAGCGCGGAAGAAACCTTTCCGGAGGACATAACTGACACCTACGCCGCAGAAACAAAGCTGATGGAGCTGTCGCATTCGGTCATGTTCCGGCTGAAAAAAGAAAAGGCGTTCAGCAAGACCGTGATGATAAAAATCCGCTACGAGGACTTTTCAACCGTAACCGTGCAGGAAACCAGCGATGACTACATCACAAGTCAGGACGAGCTGTTTGAGCGGGCAAAAAATCTGTTCTCGCGGAAATACGAGCGTTTCCGTGGAATCAGGCTGCTTGGGCTTGGATTTGAGAACGTGCTGGACAAAAACGCGCCGCAGCAGGAACTGTTGTTTGACTTCGGGGCAAAAAAAAAGCAGGCGGTAGAGGACGCAATCCTGAAGCTTTCTGACAAGCACCCGGAAATTCAGGTAAAAAAAGCGCGGCTCATTACAAAGCCAAAACAGACTGCGATTTTTGGCGCACTCATGGCGGGTCTGCTTGCGCTTTGTGCGCCCGCTTCCCATGCAGAGGAAACGACGCTCACCGCTAGCGGAGCCGCCGCCCTTGAGTCCCCGCTTACGATGATTCCCCCGCGCGGAACGGAAGCCCCCTTCTCGCTCTTCAACCTAAAAAAAGACAGCCGTGAGATTGAATTCCTTGCGGAAGGCTGGTGGCAGGGCGAAATGACCGGCGGCATAAAGGCGACCTACGGAAAGAAAAACGGAACAGAAGCGTCCGGCACCTCTCTCATCTTTCGACAGCAGGTGGACATGTCTCTGTGGTTCATGCTGAACAGACAGTGGTATTTTGAGGCGGCGTTTGCCGACGAATTCACTAAGAACACTGTTGCGGCCGGCTTTTACGGCAAGGACACGAACCCTCTCAGGGAATTCCGCATCGCAAACCGCGGAATCGTGTTTCCGTCAGACTATTCGATAGAGCTTTTTAACCGGGGAATCGGTGGCGGCGAAAATCAAGCACCGGGAATGTACGCCCGCTTTAACGACCCAATCTCCGGCAGGTGGAAAGCCGATTTTGCGCTGCGTTACGACATGACGGAGCAGAAAGAGGCTACATTCTACGGCATGAATTCCGTTGGAACGCAAAAAACGAGCCTTTCTGACTACGTGGCTGGTCAGTTTTTTGCCCTGCCAGAAGAAAGCGCTCTTATCTCGCAGGTAAAGGCAATTTATATAGAAGATTCCAATGGCACCTACCGCGACGCGCGCGGACAAAAATACAAGCAGCTTTCTGCGGACGAATTCCTTGTTCTGGAAGCCCGGAGCCTTATCGTAATCTCAAAGGACGCGGGCATAAAAAAGAAAGACGCTGCAAGCACGAACATAATCTGTACGTTCTGGCGCACGCCCGTCAGCGCGGACTTTGGCTCCTACAGAGACAAAAGCACGTTCCTTGGAGAAATTCAGGCGCTGTTCGGCACGCAGACAGACCTTTCTGCCTTTGCCTATGATTTTTTTACGCAGCTTGACGGCGAGACGGCGCTGCTTTTGCAAAGCGGAGCGGGATTCTCGCCCTTTGTGTGCGCAGAATACTATGATTTGGGCTCATCCGCAGCACAGGATGTGCTTGTAGGAAGCGGAACGACGGAAAAGGCAATGAATGGCATTGCAGCCGAGCTTACGGAGGATTTTCAGACATTCCTTGATTCCGCTTTTTTTTACAAGAATCATTCCTACGCAAAAATCTGGCGGACAGATGACACCGCCACCGCAGCACGTACAGGCGCGCCCACGCCACAGGAGCGCTACCCGCTTGCCCACATTCTTCCTGGAGCATATCTTGGCTTTGAGGAAAAAACAGACACCTTGCTGCTCTCCAAGAATTACACGCCGGTAAAGGCCTTTGACATAGGAACGAACGCCGCCGCAGGCTCCGTACGCGCATACAAGAACGGAATTCTTGACGCAGCGGCAACCTACAGCGCAGAGACAGGCTATGTAACGCTTTCCTCAACGGTATCTGAATTGGACAAGATTTACATCACCTGGAACGAGGATTCCGCGGAGTTTGAGCGCGGTGTGATTGCAGCCCAAGCCTCGCTTGGATATTTTTTTACGCCGGCGCTGAGCGCGGATTTTTCAGTGGCGACAAACTGGACGGTCAGTCCCTACATTCATTTTGCGGAATATCAGAAGAGCGCGGCAGGCTACGCGACGGCAGCAAGCGGCGTACGCTACAAAATTCCGGGCATACGACTTGAGAACGCCCTTGCCGCAACCCTTGAGAACCGCAACGTAACCGGCGTATACCGCGTAAGCGGCATGGACGATGCCGAAACCCGCACGTTCTACCATGCCAAAACCGCACTCTTTGTACTGCGGAACGGAATTCTGCCCTACGCAGACGGAGCGCTTCTTGCGGCAGAAAATGACGGCACCGTAAACACAAGCAGCACGCAAGGAAAAGCCGACGGCGACATAAGCGGCTACAAGCTGCCTCTTGAGTGGAATTTTACACGGTCCGGCGTAAAAAACTGGGCCGCCACGAATGTCGCTCTTGCATCAGGGACGTGGCTAAAAAACAGCTCGATTTTTCGCATTGCGCTAAAAAACGAGACGACCGAATGCAAGGATTTTGCCCTGTACCTGAACCTTGGCGTTGAGGCGAGCGATGACCCGGAGACTGAATATTCAGAGCGAGTGCCTCTCTGGTGCATAACGGAAAAAAGCGCCAACGTGCCGGAACCGTTCATTCCGGGCGAAAGCGGCTGGCAGACCGTAGAAATCCGCCTTTCCGACGCGGACAGAAGCCGCCTCCGCAAAAATCATGACCTTCGGCTCTTCGTGGTATCACAGACAGCGTCCGAGGGAACCGTAAGCATCGGCCCGTATGAGATAACAGGACAGGGAATGTATCTGTCGGCTTCTTCTTGTCTGAGCGTTGCCGCGGAACAGAAAAAGGACAACACAATCCCAGAAAAAGAATTCTTCAATTTTTCTGATGACAACAGCGTTCAGAAGCTCCTTTGGGAGCCGGAGACTGACGGAACCGTATCGTACGAAAAAAGCCTTGTGTACGCGGCAACGTATTTTGATGAGACGGACATTTTTGACTATGAGACGGTTGAACTGCTCGTAAAATACGAGGCGAGCGCAACTTCCACCGAGACAGAGGGCGAAAGTTTTTCTGAAGGGGACGACTATCTTTCGCTCATGCTTGACACGGATGCAACTTCCATTTTGCAGGCCGGAAGGACGGCGCTTTTTGTGCATCTCAAAAAAGCCGCATTCGGCGCGCTGACGCAGAATCAGGGAGTCTGGCACCGGCTTTCGATAGACAGCGCCGAGCGGCGTGTTTTTATTGACGGCACGGCGCTTTCTGAGGATTCCTATGAATGCACGGCGCAAGAGTCAATCATTCAGTCGCGGGTCAGGCTGTGCTTTACGACCGCAGACGAAGCTGGAAGTCATATTACTAGCGGCTCGCTCTGCATTGACGAGCTGGTGCTGCGCGGAAGCAGGATGAACGCCATTCTGCAGGACGCGCTGGCGCTGGAGCTGCGGAAGGACGGCATTATCCTTGCGCCGGGCGGAATGCCGCTCGTTGAGGACGCGCGCTTTTCGTCGCGGAGCAATATTACCACGACGATTCCGATGGGCGGAAAAAAATCCGGCGACACCATATGCGACACCTCCGCGTCCGCCGCCATTACGCTCTGCTCGGTAAAAATCGACGCGGACGCAGCCTTTTCCTTAGAAGAGGCGGAGGGGCTTGTTTCCGCCGCGCACAGCATTGCAACCGTTGGAAAACTTTCGGAAACGCTTTCTGCATCGGACCGCTTCATATTCAACCGCGCCGACGAGTCAGTTGAAAAGCACTCGAAGGCATCTCTCAGCCTGTCGCGCCTTGGCATTCCGCTTACCGTAAGCGCCGCCGCCTCAAGCGCACGAAGCCGCACCGCGTCCACCAGCGCGATGAACGCGGGAGCGGAATTTTCTGCACGGAGGATGCCGGTGGGTATCAGCGCCCATACATCAGCGCACGCAGATCAAAAATCCGCCTGCGACGCAGAGGAACTTTCCGCGCTCACTGAAAAGAACTATGCAGAAGCATACGGCGCGTCATGGGCGGACAGCGTGAGCGGCGGAAGCGCAGACGCACGCTTACGCACTGTAGGAGGAGAGACCGCCCTTTCACTTTTGTTCCGTACGCTCAGTTTTTCGCCAGAGGTAACCGCTTCTGCAAGCGAAAAATACGCCGCCTCCACCGCCGCTTCCTACACTGACAGCCTTTCGCTCAAGACGGAACTGCCCTTCTCGCTCGGAAGGCAGAGTTTTTCGCTCGCCTACACAAAAAGCGGCGGCGGAACTGAACGCGCAAAAGCCGGAGGCTCCTTTGCAAAGGACGCAGAAACGCTTTTTTGCCACATAAAAACGCACGATTTTGTGCTTACCACCGCGCCGTTCTACGATTTTTTTGCGGACAGCCTGCCCCATGACATGGCGAGCATACGGAACGACAATGCGGACGCGGAAACGCTTTCCTACAGCGCCTTGTATTCCTTTGACTGGAAGCGGCTTATTTTTGCCGACCTTCGCGACGTTCTGATTCCCACGCGGCTCAGGCTTTCTGCGGAGCGCGCCCTTACCACCGCCGACACGCAAAGCGACTTCTACATTCTGAAGACGACGGTCATCAATACACCGATGAATATTTTTGGCTCACAGGGAACGTACAAGGCGTTCACTTGGTTCAAGACGGACGAATACACGCTCTCTTTTACCGGAAGCGCAAAAATTCCCGCCACGGAGCCGAAAAACACGACGTACGCGCTGTCCGCCTATATTCAGAGCGGATGGTATTTAAGGGAAAATGACATAATTCAGAGCGGCGCGGAATTCAACCTGCGCACTGACCCCGCATGGGTAGCGGAAGGAACCCTTTTATACCGGCGGGAAGCACCAAAAAGCCCGGTTCGCCCCCTTCTTTCCGCAATCGTAAAAACGCAGGACGTTCGAATTGCCATGCAGCGCACGGACAGTCTGGACGCAACGTTTTCATATGAGGACGAGCTTTTTACGCAGAAATATGAGCTGACACACAAGCTGAATGCCGACATCGGAAGGATTTTTTCGGCGTACACAGGACTTACCGCCAGCGCCGCATACACGTCAAAGCAAATCCTCACGCTGAATCTGAGCGGCACGCTCGGCGGAAAACTGACGTTCTAGCAGAATTATTCGTGCGGAGAATCCAATACTTTCGGGGCTGCAAAGCACCACGACGCTTGCGTCGAGTTCGTTCATTGCAAGGGCGCAAAATATCCGCTCTCGTCGCGTCCGCTGCGGTTCAGAAGGTAGGTCTCAACCTCTATAGGAAGGTATTTCTCCCCAAAATTGGTGGTCAATGCAGAGGTAAAGGAGAACGTATACACGCCGTTCGGAATGTCAACGATGTCTGAGATTACGGACGAAAGTCCCTCCGGACGGAACATATAATACTCGCCGCCAGGCGTATGGGACACGATGAACTCATATTCCTCGTCGCCCGCCGCCTGATTCACAAGAACAGAAAGCACCGGCACACGGTTGTTGTTCAGGTAGGCGGCTGTCTCAGAAAGGCTGTACTTCTCAAACGCGTCGATTGACACCTTTCCCGGAGAAATCATGATGATTGCGCGCTTTTTTTCCGCGTTAACCAAATCGTTCACGCATAGGCGGAGCGCAAGGTCAAGGGGAACAGAATCAGAATACGGTGTCTTAAGGGCGGACGCACTGAATTTGAGCGCCCCGGAAGGCCGTCCGACGTACTCCACAGCGGGAACCCGTCCGGCAGAAAGAATGCGGAGCGTTCCTTTGCCGTTCATCGCCTCGCTCAGCTCGCGCACCACGGCGGTAATCTGCTCCTCGTACGGCTTTGCGGCCATGCTACGGTCAATGAGCAGCGTAACATCGGCATATGAATTCTCGGAGGCGGCACCAACGAATTTCAGTTTTGAAACAGGACGTTTCTGCTCCGTGATGAAAAAATTATTGTTCTTCAAGCCAACCACAGGCTTTCTGTGGCGGTTCTCAACGGAAATATCCACAAGAACCTCCGGAAAGCGGGAGGCATTCACGCGCTCAATCTGAACAAAAAGTCCGCCAACCAGCTCCTGCAGCTTGGTCATGACGTACACTTCGTTTGTCTTTATGTCGGTCACCAGCAGATTGCCGTTCGCATCCGGAACGGCAGACGTAAGACGCGACGGAGCGTTTCCAGTGCGGACGTTCTCAAAGCGGGCACCGGTCCTGGAATCAACGGAGATAACCTTATTTGAGTCGCAGACAACAAGATAGTCGCCCCAGCTTTTCATGGATTCCGGGTGCACGAAGGTCTTTGGTTCAGAGAGCATCCGCCTGAAGTTTCCAGCCTGATCGAATTCGTAGATTGCGCCCCGGAAGTCGTCGGCAACAAAGATGCTGTCTCCGATGACGGCAATACCAGTAGGTCCCCGCAAGCCCTCAAATTCGCCGTCGGCCTTTCCAAAGAAGAAGAGCGGAGTTCCCTCGCTGTCAAAAACATCGATGCGGCTGTTTCCATAGTCGGAAACATAGATGTTATTGCGCGAATCCTGCGCCATGTACTGAGGCCCCAGAAGCTCGCCCAAGCCACGGCCTTTTTTTCCGAAGTATTTTATGAACATGCCTTTTTTTGAAAAGAGCGCAAGACGGTCGCCCGCGCTCTCGCTGATGAGAAGATTTGAGTCGGCAAGGCGGATTATGTCCACCGGGCGGTCAAAGCCGTTGAGCGGTCCTGTCACGCGGGTGATGACGGAACCGTTCACGTTAAGCTCCACAAGCTCGTTCGTGCCGTATGCCAGCACCCATGCGGTTCCGTTGGAATTCGGCAGTACGGAAACCGGTCCGCTGAAAATAAGGTTGTCGTTGTATACACCGGGAAAGGAGCCTGCCTCAGTAAAGCGCTGCTCACCCTGCATCAGTTCGCCGGCAATGCGGCGCTCCTGAACGATTTCTATCTTGTTCTGAAGCAGAAGCCCACCATAGCCCGTGTCGCCCGCGCGAATCCAGCTCTGAACGGCGGTACCTTCCATTCCGGAATGATAGTACGCCTTTCCAAGCCAGTCCATGATAAGATTATTCTCGGGAAGATAGGAAAGAGCCTTCTCAAACTGAAGCACGGCATCGTTGAAGCTTCCTCGGTAGTACGCCTGAACGCCGCGCCGGAATTCCTGAGAGGCAAAGCCCTCGTCGGCAGTGCGCTGCTCACCGGCAGGAACCAATCCCGCGCTGGCAGACTGAGCAAAAATCGGAAGCGCGGAGCAGATGCAGAGAAAAACCGCGGCAGACAGCGCGCGAAAAAGCGCCAATAACGTTCTCATCATCGCTCACCTTCCATTGCGAGCGCCTTCATATGTCCGGCAATCTCCTCGTTGTCTTTGTCAAGCTCCTCCGCCATCTCAAGATATTTTTTTGCGTCCTTAAAAAGTCCCAGCTTGTAGTATACCCATCCAAGGGAATCGAGGCAGGCGGCGGAATCGGGCGCATTGTCAACTGCCTTCTTGCAGAACGAGAGCGCCTTGGTAAGGTCGGTGTTCTGGCAGGCAAGAACATAGCCCATTCCGTTCAATGAGGTAACGTTGTTCTCATCAATCTCAAGTGATTTCTGATAGTATTCAAGGCATTGCTCAACGTCATTCTGCTCCCACGCGATGAACGCAAGCGAAGCATAGACGGAAGCGGGCTTATAGCCGCTCTCAAGCAACTTTCCAAGCTCAGAGTTCGCGAGCCGCTTGCGCCCTGAAAGCGCATATATGACGGCAAGCAGGAACCGGCACTGCTGCACGCGCTCAAGCTGCTGTCCGCCGGTTACGACCTGTTCCAGATATAAAAGCGCGTCCTCGTAGCGCCTGAGTTTTGCATAGCACAGCCCAAGATAATAGGCAACCTCAAGACCGTCCGCCCCGGAATCTCCCGGAAGGGACAGAAAGAACGCAAGCGCATCGGTATAATTCTTCTGATTATAAAGGTCTATTCCCTGAGACAATATATGTGAATCCGGCATTTTCCCACCCGCCTTATCCGTTAGTTTCTACAATTATAGCGCAAAGCGCATATCTTTCTCAACATTGAAAAAGGAGAAATCATGGAAATCAATTTTTAGTGTATGTGTATTAAAAAAAAAGCTTCCAGTCGAAGTTCATCCTTCAAAATCGCATGCTAGCATGCTACACGCATTTTT
>ERZ842401.2029-NODE-2029-length-27665-cov-7.796125_pt1 | contig 27665 bp, 26 predicted proteins | sample MGYA00521270_ERZ842401 | MGnify/ENA primary metagenome ERZ842401 (study PRJEB31892, sample SAMEA3878208) | bioreactor metagenome | biome: Moose rumen | place: Sweden | collected 2011-10 | study: EMG produced TPA metagenomics assembly of the PRJEB12797 data set... | reverse complement strand
CCGCAATCGCCCGCCGCAAAAGCCGCCCCTTCCCGACAATGTGGTCTTGCCCGATATATTCATCGAGATTTCGTGGTCTCATGCGGGCAGCGAGAGGTTGTTTTTCTGATTTCGTAGCGTCAAATAAATCCGTCATGTGCCGATTATATCACAATAGCGGAAAAATGTCGCTTACTCCCTATTCCATTCGCCTTCGCTTGCGTAGTAAGACCACAAGCCCACATTGTTGAGTGAAGCGGAAGAGCTTGAAGTTTCACTTGTGGCAAAAATTGTGCCGCCGTATTCACTTTGCAAGGGGTCTACAACAAGGATCGCCGAGACTTCATAATAAGAAGAAAGCGTAGAATCTGCGTTCGTTGAGAAATCGTTATTCCCTGCCGCTGGAACAAAAGGAGTTTCTGTCGCCCATTTTGTGTGGACAATTCCGCTGTCTGTGCCAGCGAGAAGATAGTCCAATGTTACACCGAGTGAATAAATCGTGTCGCAATCCAAATCAACGGCTGTCCAAGTGCTGGCATCGGTGGAATAGTACACATTGTCACTACTTGAATAATAAATGTAAGTGGCATCGGTCGTAGCATCTTCGTTTGTAATCATTGCATAATTTGAAGTGAAATAAACTGTTCCACCAAAAGAAGCACATGCGCCCACAGTCATTAAATTGGATATGTCATCGGTTGAAGCAGGAGCGGTTTCTGAATAAGTTCCAACAGGGTAGTCGCCGCTCATTTTATAGATATAGCCGCCTTCAAGCGTTTCGTCAGTACTGGTTTCGGCCGTATGTATGGTTTTGAGCTTTTCCGTTCCGTTCAGCTTGTAGACTACAGGAATCGTATATGTTGTATCGACCCCATCGACAGGAATCGTAACTTTCGTGACATATCTGAAATACGCCGTTCTGTTTTCGCTCTTCGGTGAATTCGTGCAAAAAAGCGTGAATGGCGTTGAATCAGAATAAGCCGCCGTAAAAAGCGCAGACCACTCACCATCACTATAGCACCAAAGCGTTCGGGTAGTTCCCACATTGTAGCCGTCATCGTCTTCTTCGATTGCAATTGTCGCCGCATACAGATAGTTTGAATCTGCCGCCAAAGCAAAAACATGGTCGCTGTTCGGATTTTTAAAATCAGACCAGTCGATTTTTGAATTCGCCACCGAATCTTTAAATTCACTCACGCTTTCGCCCGCGGCATTAACATTTGTCGCAATGCTTCGATTGTAAATTTCGCCGTTTGAAACGAACGCATTTTCGACCCCGTTTAACTGATACCGCACGATTGTTGAAATATCCCCGGAAACCTTTGCATCAGACAGTTTTACTTCTTCACGGATTGTAGAAAAGATAACACCGTCGCACGAAGAGAAAACCACCATGGCAAGCATTCCGAGAAAGAAAAAGCATGAAGCAAGCATTTTTGAATTCGATTTTTTCATCATATTCCTACCCATTAGAAATGATACCGCGCAGAAACAATCAATGAACCGAAAAGCCCGTAATCATTATATTTGGAATCGTCATACCACTGCGGCATATACATGTAATCACCTTCAAGACCAAAAGACCAACTCGGCGTAACCCGAAAGAACACTCCTGCCGAACCACGAAGAATAAGCCCCGGGAAATAAGTGCGGCTCAAGTAGTTTTCCATTGCCGCTCCGACACCAATCGTAAGCGGAAATTCAAGGCGTTTGAGCGTCGGTTGAATTGTTGTATCGATAACAAATGGAATGTAGGTGAATATATTTTCTCCGATAGTCGGGTGATAGCCGAAATACACATCAAGACCAAGTGCCCACCAACTCGTGAGAAAACGATGATAGCCGAGTGAACCCGCGCCACCCGTCGAAAGTTTTCCGTCGCGGTAAAGCGGAAAATCACCACCAAAATTGAGCGGACAAGTTGCCATAAGCCCGATTTTGATATACTGGTCACCCGGTTCGTTGAGATTGTAAGAAGTTTTGATGGTGACCTCGTTTTCGTCCTCCCCTTCTTCGGTTTGCGGCTGCTCTTGGTCAATATCGTCGTTTGTAGAAATGTCTTCGTCGTCCGCAAAAGTGAATCCTGAAATCATAAAAAATGCGAAAAAAAGCGCAAGAAAGCGTTTCATAAATCCTCGTTTGATTCTAATAAATAGATAGTAATTCTACTGAAAATATTGTATATTTTCAATTATATAGAATAAAGAAAAGAATTGTGAAGAGGTTACAAAATGAGTGCACAGATTATCGACGGAAAGCAGATTGCATTGGATGTTCGCGCGGGTGTTGCTGAAAAGGTCGCCGCATTGAAGGCAAAGGGAATAACGCCGTGCCTGGCAGTCGTCCTCGTGGGCGAAAATCCTGCGAGCGTGAGCTATGTCACCGGAAAGCGCAAAGCACTTGCTGAGGCTGGCATGGCGGACAAGAGCGTGGAACTTCCCGAAAACACAAGCGAAGCCGATTTGCTCAAGTTGATTGACGAACTCAACCGCGACGAGAGCGTGCACGGCATTTTGGTTCAGCTTCCGCTCCCGAAGCACATCAACGAAGACAAAGTGATTATGGCGATTTCGCCCGAAAAAGATGTTGACGGCTTCCACCCCGTGAATGTGGGAAATCTCGTGATTGGAAAAAAAGCGTTCTTGCCCTGCACACCGCACGGAATCATCGTCTTGCTTGAACGAATGGGAATCGAAACGAGCGGAAAGCACGCCGTGGTCATCGGTCGCTCAAACATCGTCGGAAAGCCCGTTTCGCTCCTGCTCGCCCGAAAAGAAACGAACTGCACCGTCACAATCTGCCACACGGGAACCAAAAACATGGCAGAAATCACGCGCCAGGCAGATATTTTGATTGCCGCAAGCGGACACCCGCACACCGTCACCGCCGACATGATAAAAGACGGCGCGGTCGTAATCGATGTTGGCGTAAACCGAATCCCCGACGCAAGCAAAAAAAGCGGATTCCGTCTCATCGGTGACTGCGATTTTGAGGATTTGAAGGAAAAAGCGAGCTACATCACGCCCGTTCCCGGCGGAGTCGGCCCGATGACGATTGCAATGCTCATGTATAACACGCTTGAAGCGGCGGAGAGTAGGACAAAATGATAGAGTCATCAGATATGTTTAATTCTTTTTTGAGCGAACTGCTTGAAATTTCCAAATCTGGGAAATTCTTAGAACAAACACAAAAAATTTCAGCATACATAGATTCTCTGAATGATAATGCCGTAAAAACTATTGTAAAAAACATCGGTACGATTCCAGAAAACATAAAAGCGAGTTCTTCAGAAGAAAAATTGTTTTCAAAAGCATCGGACATAATTCTTGCAAAAAGTTTCAGACTTTTGGGCATGGATTCTCGGGCAATTTCTGAACGGGGTGACAGTGCGGATATCGTTGCAAAAAGCTTTTATCATGGATATAGTCTTGTTGCAGATGCAAAATGCTTCAGGTTGAGCAGAACTGCAAAAAATCAAAAAGATTTTAAAGTTGCCGCTTTAAGTGATTGGAGAGGTGCAGATCATGAGCACGCTGTTTTGGTCTCTCCTTATTTTCAATATCCAAAGGAAGAAAGCCAAATCTATAAGACTGCACTTGATAAAGATGTGTGCCTGTTATCTTGGGAACATATTTCAATTCTGCTTGAACAAAATAAAAAAGAAAATGAGAATTTTTCTTTGGAATCAATTTGGCAAAGCTCGACAAGAATTGCTCGTGATTCAAGCTTTGCATATAAAAATGCCAAAAATTGCTTTTTGCCGAAAGTAAATGATTTTATCGCATCAAAACTAAATATCGAATTATCGGAATTCTATAAAATTCTTGACACATATAAATATGTCATTATAAATCGTGCGCATGACGAAATAAAATATTGCACGGAGAAACTTGATAGAATCAGAAATTACTCAAAAGAGCAGGCAATCAGTGAACTTATAAAAGAAACAAAGCTTGAAGAAAAAATTTCTGTTATTACGGATTATATTTCTTCATTAGGGGAAATTGATGAATAGGGTAGAACTTGGAGATTCGATTCAACTTATAAAAACAATAGAAGATGAATCTGTACATCTCATTCTCTCTGATATTCCCTATGGAATTAATTATGATGATTGGGATGTTCTCCATTCAAATACAAATTCTGCGTTGTTAAAAGAAAATCCGTTAGATAAACAGGCTCACGGAATTTTCAAAAAACGAGGAAAACCTCTGAACGGTTGGTCTGAGGCTGATAAAAAAATCCCGGAAGAATACTATAATTGGTGCAAATCTTGGGCTGGGGATTGGTACAGGGTTTTGAAACCAGGAGCAAGTTGTTTTATTTTTGCGGGGCGAAGAATGGCACATCGGTGTATCTGTGCGCTTGAAGACGCTGGTTTTATTTTTAAAGATATGATTTCTTGGGAAAAAGATGCGGCGGCTTACCGTGCTCAACGAGTTAGTTGCGTTTTTGACAGACGCAATGATACTGAGAATTCAAAAAAATGGGAGGGTTGGAAAGTAGGAAATTTAAGACCTCTTTTTGAACCAATCCTTTGGTTTATGAAGCCTTACCCCATTGGCACAACTTTAACTGACAATATTCTGAATTACAATTTAGGCGGATATAATGAGCTTGCTCTGAAGAATTCTGAGACTCTGAATGAAGGTTTGGAAATTTGTTCTAATATATTGAAAGTGAAAACACAAAAGTCCGACAGAGGATTGCACCCGACTCAAAAAGCCGTAAGTCTCATGGAAACACTGATAAAAATGGTCACAGTTGACGGTCAAACGGTTCTAGACCCCTTTTGTGGTTGCGGGACGACATTAGTTGCGGCAAAGAATCTTAATAGAAACTATATTGGTTTTGAAATAAACCCAATCTATTATGATAATATTTTAAAACGGCTTAATTCTTAAAAAAGGAAACCTATGATAGACATCCAATCCACCCCCGACACGCGAGCCGTTCCCTTGCAGAAGGTCGGCGTTAAAAATGTCCGCTATCCTGTGCAGGTTCTCGACAAGAATCACAAAACGCAGAGCACCACGGCGAACATCAATCTTTTCGTCAATTTGCCGCACAATTTCAAGGGCACGCACATGAGCCGCTTCATTGAGGTGTTCCACAAGCATCACAACGACATCTCGATGAACAATTTTCTCGAAATGCTCGAAGAAATCCGTACAAAACTCGACGCCGAGCGCGCATTCGGCAGAATCACCTTCCCGTACTTCATCGAAAAAGCCGCCCCCGTCTCAGGCAGCGCAGGGCTGATGGAATACCAGTGCAGCTATGAGGGGGAAGTCTCCCCCTCGCTCCAACCGCCTACGGCGTTTTCCGCTACCCCCTCTGCGGGCTCAGACGCCGCCCGCAACGCCCGCTTTTTCATTTCCATCAAAGTGCCTATCGCGACTCTCTGCCCGTGCTCTAAGGCGATTTCGGAGTATGGGGCGCACAATCAGCGCGGGTTTGTGAAGGTCAAGGTGCTGTACTCGAAATTCTTTTGGATTGAAGATGTCATTTCGATGATAGAAAACTGCGCGTCAACGCCGCTTTATTCCGTGCTCAAACGGCAGGACGAAAAATTCGTCACGGAACACGCCTACGACAACCCGCGCTTCGTGGAAGATGTCGTGCGCGAAGTGTACCTCGGCTTAAAAAAGATGGATTTCAAGTGGTTCACCGTCGAAGCGGAAACGGAGGAAAGCATCCACTTTCACAATGCGTATGCTTGTGCCGAGTATAGCGAGTAAATTCCACGAGAATCGCTTGCGATTCTCACTAGGCTTGCGAAACAATCCATAAATGCGTATGCTTGTGATGAATATGAGGAATAAACTTCTTTTAATTATATTGATTTTTTTTCTCGGAACTGCTGCTTTTTCAGAGGAAAAATCTGAAACATTTGTCGTTGAGGCTGTCACAGAAGAGGAAACTGTTTCCGCGTCTTTTGAAATGGTCAAAATCCCGGGCAAAAATTATTTCGTTGGCAAAACCGAAGTCACTTGCGAAGTCTATGAAATCGTCATGGGTGAAAATCCTAGCAGCTATGCCGAAGGCAATTTTCCTGTGAATACCGTGAACTGGTACGACTGCATTGTTTTCTGCAACAGGCTCAGCATTCTTTTGGGAAAAATACCGGTCTATAGCGTGAATGGAAGCACAAATCCCGATGACTGGGATTATTCTCCGCATTGCGGAAATTCGATACTTGGTGAAATCGTCCAAAATCTTTCTGCCGATGGGTTCAGACTTCCTTCCATAAAAGAGTGGGAACATGCCGCTTCTGGGGGGAAAAGCCTTGCCTACTTGGGCAGTGAAAATCTTGATGATGTCGCATGGTACAAAAACAACAGCGATTTCAAAATTCATGAGGTCGCCTTGAAAGCCCCGAACGCTTACGGACTCTATGACATGAGCGGAAATGTCTGGGAATGGTGCCAGGATTTGTTTCAGGAGGACTCAAAATGCTACAGAGTCCGCAAAGGTGGTTCTGTCGCCAGCGGAAAAGAGCTTTGTGAGATACGGTTTACGGGGCATCATTACGCTTCCCGCTCACAGCCCTGCTATTCCTACTTCACATTCGGCTTCAGAATCGTCAAAAATAACGAAAATCGCAAAGGATGAAAACTCACATTCACTTAATTAACTCCGGGTGGTACTCAAAGTGCATGTTGTCGAAGATTATCCAGTAGCCGCCCCAAATAAAGCCTTCGCTCTCAAAAATGCGGATTACCGTGTCGCTTGGAGTCCAGCGTTTTTTGAGCGGGGTAAGCATCCACTTGTCACCTTGTTTGTCTTTTTCCCAACTCCAGTAGATTGCTTTGCCGTTTAAGCGTTTGGGAAGCACATCAACAGCGATTCCATAAGAATGAAAAGATTTTCGTGAAGTGCCGGCAATTTCGCGCCAGTAGTAGGCATCCGCGCTTTTGAGCGTGTCGATGAATTCTTTGACTTCGGCCTTTTCAGCGTCCGCTTGGATTTTTTTCTCTACATTTTTGAGCGGAGTCCAAATTCTTTCATGAATACGGGTAGTTTTGCCAAGAAAGGTCGTGCGGATAATATGCTCTTCGATAATTTTCTGTGATTGCGCCGAATAGAGCCAGTCAAAAAAGAACATCGGAGTTCCGCCCGCGTTTTTGCGATTTTCGGATGAGCCAAAATGTGTAATTCGTTCGATTTCTTCTTTTGTATAAGTGCTTGGGTCACGGAGCGTATTGTTGTAATGATAGCGGAGCACCCAGTAATTTTCTTTGTTCGCCAATTCCTCTTTTGGCAGAAGCCTTCCGCCCGCCCAGTAAAAACTCGCGGATTTTTTGTCTTTCGGTTTTGCCGTGCGCTCAAAATACAAATCCGCCTTCATATCGATTTTCCACTCCCCCACTTCCATGTCATAGAGCGCAGTATACTCAATGTCGGGGTAGAAGCGCATAAATTCTTTGATTTCAGCGGGAATAAAGGCAGGGGAAGCAAGCGGCTCTGTAAAGGCTTGTGAATTTTCTGCTGAGAGACAAGAAAGAAGTAAAATAGGAACGGTCAGAATCAAAAATAATCGTTTCATTCATAAAAAGTATACCACAGAACTGTTTTGATTCAAAATTGATTTTACCTAGCATGAATCACTTTTTTTCGCTATCATTCTCGCATGAAAAATCATGAATCACGCGGAAAACATGAAAAAATTGAGATTCTTTTTGAAGACGAATACCTCTGCGTTATCAACAAACCGACGGGGCTTTTAAGCGTTCCTGCAAACGGCAGGGGGAAATCCGCGCTCAGCACTCTCGAAGAAATCATGCGCAAACGGGGAACCTATTCTGCAAAACACCGCCCCTTTGCTGTGCACCGTCTCGACCGCGACACGAGCGGCGTGATGATGTTCGCGCTCAGTGAATACGCGCAGAAAAAAATCATGGATTCATGGCACAAAATGGTGAGCGAACGGCTCTACCGCGCGGTGGCAGAAAATCCCAAAAACGCGAGCAAATTCCTGCCGATTTCGGGCTTAATCGACGATGATTTGGCGTTCAATGCCTACAATGTGGGATTCGTGCCCAAAAAAAGCGAAAAATCTGCCGTTCCTTCCGAATTTTCGGATTCGCATAAAAAACTCAAAACCGTTCCCGCTCGCACGCACTTCGTTACGATTCTCCGCGGAAAAACGCACACGCTCTTTGAGCTTTCGCTCGACACGGGCAAAAAAAATCAGATTCGGGCGCACTTAGCCTCAAAAAATTATCCGCTTGCAGGCGACCGCAATTACCGCGCCCGAACAAATCCCTTTGACCGCCTTTGCCTGCACGCACGGACGCTGTGCTTTACGCACCCGTTCACCGAGCAGAAAATGTGCTTTGAAGTTCCCGAGCCTGCCGAATGGAAAGCATTCGTTGAAAAAGGCGATTCCCGCGCAGAAAGTGCCGCACGGCAAAATCCTAGAGTTCCGCGAGAGCGAGCATCAAATCGTAGGGCGTCATCGAAAAATCGCTCCGTATCTTTTGAGAAGCGAGGGCGTGCGCCAAAGAAGCCGTAATCGCCGCGTCAATGATTTTTCTGTGCTGAGCGAGCAATGCCGCAACCATTCCGCTGAGCACATCGCCGCTTCCCGCTTTTGCAAGGCACGGTCGCCCGAACGCGTTGACGAAGAGCTTGAATTTGTAGCCGTCAAAATGCGCGATGAGCGAATTCGCGCCTTTCAGAATAAGCGTTTTTTTGGGGAATTTGCGACAGAATTGCTCAACCAGCTCAATTCTCCTTACAATCACTTCTTCAAGAGAAAAATCACCCAAGCCACAGTTTTTGAGAATCGCCTGGAATTCCTTTGGATGCGGCGTAAGGACAATGCCCTTTTCGCGCTTTTCGAGGAATTCTTTTAGACCCGAAGCGTGGCATGCGTCGGCATCTATGACAGCACGGATATTCGCGTGCTCCAAGAGATAATCAAAATACGGCTGAATTATTTCGTCTTTTACGCCCAAGCCCATTCCGAATGCAAGAGCCGTTGTTTTTTCGGGAATTTCAGCAGAAACCATAAGCTCGGGGAAAATATCCAAGCCTTTTTTGGAAGAATGTTTGTGAACGAGTGTAACCAAGCCCGCCCCAAACCGAAGCGCGGCACTTCCCGAAATAGCCGCCGCCCCCTGCTTTTCGCCCGAAGCAATCGCCACATGCCCGAAACTGCCTTTGTTCACATTGCAAAGCGTTCGGTGAGGGAGTTCCAAATCGCTTTCTTCGAGCAACATTCCCTTTACGAGGTTTGAATTGTTGGAATTTTCGTACAGGCGGCGGTTCACGCCCAAATCCGCGCAGCGCACTTCGCCCACAAAATCTTTCGCAGCATCGCTGTACAGGCAGGTTTTGAGCGCGCCCATTGTGACCGTTAAATCGGCGATAAACGCACCCGCACAAATTGTGCCGTCTTCTCGCAAGCCCGTCGGAATGTCACAGGCAATCTTAAAACACTCGCAATTGTTCATATCGCCGAGCGTGGCTTCGATTTTTTCGTCTAAATCTCCGTGAAAGCCGCTTCCGAAAATACAATCAACGATAATGTCGGTGTAGCGCAAATCGTAGAAAGACAAGTCTTCGCGCTTTACAAAGCGAACGCCGCATTTTTCGGCTCGTTCCGCCTGTGTTTTGCACAACTGGCTTTTCGGCTCTGCAAACTGAATGACGCTCACATCGTAATCAAAGCGCACTTTCCGTGAAAGCGTATAGCCGTCCGCGCCGTTGTTGCCGCCGCCGCACAGAATAAGAATTTTCTGCGGTTGCCGGCGGTCGCCGCTCAAAGGATAGGGATTCCGTACGGCTTGCTCCAAAGCCATTGCCGCATTTTCCATCATTATTTCTTCGCTCAGACCATACGCCGCCCTGCACGACGCGTCTAACTTTTGCGTTTCCAAATACAATTTCTGCATAGTCTTTATATTGTAAACGATATTTCCAATAAAGCGAGAAAAAAAATGCAGATTTTGGAGATTTTTGCTAAAAGGCGGAAAAATCACCGAGATATTTCTGGAAGTTTTCAGCAAATTCAGACTTCACCTTAGCGGCAATTTTCTGTTTTGCGCGGATTTGCGCGTTCTGGTAAGTGGGAGAGCCTTCGCGCCCCGAAACTTCAAGCGGAACGAGCGTTTCCCCAGAGAAAGTATCGATTAAAGCACATTCCGCCGCATACTCGCAGAACTGCGTTTTTCCGTCGCCGCTTGCCCCCTGCGTAAAATGCACGGTACAGCTGATGCGGTAGCGTTCGTTTGAGCCAAGCGTAGTGTTGAAGCCAGAAGCCGACATGACTTCTTGGAACGATTTTGCGATTCTTCCGTCTGAATCGTCGCTTACGCTCACACAAACGGGAATTTTTGCCGCCATGTCAGCCTTCATTTTGTGGATTTGGACAGGCGTTGAAATTGAATCGAATTGTTCTGCTGAACGAGGATTTAAAACCCGAAGCCGATTAAGGTAGCCGTCGTTCACTTTGGCGACTTCCTCACAAAAATCAAGGCGGGAAAAATTGAGCATGGTATTCGGCTCTTTGTCAGAAGAAATTTGCTTCAAAATAGAATTGATTTCGCTCTGATTTTTTTGAATCATGTTCGTATACAAGCGCGTACCTTTTTCACGGTTCATTACGGCAAGCGCATACCAATTATTTTCCGACTTCAATTCATAAAATTCAGGAACTTCAACGGCAATCACATCATTCTGATTCACTTCGCGCAAAATATCCTGCCCCAATGCCGAAGAATCAGAACTTGCGACCACTCCCGCACTCTGTGCCATTGCCATTCGGCGAGAAGCCGCCGCCGCCGATGTAATGTTTTGCCCGAAAATCGAAACAAGCTCATTGATTGCATCGATTTCAGCAGAGCGTTTTTCTTTCGCCGAACCAATTCCCGTAAGATAGTCGGATTTTGGATACTCAGCTGAAATTCCAGAAATAACCCAATCAGGCGCATTCTTTACAGATTTTGCAGACTTTACGGCAGTATCCGTTGAGCCACAAGAAGCGAGAACGAACGAACACGCGAAGATTAAAAAATACTTTACTTTTGACATAGCGACTCCACTAAAACAGTTTTTCCTTGTTTGACTTCAATATTTGAAAATTGCTCTTCAGCGATAATTGTACCACTTTTTGAAAGATATTGTACTTTAAAAGAATAAATTCCGGGAGAAAGTTCAATTCCGCTCGCATAAGACTGAGCCGGAAGCGCGTACACCTGCCGAATGTCAGCCGTTTCGGTTTTGTCAATTTGGTCGATGGCTTTTGCCGCGCTCAGATATGTTCCCGCATAAATCCCGATGGTAAGCAAATTCTCGTCTTGCTGCAAGGCTTCCTCTGCGAGAAGCAGCGTTGCCGTCGCTCCAGCAACTGCCGTAAATTTTTTAAGCATACTTCGTTTCAAACTGCGGGAATATGCTTTCCGTGCCTTTGAGTGGACATCCTGCTGAACCGCGTAATTAAAATCTTCGAGAAGGGAAAGTGGTATTCGCTGAGAAACCTTCCCGCCGTTTTCAAGCACAATCTGAACCGATTCAATCTCGTTTTTCGGCATTTTAATGATTTCGTTTTTCCCCGGATACACCGTAAATGAAGGCCCCCACCCAATCACAGGCGCAATATAGGGTGTCAGAAGCGTTTGCGGAGCCGGAAATTCGGGATATACGATTTCAAAATCAAAGGGCGGAATGTAAACAAAATGCTCGCCTGTCGGAAATTGAAGCCCCGGGAACGGCCCAATAACAAGCCTTCGCTCACCACGGCGACCAATCAGCCCCGAAAACGCAAGAATATCAAGTCTCCCCTTCCCCTCAGAAATTGTAGTCTCAGAATCGACATCAAAACTTGGGTTCAATGCTTTGAGCGTGGCAGAATCCGCTGAAATATTCCAGCTGTTATTCACGCTGTCGTCCATCATCGCAAAGACGATGCTCAAATAACGCGCAGTCGCAGAATCACGGAAAATATCAGCCTCCGTCGGCTTTTCTGGTGTATTCTTCACAAGTGAGGTCGTATCAAGGCGGAGAAGTTTGTATGTGTCAGAAATTTCGATTTTGCTGTCATCATTTGTGACCCATTCTCCGTATTCATTCAGAAATTTGCGCTGTTTTTCATTGAGACGCCGCACTTCAACCGCGGCTTCGTCAACATCACCCAAATTATAATAATTAAGCGCATTAAAAACATTGAGATAGACATACTCATACGGAGTGCCTGCATATTCTTCGGCATTATCGTTCGCAATAAACGCGGCAAATCCTTTCGTAAGACTTTTCGTTACCGCATCATCCATGAGCCTGTCCGTTTGATTTAAAATTTCAAGCGAAGAAGTATAGTCTTTTTGAAAATGTTTCATCATCGCGAGGTCAAAATTGTCGCGAACACGGTCGGTATTTGAATTTTTTTTATTCTTTTTTTCAAGATGGGCAATACACGGTTTATATTCCCCCGCGTCCAAGTGCTCCAAATATTCTGGAACAGGCATTTTTGTGGACGCGCAGGAAATAAGGAGAAGCAAACATAAAAATAAAGGAACGCCAAAAGAGGCAAATCTTCTCACAGTTTTTTCGCAGCTTTCTTTATGTACTTGCTGATTGTTTTTTCTCCTTGCCACAAAATTTTGTTTGACTCAATATCGATGAGTTGTGCGTCAACCTGATAAGTGCGAACGGACTCCGTGCCTTCTGAATCGACATGAGAATACACTGTTCCTTGAAGCATGAAATCCGCGGCAAGTTCATTACCGATTGATTTTGCAGTTCCATACGCATTTTCTGCCTGGTCGACCTTTTCTGAACGAAGCTCCAGCCGCTGCTCACTGTCGGCAACGAATTCCATGACACCGCTATTGATAATCGCTGTTTGGAATCGTTTTGCGACCATTGCCGTGTCGATGTGCTCGCTGCTTTTGTTCGAGATTTTCCCCACAATAGCGACAGGGTCGCGGCCATTCGCCACCTTGAAGCCAGAAACACGCGGAGAAGCGACACAACCGGAAATCAATTCTTCGCACACCAATTTTATGTCGTTCTCGTTCCAATAGCCCGAAAGATCTTTTACCGTTGCGCCGTCTTCATAGCGAGAAACCCCCGTTGTTGAGCCGCATGACGCAAGCACAAACGCAAGGCAGACAGCAAACAGAACCGCACAATTTTTCATATAGTCTCCTATACCTTTTTTACACTAGTTGAGCGCAAATCGCAAACTGACCGCACCCGACGGAATTGCAGAAACAAAATCATAGCTTCCGCTTATGGTAAGGTCAACCACTACCATATCGAACGCGAAGCCGCCGTAAATCACAGGGCGAACATGGTCGCCGAATGAACTTGAACTTCCGCCACTGAAATTAGAAGGCAAAATTCCGTAAGAAAGTGCCTGTTGAATCGCAGAATCGTTCGTTCCCAAAACCGAAGCCCAGTTTGCATGAACCTTCCAATCAACATTTGATTTTGTGAACATGAGGCGCGTTCCTGCGAACGGAACAAAGAACAGCAATTTTATTGAAGCCTGTGCGCTCAACACGAGTGAAGTTGAATTAAAATCAAGTTCAGCACTTGAACCGTCTTCTTCGACACCAAAATCACCTTTCGTATAATATGCGCCCAAACCAACCGAAACTTTCGGACGGAGAAGACCGCCTTTAAGAACAGCGTATCGGACATCACCACCAATCATGAAGAAATCAAAATAGGCGGGGGCGATTGCGCTTCCTATCGCGCTGATTGTGTTGTTATCGATTGACATCGCCGTAAAGCCGACATCAAACGGAAGTATAAAGCCACCCACACGGAAATCTGCCGTAATCGTTGGCCACACGAGCGTGTTCGGCATATTGCCGGAATCTTTCATACCGAGAGCTTCGGCAACATCAACAAGCGGAGTTAAATCAAGCTTTGAAACACCCGCATTGATACCAAAACCAAAATTCGGCTTCGGAAGAATGCTCCCAATCCATGCATTTGCCCACACATTCTGCTGAATCTGCGTATTCGGAATAACATCAACGATAATGTCAGTAAAATCATCAAGACCGTTTATTGTGGTGGTGTACGGCTTTATTTTTGAGAGTGCGGAATTCGATCCGATAAAATCATTATAAGCTTTTTTCGCCTCATTCACAGCATCTGTTGCCTGTGCAGTTGTAACCCCATGCTCCGTTAGCGCATTCTGAATTTCACCCTTGTGGTCATTGATAAGTTTCACCAAATCACTATCAAGATCATCAACCGTAATAGTTTCGCCGTTGCCCCACTTTAAAGTAACACTGCCAGCCATAATCGGCAAACTTGTGCAGAATGCCATAAAGATTGATAAGAAAAAAATTGCTCGTTTCACAAAAACTCCTTGAAAACTCGAAAGTTTCTTCAATATGATTTTAACGCACGAGTTTTAGAATGACAAGGAAAAAAGGGCAGGATTCATATTTTTTCTATTGTATGATACAATAAAAACATGGAAATTAAAAACTATACGCATTATGTTCAATATTACGAAACCGACAAAATGGGCATCACCCATCATTCAAATTATGTCCGTTGGATGGAAGAAGCCCGTGTCGATTTCTTGCGACAAATCGGCTGGGATTACGCGCGGCTTGAATCAGAAGGCATCATTTCCCCCGTTGTTGGTATAAGCTGCAAATACAAGCACAGTACCACTTTCGCAGACACAGTGACTATTTCCGTTCGCGTAAAAGAATACACGGGCATTAAACTCTCTCTCAAATACATCATGACCGACAAAGATGGCGAAACCGTCTGCGAAGGAAACAGCGAGCATTGTTTCGTAAGCGCAGAAGGCAAAATCATTCCGATTAAAAAGAATTATCCGCTTTTCCACGAATTACTGAGCAGCCTTGTTGAGCAATAATCAGAACTTCGCCTTAATTTCCTCTAGCACGCGCAGGTCGGAAATCGCGTCTTCAAGCGGGGAGACAAGTTCGCTCTCGCCGTCAAGGAAATCGACCGCGTTCTGAACCATGCCGCTAAAGTAGCCGGTCTTTTTGGGAAGCTTGATTTTTTGCTTGGCGAGCGAGTAAAATCCCGTATAAAGCTTGGATTCTTTTCGGAGGAAGAGTTCGGCAAATCCGTTTCCAATGCAGATTTTTCCGAGCGTGCCTAAAATTTCGATTCTGAACTCAAAGAATTTGCTCCGCCCGCTCATTTTTATCGTGACTTCGGGAATTGTTCCGTAAGAAGAGACTACCGATGAGTAGTGTGCGCTGAAATTTCGGACAACGCCTTTCTCGTCTTTGAAGATTCCGCTAACGCTCGGTTGTTTTAATTCACAGTGGAAGAGATACTGAACGATGTCCACCAAATGCGTTCCGTCGTGCAGGAGCGAATAAGTTCCGTCTTTTTCAAATTCTTCGCCGTAAATCCGAAGACTTGAGTCCAGTTCTCCGACTACCGATTGTATGTCTCCAATCTGCTCAATCATTTTGACTACCGAAAGATAGTCTTTTGCAAATCGCCGCTCATGGTTCACCATTACGGGAACGCCGCATTCAAGTGCCTTTGCGCGGATTTTTTCGGCTTCCTCAGAATTGAGCGCGACCGGTTTTTCAAGAATCACGAGGCGCGGCTTGTATTCAATCGCCTTAATGCATTCTTCGAGATGGTGGTCTTCGTTTACCGCAACCGTGATGATGTCGAGGCAGGTGACATTTTCGTAGAGTTCTTTGCTCGTGGGAAAAGCAAGCGTAAATTCTTTTTTGGAATGATGCTTTTTTACGAACTTCCGCCAGCTTTCAAGATTCTCTTCGTTCGTGTCGGCGGCGGCAATCAGGTTAATCCGTTTGTTATTCAAAAGTGCCATCGTGTGGCTCGCGGGCTGCTCTCGCTTTTTGTCGAATCCGAGCGAAAATCCGATTCTTCCCGTGCCGACAATCGCGGCGATATAACGATTTTTTTCCATAGATAAGAATTATAACACAATCCAAGAAAACTGCCACATGGAGGTGGCAAAAAGACAGTTGACCGTAAGAATTTTGATGAACAAAATTCTTGTCAAAACATGGATGTTTAATTATCTTTATAGTAGAAAAGGGGTACGAAAATGGCTGAAGAATGCACGCATAATTGTTCAAGTTGCGGCTCGGCTTGCAAATCAAAGGACTTGCGGGCAACGCTCCGTGAGGGAAGCTGCGTCAAAAAAGTAATCGGAATCGTTTCGGGAAAGGGCGGCGTTGGAAAATCGCTCGTGACGGCATTGCTCGCCTCAAAAATGAAGAAAAACGGCTTTAAGACGGCGGTTCTTGACGCTGACATAACAGGCCCGTCAATTCCGACGAGTTTCGGCGTGAACGACCAAAAGGCAATGGGCGATAAATCAGGCGCGATTTACCCGGTCAAAACGGAATCGGGAATCCAGCTCATGAGCATGAATTTTCTGCTCGAAAAGGAAACTGACCCCGTGTTGTGGCGAGGTCCTGTGATTGCGGGTGCGGTCAAGCAGTTCTGGACGGATGTTGTGTGGCGCGATGTCGATTTTATGTTCGTGGACATGCCTCCAGGAACGGGCGATGTGCCGCTCACGGTGTTTCAGTCGCTTCCCGTTGACGGAATTATCGTCGTGTCATCTCCGCAGCAGCTTGTACGCGTGATTGTCGAAAAAGCCGTCAAAATGGCGGAAATGATGAAAGTGCCGATTCTCGGTTTGGTCGAAAACATGAGCTATGTGAAGTGCCCGCACTGCAACGAGGAAATCAAAGTGTTCGGCGAGAGCAACATCAACGGAATCGCAAAGGATTACGGAATTCCTGTTCTGGCGCGAATCCCGATGAGCGAGGACATTTCAAAAGCCATCGACGAGGGCGATGTGGAGCGGCTTGACGCGGAATTCTTGGACGCGGCGGCAGAGCAATTGAAACTGCTGAATGCATAATTCATACTGGGGAGAGGGAAATTCCGCTTAATTTGAAATAAATTCAGGAATTTCCTTTTTCTTGGTGTATTTAAAATCCGTTGCGTGGGAATTCGGGAGTTTGCCGTCAATGCGGTCATTTTCTTTTTGAAGCTGGAATTTTATGAGTTCCTTGAATGCCGTCATCAAACATTCGGGATTTACGCTTTTTTTGACGATTTCGGCCGTTTGAAGTTCCGTAATTAGGTAATAGCAGGTCTCAATCGTGGAAACGCACTCTTCGCTCGGCTCTTTTTTGAAAGTGTAGATTGAGCGGTAGCTTCCCGAAAAACTGAGTTTGGGGAGTGCCATAATGTTCGTTGAGAGCTTAATCATCTTTTTTGAGCAGAACCAGGTTGAGTCAATAATGATGGCGAGTAATTTTTTGCCCCCGATTTCGGCTTTGAAGCCTTCTTTTTGCGCCGTCCATGCGTTTTCGTCGGGGTAGAGCAGCACGGGATAATACTGTTCGTCGGCGAGCAATTCGCACAAGCGCGCGTGCTTTGTAAAATCAATTCCAACCAAAATTTCTGAGTCAATCAAGCCTGCATGAGCCACGCGCCCCGTTCCCGTTCGGTTTCGCTTTGCTTCTTTGGGGTGCATGAGAAACACGAATTTTACGCCCGGGTCGAACGGCGGAACGAATTTGCAGAGACAACTTTCCGTAGGGCGGAGACACTTAAAGCAGATTTGGCGCATGGTGTGATTGTAACTTGAACGGCGCGTTTTTTGCAACAAGCGGAAAGATAAAAAATCCCCACACTTCCGAAGAAATGTGGGGAAAGATGAGCTTATGTTAGACTAGTTGCTCTTCTTCTTTTTTGAAAGAACGATGCCACAGCATGCGAGAGCTGCAACTACGACAATCACAATGATTACGACAGGGAGCTTGCTTGAGCCGCCCTCTGGAATCTTGAAGCTTGTTGAGTTGTAGCTAGCGCCGATTCCTTCAGGAACTTTGCTTGTGGGCTTGAACAAATCGCCAATGTCAAACACGCCGTTTTCGTCGCGCGGAATACGGTTGAATGTCTTTCCGTCAGCCTGATAGCCATTCTTCCATGCGCTTGTATCAATGCTTACGAACGCGTCTTTCTCGATAACTTCTTCTTTTCCGTTCGCGGCTTTTGCACCGTTGAAGAAGTAGTTCACATCGTTGAGAAGCTTCGGCATTTCGTCGTATTTGTCCATCATGCCGCCCTGCATAGAGAGAACGCCCGTTGCCTTGAAGTTGCGCGGGTTGTCTTCTGCTTTGCCCTTTCCGTAGAGAGCGATGTTGTATGCGCCGTTTCCGAACGCAGTGACTCGCTCAAGGATAAGAGACGGGTTAGAGTTGCTTGTTACACCGTTTACACCGTTGTTCCAAGAGAGAGAATTTCGCAAGATATGTTTGATTCCGATGCCATCGCCACCAAGTTTGAAGCCGTTTCCGTCACCCTTTCCAGAGCCATCGAGCTTCGTGCCGTTTGCGTAGACGATACAGTTATCGATGATAACCGCACCAATCGGGCCAGTCTCAATCTTAGAGTACAAATCCCAACCGTCATCGACATTGTGGTGAGCCACGCAGTTTCGGAAGATGTTTCCGTCGCCTGTGGTGAGTTTAGAAGCGAAGCCGTCAGCATTGTTCTGTGCCGGGTCAGCGTTTCCGAATGATTCACAACCGTAGATTAAGTTGTCGTGCGGCCATTTTTCATACGGCTCAGAAGCACGGCCAGAAATCTGAATACCCGTGTCGCCGTTCAAGTATGCGTCGACCATGAGGAGCTGGTTGTAATTACCCGCAACCTGAATACCTTTGCAGTCATCAGGAGTTGCCGTTACATCAATGTTCTTGATTGTCCAGTAGCTTCCGTAGAGGTTAATTCCCGATACAGAGATTTTTGCGCTAGAGAAATCAATGATTGCACGGTTGTTCGGATCTTCCGACATGAGGACTTTTCGAGCTTTTGCAGTACCGTCATTTCCTCGGTCAATGCTGAGAGATTTTGTGAGGTAGTATCGACCGCCAGCAAGAAGAATCGTCTGACCAGGTTTAGAATACTGAATAGCAGATTCCAAATCGACCGGAGATTCTTTTGTACCATCGCCGAAGACATCGCCCTTCTGAGAAACATAGATTTTGCTTCCCTTGATTGCCTTAGAGATGATGCTGTGCGTGTAAGTGACCGGGCTGTAATTCTTCACATATTCGCCGAGAGTAGAATCGTACTGAGCCACGACAGATTTCGGAGCAGGTTCCCAACCGTCTTCAGGAGTGAATGTTACGAGAAGGTCATTGATTCCGCTCTTGATTTTGAGCGTAGATTTGAAATCAACATTTGCTTCGACTTTGCCTTCGTTGAGAAGAACTTTGCCGTCGTTGTCTTTTACAGTGATAGTACCCTTTGTATTTGAAGTGAACACGAACGGATAGCTCGTGTTGTACCATGTTGACGGACAATCGATGAGCGTTGTGAGCGGAACAAGCTCCGGCGGCTCTTCGGTCGGCGGAGGATCTTTCTGCGGGTCAGTGACATTGAACACGACATCGCTGAAAGTTGCGTTACAGCCGCGCGCTACGGCAAAACCGACATAAATGTGGTCTTTGTCGAGCTGAGTGAGCTTTTTGTTCTCGCTGTCGTACATGATGAATTCTTCGACAGAATCCTCAGAAGCGATTGCGCGCTTGTAGATTGCGTGATAACCAGTGTTGTCTTTTTTGAGCGTGATTCGGTACACATCGCCCGTTTTGATTGCGTCAGAAGCCTGGTCATAGCTGAATGCTTTTGAAATGCTCGTTGCTTTTTTAGAGATTTCAGCATCACCGCCTTCAATGATTGCATCGGTAAGACCGCTGACGAATCGTGAGCCGAGGCCGTCTTTGATTTCTTTTTTAACGCCGTTTACATGAGTAGTATATTTGCGTGAAATAATACCTGCCGAGTTGTTGTAGGCAATAATCATTGGCTGACCGTCTGCGCCGAGCCGGTCGATTGCGAGAAGACCGAAACCTTCCTGACCGTCGGCAGATGGGTTGTGATAATCAACCGTGACCGTTGCCGTAAGCTCAAAGTTTTCTTTGTATGGATCGACAGGTGTATAATAGAAAGAAATACCATCGAAGAATGATTCGAATTTACCGCCCTTGTCGATGATGTTTCCTGTTTTTGGGTCGAATGTACAAGAATTGAGTTTGACCGTGAGATTGTCGGGGTCAATCATTTCCATGTTGTTGCGGTTCGGGTTGGTTGATGTACCGAATTCGGTGAAGTTCCAAATTCGCTCCGCATTCGTAGCAACCGTTTTCTGAATTGCGTCAGAAACAGACTTGTCAGAACCACGCAATGTGGTAACACGCAAAGTGGTTTTTGTGCCTGCTTTGAGCTGAATTTTTGCAGAAAGTTCCGTTGTTGTTGGATTTGAAACCGTTTTGCCACTTTCGTCTGTATACGAAAGAATGTAGCCGTCAGCTTCGTCAACAGGAGTCCAAGAAACTTCAACCGTGCTGTTTCCGATATTCAACGCCGTAACAGAAGATTTTGCAAGCGCAAGCGTGAATTTAATCGTTTTCGGTGCGGAATCATGCGTTTCGCTTTCACCTTTTCGCTGAGCTTTTACGACGACTGTATAAGTGCCTGTTTTTTCAAATTTGAATGTTGTCGTTTTTGCTTCTTTTCGGGTTTTTCCGAAACTCTTTTTAATGGATGCACCTGAATCAGAAGTTGCAACGACAACTCCTTCGTCTGCACCGTCATTATTTGTGAGACAATTGAACGAAACTTCGTACTCGGTGTCGCTCACTTTCTCAATGCCTGTGATAACTGGAGCCGCTACGCTTGCCCATGCCTTACGGTCTTGAGCCGAAAGCGGAGAGGCAGCAAGAAGCGTGAGTGCGAGCAAAGCCCCCAGTTTTGCAAATACCTTTTTCATATATACTCCTTTTGTTATGAAAAAAAATATACCTATAATAATATTATACCATAAAAACAAAAAATTTCCGAGAAATATTTGTTATAAAACGAATTCTAGATAAAAAAAGCACAGGCTCTCGTGCAGAAAACCTGTGCTTTCATAGTGTAAAAACAATTGACAAAGGAGTGTTTAGCTAATCAATTATTTTACGACTTGAATCATGTAGAAATATGCGCCGCCACCGACAGGGTAAACCGTGTATGTGTCTGCCGCAGGAACTTTTACCGTTAAAGCCTTAATGACTTTGCTGTCCTGGTCTGGCTCGCCCATAACTTCAGCGATTTCAGTGCCGGCTGCATTCACAACCTTAATGGCGCGCGCAGATTTTTTGTTTGAAGAACGAGCGTAGATGTAGATAATTTCACCTGCTTTTGCCGGGAAAGAAATGCTTCGCTCTGTGAGAGAACCTGCACCTTTTGCAGAAATACGATTTGTAATTTTTTCTTCGCCACATGTTGCAGGATCTTTTGCTTTGTCTTCAACAAGGAAACCTTTTCCAGAAGCGTCAGCAGGACCATGCACAACGAAACCGTCTTCTTCTTTTTTGTCGCCAATAATTGCACCGACAGTGAGATCGTTAGCTGAGAGATAGCCTTCTGCAAAAACAGAAGCTCCGAGCAATAAAGACGCAACGATTACTGTGATAAGTTTTTTCATGGGTTGATACCTCCATTTTAGTTCTTAACTATAAAATCATTTTTTAATAGGGATGTTACAAAAATTCAAAAAATTTTTGTATATTATGAAGTATAATTTGTCAGATAAATAAAAAACATACAATTATTTTAAATTTTCCGATGTGATTTATTTTTGCTGACGATTCGTATAAATTTCGGTATATTTTATACAACATGAACTGGTCTATTCTTACCCTCAAAGATTTTCATTTTCTCAAAGACTGCGTGAATTCTTCAAATTTGGAAGGAAGCGACACTTCGCTCGTGAACATTTTCCTTCTGCAAAAAAAATACGACACAAAAACCGCAATCGAAAAGGGCTTTTTGTTCCGCTACTACACGGGCGCGGAGAACCGCACGGGCTACGGATTTCCGCTGAAACTCTGTGACCAAAAGCTCCCCGAGGGCGAAAGAGCACATTCTTTAAAAGAAGCCGTTGCGCTCATCATTGAGGACGCAAAACTGAATGGTCGGAAAGTGAAATTCTGCCTGCTCACCGAAAGCCAAAAAAACGAGCTTGATTCTGTTTTTAAAAGCGACTTTTCCGAATTCGCGCTTGAATGGCAGACGAACCGCGATGATGTCGATTACATTTACTCGCGCGAAAAGCTCGCCGCCTTGCAGGGAAAGACCTACCATAAAAAAAAGAACCATGTCTCGCGATTCCAGAGGATTTACGAGGGGAACTGGGAATTCCGCTCGCTCAATCTGTGCGCGATTGCCGACGACATGATTTTCGTGGCGAAAAAATGGCTTGAAGAACGGTTTGCCTTGTCGGAATCGGGAGAAATCGCGCTCAGCGAGGAGGATAAGCGGATTCTCAATTTGGAGCACGAAATGATAAAAACCGCGCTTGAAAACAGAGAAGATTTCGCGCTTGACGGCGGCGTTCTCTACACGAACGGAAAACCGGTCGCCATGACGCTCGCCTCGCGCATCTCCGAAAAAATGCTCGATGTCCACTTTGAGAAATGCCTTTCCGAAGCCGCCGCAAATGGAGCCTACGCCGCAATCAACTGGTGCTTCGCGAACGCGGCGGATAGCTACGAACTTTTGAACCGTGAAGAAGACATGGGCGTGGAAGGCCTGCGCAAAGCAAAACTCTCCTATCACCCCGACAATCTGCTGGAGAAATTTTATTCATGCTAAAATCAATTTTATCGAGTGAGGATTGTGCTTCGTGCCGGTTCTGCTGCTCGTTCAGACGCAAAAGTTTGTGGGAAACGCCGCTTTTTGATTCTGCCACAAAAGAAAAACTCGAACAGAAATTCCCCGAAGCGCGGTTTAAGCGCGCGGGAAATTCCAGCTTTACGGTGGATTTGCTTCATCTGTACAAAACTGACGATAGCGAAGAAGAAGCCGCGTGTCCGTTCTTGGGGGAGCGGGGGTGCGTTCTCTCAAAAGAAGAAAAGCCCTTCGACTGCTCAATTTGGCCGCTTCGTGCCACGAAAATCGACGGGAAAGTGCGCGTGATGCTCGAAAACACCTGCCCTGCGATAAACCGCCAGCCGATTCAAAATGTGGAAGAACTCGTGAAGTCGGGGCTTGGCGAAAAAATCATCTCGTACTCAGAAAAAAATCCCGACATGATTAAAGAAATCAAATCGGGATTTACGATTGTGTTTTAATTATTTAAACTGCTTGTCCAACCATTCAAAGCTTGAAAGCTGTTGTGCGGGCAGGTATTCGTGTCCACCGCCAGGAAGAAGCTCTGTTTTGATTTTGTCTTCGGCTTTGTTCGCCTTCCAGATTTTGTGGACGACTTCGTAGGCTTCCTGTGTGCCTGCCGTTGGATTTACCGCATCATTGTCGCCGCCGATAAAATACATCGGTTTTGGAGCCGCAAGACCCGCGACATCAGGATAGTCGAGGTATTTTGCGATTGTGGGGTGGAGCATACTGAACGCGGAATTTCCTTTGAGCTGACCATCGCCCGGAATAATGTGGCCTTTCATCGTACCGAACCAACAGACTGCAACGCCTGCCGTAATGTCATCGCTGAGGGCTGCAAGCTGCCAAGAGCGGAAGCCACCCATGCTGAAACCGATGCACGCGACCTTCTTTTTGTCGACCTGTGGGAGCGAAGCGAGGAATTTTGCCGCGCGAACATCTTCCTGTGCGATGATTCCTGCGAAACTTGTTCCCATGTTGAAAAGGTTTGAGCCGAGTGACTGCTGGCTTGCGGTTTTGAAATCGGGAACAGAGCGGTCGCCCCAACCGAGTGCGTCAAACGAAAGCACGACATAGCCGCGTTTTGCGAGTTCGTCGCCCGGGAACTGACCGCCAAAATATTTAACAGACCATTTTTCTGCTTCTTCAAGTTTTTTTGCGTCTGCTTCGGTGTCGCCGAACGGTTTGACCATTTTTTCTTTACCGATGACGAATTTTGAGCCGTGGTCGTGGAGCATAAGCGCGGCAGGGTATTTTGAGCCGCCGTCCGGAATGAGCAAATACGCGAGCACGCGGCTTTCTTCACTGATGTTGAACACGACTTTCTGCGCTTTGTAGCCTTCGCGCTGTTCTTCGGCAATCACTACCATGTCGAACGGCGTTTTATCTTCGTTCTGAATGATAAGTTCTTTTGCCTTTGCAAGCCCCGCTTTTTTCCATTTTTTGGCGTTGCCGTCTTTCCAACCGAGTTCAAAATTCCATTTTTTAAGAATTGACTCGTAGAAAGTGGGCAAACAGCGGTCGTTTGCGTTGATTTCCTGTGTGACATATTCTTTGCTTCCTTCTGCAAAAAGCGAAAGGGAGAGCAAAGCCGCAGCAATGATTGAAAGTGACTTTTTCATCATAATTCCTCCTATGGTTTTTAGAATAAGAGCATATTTTGTAAAATAATATCTAAAATATGCTCATTAGCGTGTAAATTCTCTTCATTGTCTCTTCTCTTTTTTTTCTGTATAATTCTTTTTATGGTAATCGCTTCAATCGACATGAAAGACGGACATGTTGTCCAGCTCAAAAACGGAAAAGATTTGGTTCTTCAGCGCGACGATTCTGACGCTTTGATTTCTGATTTCAACAAATACGGCGAGGTCGCAATCATCGATTTGGATCAGGCACTTCGCAACACTGACGAAAAAGGCAACACAAAGAACACGCCCTTGCTCAAATCGCTTTTGCGAAAAGGAAATGTGCGCGTGGGCGGCGGAATCCGCACGGCAAAAAAAGCGCGGGAACTCATTTCGCTTGGTGCAGAAAAGGTCATCATCGGCTCGGCGGCATGGAATCCAAGCCCAAAAGCGGGCGACTCTGTCTTGAACGAAGCGTTTTTGCATGAACTTTGTGAAAAAATCGGCAAGCAGCGGGTCATTATCTCCGTGGATGCCATTAAAGGCAAAATCGCCGTTAAAGGCTGGACGGAAACCGTAGACATTCCTTTGATTGAGGGTGCAAAAGAGGCTGAAAAATACTGCTCAGAGCTTTTGTTCACTTGTGTCGAAAAAGAAGGCTGTATGCAGGGCACTGATATGGATTCTTGCAAGGCATTGCGCGAGGCGGTCAAGTGCCGAGTGGTCGTTGCCGGCGGCGTGAATTCACTCGAACAGATTACGGAGCTTGAAAAACTCGGCTGTGACGTTCAGCTCGGAATGGCTTTGTACACAGGAAAAGTTAATTTAAAAGATGCTTTCATCGGCTGCCTTAATTTTGAAAAAGTCGACGGCATGATTCCTGTAATCGCCCAGAGTCCCAGCGGCGAAGTCTTGATGATGGGCTATTCTAACAAAGAGGCTTTTGAAAAATCTTTTGAGACTGGAAAACTCACTTTCTTCAGCCGCACGCGAAATTGTCTTTGGACAAAGGGCGAGACCAGCGGCCACTTCCTTGAGCTTATCAAAATGCGCGTTGACTGCGACCGGGACACTGTTCTTGCCACAGTCATTCCCCATGGCGGAGTCTGCCACACGGGAAGCTACACTTGCTTTGGCGCGGAGGCGGACGCAAAATCGAATTTGGAGCGGCTTTACGGAACTATTGCCGAGCGGTTTGCAAATCCCAGACCAGGAAGCTACACTGCCACGCTCGATGCAAAACGGGTGCGCGAAAAAGTCATGGAAGAAGCCGAAGAACTTTGTGATGAAGCGGATTCAAAAAGCGAAGTAATCTGGGAAGCGGCCGACCTCTTGTATTTCGTGAGCGTTCTCATGTACAAAGAGGGCGTCACCTGGCAGGATGTTTACGACGAGCTGGACAGGCGGCACAAAGAAAAGTAATTCAATGAATTTTCAAGGCAGTCTTAAAAGGGCTGCCTTTTTTGTAATTTTTTTCCCATTCCGTGCGTAAAACTCACTGCAAACAGTGCGTTCACACTAACACACACTTTTTCGCAAATGGTAAGATTTTCCTCAGAAAAATGTCTGCGCTTTGATGGTGCGGGCAAAAAACACATTTTGGAGGAAACCCTTATGAAAAAACTTTTCAAAACATTGGCTGTGCTTGCGGCGGTAGCGGCACTGGGATTCGGTTTCGTTTCTTGCGGAGACAGTGACGATGACAACAACGGGAACAGCGGTAACAACAACACAAATCCTGCACAGACAGAAACGGCTCTGGCTGTTTTTACCTGCGACAGTGGATATGATACCCGCACTCTGTCCTTTTATGAAGACTCTACTTTCGAAGTAATTGTAAGTGACGAAACTGGATCGCAGGCAGAAGGAACATATACATTTGATTCCGGCGACTGGGAAAACGGAACAATCACATTGACCGCCACATCTGGTTACAAACAAGATACATTTACTGGTACTAAAACAATTACTGAAAAACAAATAACTTTCAGTACCAAAACATATACCCTTACTGGCGGAACTAAAAAGACTCCGTCAACTGACAGCACAAAGACCGACACAACAAAGACCGATACCACTACTAAGGAGCCGGAATACTACACTGTAACTTTTGATACCAAAGGTGGCTCAGCTATTAAGGAATATAAGTTAGAGAAAGGCGAAAGAATTTATATGTACTCTGGCCGTACTACTGAAAAAGATGGCTACTATTTTGTTTATTGGTGCAGTGATTCAGATGCTACTGAAAAGTTTAAATTTGGACAAGAAATTGAAAGCGACATTACAATATACGCAAAATGGGAAGCTGTACCTTCTAATTTTTATTCTTATTCTATAGATGATGTATTACAAAAGTTTGAGACTTATTATAACAATGATGCCTATCGTTTGTATTTCTTAAAGGATGGCACTTTTAGGTATTATTGCTCTAATTGGATTTACGCAGGTGTATATGAATTTACAGATGGGTATAACGACTTCTCTGATGGTGCTAAATTTACTATGACAAGCAAATGCCGATGCATAGAACGCAACTATTCGCTAGAGTGGGAAAAACATAATTATGGCAAGACGGAAGCATATACCATCACTATGGGAGAGAATAGCTTCAAATCTGAAGTAATGTATTTTTTCTTTGATATGGTTCAAGGGAATGCTTTATATGCCTATGCGGCGGGGCAAAAATTCTAATACCTGCAATTTATAGACGATTTAAAAATCATGACGAAATCAAATTCGAAAACACCAGGAGTTAAAACTATGGAAAATACAATCAAAGACATCATCTCAAAGCCTGTGGGCGAAACTTACGAGCTTGTTCAGACTCTGGGCATTTACTGCTGGCAGGAAGATATAAATCATCAGGATGCCGCATTCTTCATGCCCCGCTTTTCGTTCCAGTCAAACAAGGAATACCTAGAAAAACTGTATAAAGGTATTTCCAATGACAGTTCTCTTTCAAACCAAGGCATCTTTGCTTCTGTTTGGAAAATCGCGAAAGTGTATTACAAAGTTCCTGTTGATGCCCCTGAATCTGTGCTTTCCAATGACATTACAACGCTCTCTGCTTTTAAGGCATGGTGCAAGTTTACCGCAAAACCCGAGAACAAAAAACTCAATGTCTATGTGCTTTCCGAAGAAAAACATTTTGCTCAGTACAAACACACTGAACTGCAAAACCCTAGCGGAATAACATATTACGATTGGGAAGAAGTACTTAAAAATCAGGTAATTAAAGGCAAATAAAATTCCTATTTCACAGTCCGTCTGAGCAATCAGGCGGACTGTGTTCCCATAATTCCCAAAAGTTAAAAATCATGTATAATCTTTCCATGTGCTATTCTGCAAATAGAATCCCCGTTTCTCCAATAA
>ERZ842401.2028-NODE-2028-length-27670-cov-4.480101_pt1 | contig 27670 bp, 23 predicted proteins | sample MGYA00521270_ERZ842401 | MGnify/ENA primary metagenome ERZ842401 (study PRJEB31892, sample SAMEA3878208) | bioreactor metagenome | biome: Moose rumen | place: Sweden | collected 2011-10 | study: EMG produced TPA metagenomics assembly of the PRJEB12797 data set... | reverse complement strand
TTGCTGCAAATTTACGAATTATTTTCCTGACTGCCAAATGTTTAATTTATAGAAGACCCCTTAATAACCAATGGCGGAATTAAACTATCGCCTACTTTATTCTAATGATGGTTCAAATATTAATCTTAATTAATAACCGACAAACAGTATATGTGCTCATATAACAAATTAATATGATTTCTTGTGTTCTTTCAAGGATGATACTGCACAAATGTCTCTATCGCCTCGTAGCTGGCGAGACCTAGGCGGCCGAAGAGTTCGGCGGTCTCTTGGTTGCGCTTGAGGACGCGTTGCCAGTTGAGGTCCTCATCTTCGGGGTCGATGAACGGCGCGTCGTGTACCTGCGACTGATGCTTTAGGATGGCGTCGCGCTTATATTGGAACTCCTCTGGACTCATAGGCACCGCCATCTCGATGTGGTCGATGTCCCACTCTGCCCACAGACCACGATACATCCACACACGGCAGTCGCGCATGAAAGGCTCATCCTTCAACTCATCGATGGCGGCGAGCACCACATTGGCGGCTGGCTCATGAGTGCCGTAAGGGTCGTTGAGGTCGTCGGCAAAGAAAATCTGATGGGGCTTTATGCGCTCTATAAGTTCCTTTACAGGCAGCACATCGGCCTCGGTGACACGCCCTTTGCCAAAGGGAGCGTCAACATAGAACGGCAATGCCAACTCGTGAATATTCTCCTCATCAATTCCTAGATATCGGCAGCTGGTAATGCCCTCACACACAAATATCTCGCCCTTGGAGAAGCGCACCTCGGGGATATCGGCGTCGCCTGGCATCTTGTTCCGCAGGCTCTCCTCGATTTTCTCCACCACAGCGCGCTGCCGGTCGTTATAGTAGCCATTCTTGAGGGCTGCGCGTTTCGATACCATCACATAGCGCCCCATGTCCTCATCGCCTACCATGATGTCGCCCGAAGTCTCAAAGGCGACGTGTACCTCATGGTCCTGCTCCACAAGTCGGCGCAGCGTGCCTCCCATCGCGAGAACCACATCATCGGGGTGCGGACTGAACGCCAGCACACGCTTGGGATAAGGCTCAGCGCGCTCTGGGCGATAGGTGTCGTCGGCGTTGGGCTTGCCACCTGGCCAACCAGTGATAGTGTGCTGTATATCGTTGAATATCTGAATATTCACATTATATCCCGAGCCATAGACCGCCACCAGTTCGCTCAGGCCGTAGTCATTATAGTCTTTGTTGGTGAGCTTCAGGATGGGCTTTCCTGTCTGTTCGCTAAGCCATAGCAAGGCTCGACGCAGCAACGTTCGGTTCCACTCACACGAAGTCACCTTCCACGGATAGTTGATGCGTGTCAGGTCGGATGCGGCATCGAGGTCTATAATTAGCTGCACATTGTGATGCATCTGCAGGAATGAAGCCGGATACTGGTCAGTAATATTGCCCTCGATGGTGTTGAACACTGCTTTAGCGCTACCCTCACCCCAAGCAGTACTGATAATCTTGCGGGCATTGAGGATGTTGCTGATGCCCAGAGTGACCGCAGTCTTGGGCGACTGCTCGCACTGGTAGCTGTCGGCGATGCGGGTGCGTGTCTCGCCCGTGAGCGACACCAGTCGGCACGACGACATGCTCGTGGAACCCGCCTCGTTGAATGCGAGTCCGCCGTTCTTGGTTAGCTCGCACACCACAAGGTCGAGGCCGCCGTAGTCGTCAATCTCGGTCTCGTAGGCTTTACAAAGCTTAAACACATTCTCCTTGGTGGCTTCGGTGCTGAAAGTGTGTATGTTCTCGGCAGGGATATCAACCTTGTTGAGAAATCCTTCACTCAAGCGCTTGAGGGTACTCTGACCATCATCAACAGGCACGCCAAGCCCAAGCTCGGTCATGTTGAAGACAACGACGTTGTTGAAGCTCACTTTGTCGGCAAAATAGAGCTTTACCAACTCGCCATACACGTCCATAGCGCATCGGCCGGCACCGAGCCCAAGCACGCAGCGTCCTTTCTCCCGCACGCATTGCTCTATGGTGTCAACCACCTCACGTGCTGCCAGAGCGGCACCCTCTAGAGGGGTATCCACAACATCGGTTTGCACCTTCTCATACCTCGTGAGAGATATAAGCTCCACCTCACTCTCAGGGCGATAGCACCGCTTCGACACCTGTTCGAGCTTTATATGAGAACTCAAGTCTAATTTCATAATTTTGAGTTTTGAGTTTTTAGCTGACGAGCGAACATGCTGACAAGCTGACAAGACAATGCGCTTTGCGCAGTTTAAGGTTTAGAGTGCGCAGCAACTTAACGCTTTACGGACAAGGCGTGCCTTGTCCCTACTTTACACTTAACACTTAAAACTTAACACTAAATATCACTTGCCTTGTTTGCTTGTTCCTTGTCTGCTTGTTAGCTCCATTACACTTACAAATTGATTTCCAGCTCCACTGGGCAGTGGTCGCTGCCGAAAATTTCGGTATGGATTTTGGCGTCGACCATTTTGTCGCAAGCGTCGTTGCTCACGAGGAAATAGTCGATGCGCCAACCGGCATTCTTCTCACGCGCCTTAAAGCGATAGCTCCACCACGAATACACGCCCTCCACGTCGGGGTTGAAAAAGCGCCAGCTATCGGTGAAGCCGCTGCCCAAAAGAGTGGACATCTTTTCGCGCTCCTCATCGGTGAAGCCAGCATTCTTGCGATTAGTCTTGGGGTTCTTGAGGTCTATCTCCTGATGAGCCACATTGAGGTCGCCGCACACTATCACAGGCTTCTTTTTGTTGAGATTGAGCAGATAAGCTCTGAAATCGTCCTCCCACTTCATGCGGTAGTCAAGACGTTTGAGACCGTCCTGGCTGTTAGGCACATACACATTCACGAGATAGAACGTCTCCATCTCAAGCGTGATGACGCGCCCCTCATGGTCATGCTCGTCGATGCCTATGCCCAATGTCACGCTTTGCGGCTCTTGTCGGGCATAAATCGCCGTGCCTGAGTAGCCTTTTTTGTCGGCATAGTTCCAGTAGCTGCGATAGCCGTCAAACTCCAAGTCGAGCTGCCCTTCCTGCATCTTGGTTTCTTGAAGGCAGAAGAAGTCAGCGTCAAGCGTTTTAAATGTCTCGGCGAAGTCTTTGCCAACAACTGCACGCAGACCGTTGACGTTCCAGGAAATGAGTCGTGTCATTGCTCGTCGTCGGTTTTATAGTCTAATTGCTCCTCGGCTGGCTCTACCACTTGCTCGTCAGCATTCTCCTCGACCAGCACCTCGGGCTCATCAACAATATCTCCGTCTTCGATAGCCTTGTCAACGGCATCTTCTTTGGCAGCATTCTGCAAAATCTCGTTCTCGATGCGTCTGCTCTCGGCACGGTCAATCTTGCGGGCTTTCACAAAGAGGACTATCGATGCCACAAGAGCCACAAGGGCTATCAAGGCACCAGCCATAAGCAACCAACTGGGGACAATCTCTTTAGTGCCCAAAACTAGCAGCGCTAAGCACAGCACCAAACATAGCACGTCAAGGATAAACGCGTGCTTCATTAATAATTTCGCTTGATTCATAACTGATTTATTATTGTTGAATAGTTTATTCATGCAGGATTATGCAATGCATAATCTATCTCGGTTACAAAGGTAAACATTAATTACAAAACTGCAAAATATTTTCCATTTCTATTTCGAAACGCTTGCACATATAAAGTTTTTTGACGATATTTGCAGAAATAAAACACTCATCTAAGGCAATGGAATACAAGAAAGCATTTGACACAATGGTTAGCCAAACGGCTAAGTATCTAACAGAAAACGGTCTGAAAACAATGATACTGGGACTCTCGGGCGGACTTGACTCCACTGTGACGGCTGCCATCTGCCACGAGGTGGTGAACCAGTATCCCGAGCGGCAGTTCAGGTTTATAGGCGTGAGTCTGCCTTGTTCGTCTAACTCCAACGAGGAGAACGACTCTGCAAGCATGGCGATGAAGGCTTTTTGCAGTGAATACTGGGTGGAAAATCTTCAAGCGCAATATCTGCTCCTCAAAGCTACTTGTGAACAGAGATACCCTTCCACCCCCATCTCACAAGGTAACATCAAAGCTCGACTGCGCATGATTTACCTTTACAATCTTGCCTCAGTAACAGGCGGGCTGGTGATGGACACCGACAACCTCACAGAACACAATCTGGGATTCTGGACCATCCACGGAGACGTTGCCGACTACAACCCCATTGGCGGCCTGTGGAAGCATGAGGTCTATGAGCTGTGCAAATACCTTTTCACCGAGCGTTTCACCGATGAGAACGACCAGCGACATAAATCGCTGCGTGCAGCTTACGACATCATGCCCACCGACGGCAATGGCGTGGCGGCCGGTGGCGACATGGCACAGATTGCACCAGGACACACCTACGAGGACGTGGACGACATTCTCAACACCTACATCCAACACGGTGACAATGAGCAGGAAATGAAGCGACTTATCGATGCCTACAGCGCCGAGACAGTAGAGCGAGTGCTCACCCGCCATCGCCGCTCAGAATTCAAGCGCAAACGCATGCCACTGGTCATTGAGAGATCACTATACGATTCCTGAGCTAACAAGCTGACAAGGAACAAGCTGACAAGGCAATGGTAGTGCAGCATTACACTTGCCTTGTTTGCTCGTCAGCTTATTTCTCTCGCTTCATAGGTCTTACTCATCATAGACATAATCTAGGAAGTCGTGGATTGGTTTCAGCACTTTGAAGTCGTCGTTGACGCGCTGCACCCAGTCTTCACAGTCGAAGTAGTCCTCATCAACGTGCTTGACGAGGATAAACTCTTTGCGCTTGAGATATTCGCCAAGAGGATGGTCTTTAGGATAGTCTTTTGGCACATTCTTGAGCATCTCACCCTCAAAACCAAAGCCCGATGCCGCCAAACGCTTGTCGGTGATAAGTTTCGAGAACTCCTCCGGCTCGGCGTCGATAAGTCGTCGCAGTGCATCAAGTTTGTCCTTCGCTGGCCACCATACCCCGCCGCACAGCATCAGGTGGTCGGGCTCAAAATGGATGTAATAACCACTTGACACACAGTGGCGACCGCCACGACCTATCACAGCACTGAAATACTGCTTATAGGGCCGCTTGTCGTGCGAGAAGCGTATGTCACGATAGATGCGATACACAGCCTGCTTCACGTCAAGCCCTCTCGCCTTTTCGTCCCACTCCGCCATGACTCTTATAAGTCGCTCTATGTCAACTTCCCATGCCTGCCGCAAGGGATCATAAAGCACTTCCTTGTGTGCCTTGAACCAAGCGCGCTCATTGTTGGCTCCCAGCAACCTAAGGAAATTAAGCACTTCTTTAATATTACTCTGTGATTTCATAATAATACTATTAACAACACACAAAGGTAGTGCTTTTTCCTTTCACTCACGCCCACTTATTAACAAATTATTTTAGGCCTTTTTCAAAAAATAACATAAAATAACGACAAATGAACCGAGAAAACTTTTGGAGTTTTGAAAGTTTTTTCCGAACTTTGCAGCGATTATTTACACCAAATTATCTATAAAGAAAATATAATCTCCTATTTCACATGGATTTAAGAGAGAAAATCTTGAATACATCCACTAAACTGATGTTGCGCATTGGCCCTCAGTCGGTGACGATGGACATGGTGGCGCGCGACTGCGGCATCTCAAAACGCACGCTCTATGAGACGTTCCCCAACAAGCACAACCTCATCAGCGATGTAATCAAGTACAATCAGCAGCAAACCAACGCGGAGTTCAATCAGATTTTTGAGCAGTCGGCTAATAGCTTCGAGGCTCTGATGGGTGTATATACTATAGCGCGAGAGTTCATCAGGAAGATCTCACCGGTGTTTCTTGCCGATATCAAGCGACTGTACCCCGAGGTGTTTGACGAGTACAAAGCCCAGGAGGTTGACCACATCCTGTCGCTCGCCAAGATTATCAAGAAAGCCAAAGACGAGGGCTTGGTTCTCCCCGGCATCAAATGCAAAATCGCAGCTTTTGTCTTCAACAACAACATGAAGACGCTGCACAACATGCAGGATTTTCCGTTCCCTGAATACACCGTCACCGAAGTCTTCGACGGAGCATTCCTCAATTTCATGCGCGGTATAGCCACCACTCAGGGTCAAGAAATTATCGAGAACTTTGTGGTTAAAAATCTCCTCAAGAAAGAAGAAAACTAAAACTAAATAATAATATGTATCTGAAAAAAATTTCAAAAATCGCACTTCTTGCGGTTGCCTTTGTCTCGATGGCAACTGCGGGACATGCCGAGACGCTTAATGTGACGCTCGACGAATGCATCCGCATCGCCCTAAGCGACAACCCTTCAATCATTGTCGCCGACATGGAGATCCAGCGTGTGGATTACTCCAAGAAAGAGACTCTGGGGCAACTGTTCCCAAACGTTGATTTTACCGCCAACTATGCCCGCACCCTCGCCAAGCAGACGATGGTGATGGGAGAGCAGAGCTTCAAGGTGGGTACCGACAACTCCCACAGCGTGGGATTCAGCGGTTCGATACCCATTATCGTGCCTGCACTGTGGAAGTCAATCAAGCTCAGCGACAACCAGATTCTCCAGAACATCGAGAACGCGCGCTCGTCACGCCTTTCGCTGGTAAACCAAGTTAAAAACGCCTATTACGCCCTCCTCTTGGCACGCGACAGCAAGCGGGTGATAAAAGCTAACCACGAGACTGCACTGCTCACTGCCGAAATCTTCAAGAAGCAGTTTGAGATTGGTGTGGCAAGCGAGTATGACATGACTCGCGCCCGCGTGGCGGCAACCACCCTCGAACCGTCAATTCTCGACGCCCAAAACTCCATCGACGCGCTCAAACTGCAACTCAAAGTGCTCATGGGCATGGATGCCAACGTTGACATAGAGCCAAGCGAGACACTCGACACCTACAAAGCTTCAATGTATGACTACACCATGGCAGTTGACACGTCGCTAGTGAACAACCCCAGTCTCAGGCTACTCGACCTCCAGACCGACTATATGAAAAAAGCCCTGGAGACTCAGAAGATGTCGTGGTTCCCTAATTTATATGGAAGCATTAATTATATGTGGAACTCCATGAGCAACGGCAGCCCGTTCAAGAACTTCAACTGGAATCCCTACTCACAGGCTGCTTTGTCGCTCTCGTGGAACCTGTTCTCAGGAGGGCAACGCTATTTCAAGCAAAAGGAAGCCGAGATTTCTGTTCGCGAGATGAAATGGCAACGCGAGAACCTTACCCGTAGCCTCAACTCACAGGTCGAGACTCAGCTCAACAATATCAAGAGCAACCTCAAGCAGATTGAGAGCAACGCCGCCAGCGTGGCACTCGCCGAGAAGAGCGACAATATCATGCAGGAGAGCTTCAGGCTGGGAGTAGGCACTTTCCTGCAAATCCAGGACACACAAAACGCGTTGCTTGGTGCGCGCCTTTCCTACTACCAGGCAATCTACAACCTGCTTGTGTCGCAAAGCAACCTCGAGCTGATGCTCGGCAATGCGCCACTGGCAAAATATGGAGTTCCTAACGAGATAAACAAAAAACAATGAGCTAACAAGCTGACAAGCTAACGAGACAAGTGTATAGTCAAACGACCAGAAACGACCAGAAACTACTTTATTGGTTATCGTTCGAGAAGCACTTAACACTTGACACTTAAAACTTAATATCACTTGCCTTGTCTGCTTGTTCCTTGTTAGCTCGTCAGCTAAAAACGAAAAACAATAACGAACAAAGATAAAGATGAAAACTAACAAATCATTCACAGCATTAGTGTTAATTGTAGCACTACTTTCCTCTTGCACGGGAAAGAAGGACCAAAAAGGTCCAAATGTCGATGAAACCCCTATCGTTGAATTGCAGAGCGTTCACAGCGAGGATGTTGACGAGTTGAGCGAATACACCGCCACTGTTGAGGCTTTCAAGACCAACAACATCTCGTCTTCGACTGGAAACCGCATCAAGCGCATTCTCGTGGACGTGGGAAGCCATGTGAGCGCCGGACAAGCGGTTGTAATCCTCGACAATGTGTCGGCGGTAAACCAAGAGAGCGCCATCGCCGGACAACGAGCTGGTGTCGAGAATCAGGCTGCCGCGCTAGCCAGTCAAGAGGCCGCTCTCAAGAGTGAGGAAATCAACTTGGCAAGGCAGAAGAAAGACCTCGACCGTGCTAAAGAGTTAGTGAAAATTGGTGGAGGCACACAGCAGACTGTGGACCAGCTTCAGGCCGCCTACGATGCCGCGCAAGAGTCGCTCAAGGCCCGCAAACGTGCCCTCGACGCCAGCAAAGCATCGCTCGACGCGAGCCGCTCCTCGCTCAATGCCAGTCAGCGCTCTATGCAGACAGTGCAGGAGAACACCGTTCTCACCAGCCCCATCAGCGGCGTTGTCAGCGCACGCAACTACGATGCGGGTGACCTGCCTATGGGCGCCATCCTCACCGTTCAGCAGATGAACCCTCTCAAGGTCATCGTCAACGTCAATGAGGAAGAATTCTCGAAGATTAAAAATGGCATGGGAGTTACTGTCACTCTCGACGCTGTCCCCGATGAGACGTTCAATGGCTCGGTATATCTCATTCACCCCGAGATTAACCAGCAGACCCGCACTTTCCAGGTTGAGGTGACCATCAACAATGGCGCCGGCAAAGTGAGTGCCGGTATGTTCGCGAGAGTGAAGTTCAACTATGGCACCGAAAAACACATCGTGGTTCCCGACAAGGCCATCGTGAAGATGCAAGGCTCGGGCAAGCGATTTGTTTATGTCTATAAAGACAACGGCACTGTGGCATATACCGAGGTCGAGCTAGGCATGCGCCTCAAGGACCGTTACGAAATCCTGAGCGGTCTCAACGACGGCGACCGCGTGGTGGTTGCTGGACAATCTAAGCTAAGCGATGGCTCTAAAGTGAAAATAAACACTAAGTAGTCATTACATTATTTGATATACATTAATAATAAACAAAAACGTAAATACCATAATCTAACGTTTTATGAGCCTTTATTCCAGTTCGGTGAAACGCCCGGTAACAACAATCCTCATCTTTGTGGCTGTTGTGATTCTGGGTCTGTTCTCACTAAAGAAATTGCCCATCGACTTGATGCCCGACATCGACACTAACACCATCATGGTGATGACCACCTATTCGGGAGCAAGTGCCGAAGATATTGAGCAGAACGTGACTCGTCCGCTTGAGAACTCCCTCAACTCGGTAGAGCACCTTAAACATATAACCTCCAACTCTCGAGAGAACGTGTCGATTGTGACGCTCGAGTTTGAATATGGATACGACATCGATGTGCTCACTAACGATGTGCGCGACAAGCTAAGCATGGTATCGAGTATGCTACCCGATGATGCCAACACACCTATCATTTTCAAGTTCTCGACCGACATGATTCCTATTGTGCTGCTCTCGGCGCAAGCCAATGAGAGCGTGCCAGGACTGTATAAGATCCTTGACGAGAATGTGGCCAACCCTCTTGCGCGTGTCGATGGTGTGGGTTCGGTGTCAATTGGTGGCGCTCCCAAGCGCGAGGTACACATCTATGTTGACCCCCTAAGGCTTGAGGCTTATCACTTGAGCATCGAGACAATATCATCGCTTGTAGGAGCCGAGAACCGAAACATCCCTGGTGGCACCTTCGACATAGGCAACGAGACCTATGCCCTGCGAGTGGAGGGTGAGTTTAACGACCCCAATGAACTTGCCAACCTGGTAGTGGGTGCGTCTAATGGCGCTGCCATCCACTTGAGCGATGTGGCACGCATCGACGACTCATTAGAGGAACGTGCACAGGAGACATTTACTAACGGTGTGCGTGGCGCTATGATCATCATCCAAAAACAAAGTGGCGCCAACTCAGTTGAGATTTCCAACCGCGTGAAACAAATTCTGCCACAGATCCAGAAGAACCTGCCCGCCGACATCCACCTTGACTACATTGTGGATACCAGCGACAACATCCGCAACACAATCGCCTCTCTTGTCGAGACTGTGCTTTACGCTCTGCTCTTTGTGGTTATTGTGGTATTCTTCTTCCTGGGACGTTGGCGTGCCACTGTAATCATCGTGCTCACCATCCCTATCTCACTGATTGCCTCGTTCATCTATCTCTACGCCACCGGCAACACACTTAATATTGTGTCGCTATCGGCGTTGTCGATATCAATCGGTATGGTGGTGGACGACGCTATTGTGGTTCTCGAGAACGTGACGACACACATCGAGCGAGGCGCCGAGCCCAAGCAGGCGGCAGTGCATGGCACTAACGAGGTGGCGATATCGGTAATCGCCTCTACCCTCACACTGATTGCGGTGTTCTTCCCGCTCACGCTTGTCACCGGCATGACTGGTGTGCTTTTCCGCCAGCTCGGATGGATGGTTACCATCATGATGATCATCTCCACCACCGCAGCCTTGTCGCTCACACCAATGCTGTGTAGCCGCATGCTACGCTTGCAGCGCACTCAGAGCAAGCTCTTCACCAAATTCTATGGTCCCATCGAGAAAATCCTCGACAAGCTCGATGACGGCTTTGCTTGGCTGCTCACCCACTGCGTGCGTCACCGCTGGATCACTTCGCTTGTGGTGCTGGGTGTGTTTATCGCTTCTATGTTCCTGATGAAGTTTGTGGGTAGCGAGTTCTTCCCCACAATGGACAACAGCCGCCTGGGTGTGAGCCTTGAGCTGCCGATAGGTACCCGCGTCGATGTAGCTAAGGACGTGTGCGAGCGACTGCATAAAGAATGGACCGAGAAATACCCCGAGATCAAAGTGTTCAACTACACTGTGGGTCAAGCGAGCAGCGACAACACATGGGGCTCGATGCAGAACAATGGCTCCCACATCATGTCGATGAACATCAGGCTCGTCAACCCCAGTGAGCGCGACCGAAGCATCACCGAGATTGCCGCACTCATGCGTGAAGACCTCAAGCACTATCCGGAGCTTAAGAAGGCCCTTGTCAACGTGGGCGGCTCACGAGGCGGAGGCATGAGCGGACAATCCACTCTGGATTATGAAATCTATGGTTACGACTTCGCACAGACCGACAGCGTGGCACAGCACCTCAAGCGCATCCTCGAGAAGGTGCGTGGTGCTGCCGACATCAACATCAGCCGTAGCGACTATCAACCCGAATATCAAGTGGATTTCGACCGCGAGAAGTTGGCGCTCTATGGCCTTAACCTCTCCACAGCAGCAACCTATGTGCGCAACCGCATTAACGGCAACACGGCAAGCTACTTCCGTGAGGATGGCGACGAGTATGACATCAAGGTGATGTATGACCCCGAGCACCGCCAGTCGCTCGAGGACATCGAGAATATCACCCTCTACAATGCCATGGGCAATGGCATCAAGCTCAAGGAAGTGGGTAAGGTGGTGGAGCGATTCTCACCGCCTACCATCGAGCGCAAGGACCGTGAGCGCATCATCACTGTCTCTACGGTTGTTCAGGATCGCCCCATGAGTGAGATCATCGCCGAGGCTCAGCCCGAAATCGATAAGCTCGACTTGCCACCAGGTGTGACAATACAGCTTAGTGGTTCGTTCGAGGATCAGCAAGACTCGTTTGGCGACCTGGGAATGTTGGCAATCCTTATCATCATCCTGGTTTATATTGTGATGGCATCGCAGTTTGAGTCGTTCACCTATCCTGGCATCATCATGAGCTCAATCATGTTTGCCTTCTCGGGTATCGTGCTCATCCTGCTCTTGACGGGCACCAACCTCAACGTGATGTCGATGATTGGAGCCATCATGCTCATCGGTATTGTGGTTAAGAACGGTATCGTGCTCATCGACTACATCACGCTCAACCGCGAGCGAGGCATGAGCGTGCGCCGCTCGGTAATCGACGGTGGCAAGTCGCGTCTGCGTCCTGTGCTGATGACGTCGTTGACTACCATCCTCGGTATGGTGCCTATGGCAGTTGGCACTGGCGAGGGTGCCGAGATGTGGAGACCTATGGGTATCGCCGTGATTGGCGGTTTGACGTTCTCGACCGTCCTCACCCTGCTCTTCGTGCCCACGATGTACACCATCTTCGCCTACAACGGCATCAAGCGCAACCGCAAGAAGATGCGCAAGAAAGCTAACAAGCTAACAAGCTAACAAGCTAACAAGCTGACAAGGCAATGGTAGTTGTCGCAGCATGAAACTTATCTCGTCAGCACGTCAGCTTGTTAGCTAAAAACTATAAACGAATAACGATAAACGAACTATGAAAGCAATATTTATATCTTTCGACCAGGCTTATTATGAGAGGATAATCGAGATGCTCTACAAGAGCGGTTGCCGTGGATTCACTGCATTTAACGATGTAGTGGGACGTGGCTCTGCCACTGGCGACCCGCACTACGGCACTCATGCTTGGCCATCGCTGGTGCAGGGCATCCTCACGGTGGTTGAAGCGGCACGCGTAGATACCGTGCTCGAGAAACTACACGAGATGGACCTCGCCACGCCAAAACTCGGCATGAGAGCCTTCGTCTGGAACATTGAGAAGTCGATATAGTGTAAGATATCATCATCTCACATGATAACTGCACTCTGGAAACCATGCCAGAGTGCAGTTTTGTTGATATTTTAAGCCAATCCACATAATTTTACCATAAAAATGTCAATCATTTCAATATTAATAGTTATATTTGCGAGTTATATCATTCTTGTTGACTTAACAAAGAGATTTATCTATAACACATTTATCTATTAACTTAAAAAACAAAAATTATGAAGAAAGCATTAACTCTTCTTGTTGCTGCTGTCGCAGTTTTCTCGATGAACGCAGCAAATTTCTTCACAGTTCCCGAACAGAATATGGGCACTCCCGTGAAGATGGAAAACGTGAAACAAGCTCCTGCTGGTTTGCAGGCTATCATGGTTGAGAAATGGGCTTCGAAGCTCAAAGCTACTCCCAACTTCCCCGCAACTACTGTTGATGACCTGGTAGGCGGCTACGACTATGTTTATCGTCAGTACACTGGCGGATTGACCACTCAGCCCGACACTCTGGATGCCAACAGCCGTGACCAAGAGGACAACATCGACCTCGTTGCCATCAACAAGATTGATGACAGCAACATCCGCATCACCGGAATGTTTTTGTTCCCCGTTCAAGCCGAGATGGGCACCAGTGGCAATTACACCACTTTCACCATCGATGACTCACAAACCGTTTATTACCATAGCAGTTACGGTGCTTGCAATCTCGTGGGTGTTTGGTACTATGAGGGTGACGACACTTACAGTGCCGGCTGGTACTATGGCGACATTACGGGTTTCATTATTGACGAGGGCATCATCTTCGACACCGATGTCAATTTCTACATGATTATCTCAAGCGGCACATACGCCAATTACCGCTTAGGCTGGATTTATGAGCCCGGCAGCTATATGTTGCCCGACACCGACTACAACGCTCTGATGACCTACAGCTACACCAGCTCTGCTGCAAGCAGCGCAGGTCTCACCCCAACCTACGACTATCCTGTAATCGTTAGCGAGGATGAGAATTATGTTGTAACTGTAGAGAACTTCGGTGGTGTGGCCGATGCCGACAAATCCATCACCCTCACACTTGCCGAGGACCACACTTGGGCTGCTGCCGAGGATCAAGTGCTTGGCACCACTGACAATGGCGACTTTGTACTCTACGGAACCGACGGTTCTTCGCTTTATCAGCTCACCGGCACCGGTACCGAGACAGTCCTCACATTCGACAGCGACTGGACTGGCATCACCGAGAGCAGTTACTGGTACGGCCAGCGTGGCGCCGCTACCATCACTCGTCTCGACGATGACGTGTTTGTTTATCCAAGCGAGGAGATTCCCGAACCAGTAATCACCATTACTCCCAACTTTGGCACCTACGAGGCTGCACAGACCATTTATGTGACTGTTGAGAACATGCCCGAGGGTGGCTCAATCAAGTATCAGCTGGAGCCCACGGCAGCTAAGGCAGAGTGGATGGATTATAACGACGAGACAGGCATTGAGATTACTGAGTCGTCGTTGCTCACTGTAGGTGTGTTCGATGCCAATGGCGAAGAACTCACCAGCATAGAGGGCGAGTACACCATCAGCCCATCAACCGCCATCGAGACTATCTCGACCGCTTCTACCAGCAACACCTGGTACAACCTCCAGGGCATTAAGTTCAACGGTGTTCCCGCCGCTCCTGGCATCTACATCAACAATGGCAAAAAGATTATTGTTAAATAATAAACTTTAAGCTTGACAATTCAAAAGATGCATCCCACAAAAGGGGTGCATCTTTTTTGTTCAAACTATTGATAAAAAGCAAAAAAATGACTACCTTTGTGCCAACTTTTTCAAAAATGCGATTAAGCGATTGTAGGGACACGGCATGCCGTGTACGTGTTACGGCGAGACGGCGGTCAGGGCATGCCCTGACCCTACAGCTATCTTAATGCTTTCCGAGCGTGAGCATTTTATTAAAAAAAACTCTACTCATGGCTGATATTACAATAAAAGGACTGACTTTTGAGCCTTTTATCTCCCGCGAGGAGATAGCAGAACAAGTGAAGCGCGTCGCTGCCGAGGTGAAGCGGGACTGCGTGAGTGAGAACCCTATTTTCATGTGCGTCTTAAACGGCGCTTTTATGTTTGCAGCCGATTTTTATCGCGCTATTGATATGCCCAAGAGTGAGATTACTTTCGTCCGTTTCAAGTCATACGACGGCACACATTCTTCAGGAGAAATGAAACAACTGATGGGATTGGCCGAGAACATCGCAGGACGTGAGGTGATTGTCATTGAGGACATCGTTGACACGGGATTTACGGCTCTCGAGCTCCTCAAAACTCTTGAAGCGCACTACCCCATGAGCGTGAAGATGGTGACACTGCTCTATAAGCCCCACTCCCAGAAATGCGGCAAAAGACCTGATTATATAGGCTTTGAGATTCCGTCGAAATTTATCTTGGGCTACGGACTTGACCTCGACGGCCAAGCAAGAGGACTGAGCGACATCTACGTTCTCAAAAAAGAAGATTAAAAACATCAATTCATTAAATACCACAAAGATTATGCTAAATATAGTGATTTTTGGCGCTCCAGGCTCGGGCAAGGGCACTCAGAGCGAGAACTTGATTGAACACTACAAGTTGTTTCACATCTCCACCGGCGACGTGCTGCGCGACCACATTCGTCGCGGCACAGAACTAGGCAAGACCGCCAAGAAGTTCATCGATCAGGGTCAACTTATCCCCGACGAACTTATGATAGGCATTCTAGCGCAAGTGATTGACGACAACAAAGAACTGGCGCAGAATGGCGTGATTTTCGATGGTTTTCCCCGCACTATTCCACAAGCTGAGGCATTGGAGACTCTGCTCAATGAGCGCGGCACCTGCGTGAGTGCGGTTGTTGGGCTTGAGGTTCCTGAGCAAGAGCTTATAGACCGCCTCGTGAAGCGCGGACAGATGAGCGGCCGCAGCGACGACAACGAGGAGACCATCAAGAAACGCCTTGACGTGTATCACAACCAGACCTCTCCCCTACAGGAATTCTACAAGGAGAAAGGTCTGTACCGCGCCATTAAGGGCATAGGCACCATCGACGGCATCTTCGAAGACATCAAAGCCGCAATCGACAGTATCAACGCTTAAGTGTTAAGTGTAAAGTTTTAAGTGTTAAGTAGCTAAACGACATCTATGCTACTTAACACTTGACACTTAAAACCTATCGGACGATGCAGGCTTCGTTCCTACTTAACACTTGACACTTAAAACTTAACACTTATTTGGGTCTCTACCTCCACATCCCCTATTGCAAGAGCAAATGCATCTATTGCGACTTTTACTCCACCCCACAAGTGGATACGATGGAGCAATATGTGCATTCACTGCTTTGTGAGGCAAGATTGAGGAAGACAGAAATTGGTAGCGAGACAATCTCGACGCTATACCTAGGCGGAGGCACGCCATCGGTGATACCTATAAAGCTCTTATCCACCCTTATAAACGGCCTTAGTGATATCTTTGACCTAAACCAAGTGGAGGAGTTCACCATCGAGGTCAATCCTGATGATGTGACGCGCGAATATGTTGAGCAGCTGCGGCAACTCGGCGTGAACCGCGTGAGCATGGGAGTGCAGAGCTTCAACGATGGAGAATTACGAGCCATTAACCGTCGCCACTCGTCGCAGCAAGCCATCGATGCCGTTGATGCCATCAAAGATGCAGGCATCAGCAACATAAGCATCGACCTCATATACGGGTTGCCAGGGCAGACCCTCGACACATGGCAACACAATGTAGAGTGGGCTGTTGCCCTCGACGTGCAGCACATTTCGGCATATAACCTCAGCTACGAGAAGGGAACGCGCCTCTGGGTAATGCGTGAGCTGGGCAAGGTGCAAGAAGTGAGCGATGATGACTGCATCGCCATGCACAACATGCTAGCAGCAAGTCTCAAAGCTGCCGATTATGAGCACTACGAAATCTCAAATTTCGCTCGCCCAGGTTACCGCTCGCGCCACAACTCCAGCTACTGGAACTTCACACCCTATCTGGGGCTCGGCGCAGCCGCCCACAGCTTTGACGGAACCATGCGCCGCTATAATCCGTCGAGTGTTAAGGATTATATCGAGAAACTCAGCAATGGCACACCGGCCTTTACCGAGGAAAATCTCGAGTGGTGGGAACGTCACGACGAAGAAGTGATGCTTCGCCTGCGCACCAGCGACGGGCTTGACACTTCGTCTTTCAGGCAACATTATGGCGAGAAAGCCTACCACATCCTATTGCGCAAGGCACAGCCTTTTATTGAACAAGACCTGCTCAGGCAACACAACAACACCCTCATCCTCACCGCCGCCAGCGTGATGATGAGCGATAATATAATTCGTGAACTAATGTGGGATTAAGACCCTCTTAATTTTCTCAAACATGAAACATTATTTGACTTTTTCTCTTCTTCTAATAATCTCTTTATCAACTTCTCAAAGCATTACTGCTCAACCTATTGTAGAGCCTAATCTCAAATGGGGACATCCCACACAGCAGGAGTTGGAGATGAGCAACTACACTCCCGACCCCGATGCCGACGCTGTGGTGCTATGCAAGACCACCGACGTGCAGTACATTATCACTAAAGATGTCCTTCAAGTGGTTTATGATGTAAAGGGACGTATTAAAATCCTCAAGCCTGAAGGCATCAAACACGGCAACGTTGACATCCGTTTTACCGTCAATGATGGTGCGGAGGGAAACAGAGATGTGGTAAGCCATGTTAAAGGCACAACTTTTAACGTCGTGAACGGTCAAGTCGAGAGGAGTGAGTTGACAAGTGAAATGATTAATACCCAAAGGGCTATAGACCCCAAACAACGGGTAATGACTCTTCTTTTTCCTGATGTTAAGGCGGGCTCGGTTATAGAATATGAATACACTATCACCAGCGACTTGTATCGTGAAATCAAGGACTGGGAAGCGCAATGCGCGATGCCAGTGGCTTACACCAGATATGAGGTGTCGATACCTGAATGGTTTGGTTTTTATGTTCAAACTATTGGAAATGAATACAACAGAAGCAAAATCACACAACAGCGAACCAACAAACGCCCAACTTACATAATTGAGACTTCGGGGGCAGAGTATGAATGCCTGGGAGTGAACTTTGAATTTGAGGGACGAAACTTGACTGCTCTCAAAAAAGAGCCATTGATATTCTCGCCACAAGTCTATGCCCAACGTGTAATAATAGATATTGACACCGAGTTGTTGCCCCGCCACACCAAGCATAAATACTCGATGACGTGGGACGAGATTGACCAGTATCTCCTCAAGCACAACAACTTCGGCAAGCTGTTAAGCAACAATCCACTCAAAAAGGAGATGAAGAAATCTGGCATCTACAATCTGAAAAATGATGACGAGAGAATCATGGTGACCATCAAACTGCTGCGGCAGCATGTGGAGTGGAATGGCAAGTACGAGCTCTATGGCAACCCAGCATCACAAGTTCTCAAGAATGGCACCGGCAGCAATGCCGACATCAACTTCATGCTCATCGCCATGCTCAACGATGCTGGCATTAATGCCTATCCTGCTGTGCTATGTGCTCGCGGCAGCGACATCATCGATGAAAATCATCCCACCATGAAGAACTTGTCTTCCACTATCGCCGTGATTGACAGAGGTGACAAATTGCAAGTGTTTGACGGTTCGATGGAGAATGCCACTATCGACATCCTTCCCACCAATTTTCTCGTTAGCCAAGCTAGAGTCATCAAGAAAGATAATAGCAAGCCGTGGATTAACCTTGAAGACAAGGCTATAGAGCGGATAAGCCACAAGATAACTGGAGAAATTGATTCAAGAGGCAAGTTGACAGCCACTTGCATCAGCACTCATTACGACAAAGCTGCCGAGTGGATTAGAACATTCGCCAAAATAGGTTACGATAATGTGGCGCACAACAAGAAATTTCAACCCTCGCAAATTGTTGATTATAAGGTGCAAGGTATAGAAGATATTGAAAAACCAGTTACCGAGATTATAAATCTCAGCAGCCAGCTTTATTGCAAAGATGGCATTATCAACTTGCCGCAACTCATCATGCCCTTAATCGACCAAGAGTGGTTTAAAAGCGACAAGCGCTACAGTCCCATCGAGTTCCCTAATAAAGTTGATGAGACTATCGAGATCTCATTATCTATTCCCGATGGCTGGGAGGTCGCCGACATTCCTGCTCCTATCTCGCTCAACACCAGCGACAAGACCATCGTCATGGCAATCACACCTAGCATAAAGGGCAACACCGTGAATGTGTCATCACAGCTTTCAATAAACCGATTAGTCTTCAACAAGAGTGATTACAAAGGCATCAAAAACCTCGTTGACAGAATAACCAAGCAAAGCAAAGAACCGTTTGTAATTAAGAAAAAATAGAAGCGCAAATTTTGTGGATTCATCAATTCAACCCAAATCGGTAATTAGACGACAATTAGTGCATTTTGAAGGTCTATTTACCGATTTGGGGTTAATTATTCGGATAACTTTCTATATAATACAGTAGTGTTTCGATTTGTAAAAAACAAATCCTTATTCTTGTGCGCTATAATAATGGAATCATTGGAGATATTTCTGATATGGCATGTGTCAACGTTGTCTTCCCATTCAGTATGAAGAAATAATGAATCATTTCCCTGTTCGTAAATATATAATGCCATTTGAATGGGTCGCTGAGAAAAGTTGTCTTCTTCTACTGCTATATGTCCAACTGGGCATGGACCATCTATTTCGTCCCATTCAAAAGAAATTCTCACTTCAGATGAATCATGATTAGTAATGGTATCAATATATGTGTTAACATAAAAAGCTCTATATTTATCAATGACTGATTTCTTTTCATTCGAGGTTTCCCTAGAGCCTTTCTGCTCACCAGAACATGAAACCAACATGCTTGAGCAAACAAAGGAGATAAAGCATAATATTGGGAATGTCTTTTTCATTTTTTCTTGTTTAATTATCATATCGAATTTCAACTTTATTTGCCCTTTTCTTTGATGTTCAATTGTAGGAGCACATAGCAATTGCTTTATTGTTCTCTATTGTGAAAGCTTACTCCAAATTGCTATCTTCAGACCGCCAACGCTTTTTTTAACATCTGCAGAGCAAATTTTTGAGAAAATATTTAAAATTTATTGTTAATTAGCAGTTTAAGCTGTGTAAATTGGGAGTTGTACTCCTGATTTACAATGCAAATCAGGAGTGACACTACAGAATTTCAACGTTTTTTATCCTAAAATCTTTTTCATTTTTTATTCTTTAAATAGTTGAGCGCACTATATGATTTTTTTTAATTTTAAGTTCAGAATTATTGATAGATCTCCAATAAACAACATTATAGCTTAAAGTATCAGGAAGAGAATCTTTTGGAAAACTAGATACAATATAATGAGGAGCATCATCGCTATAATAATCTTCAATGAACCATGATTTTCCGTAATTCTTTTTTCCACAATCATTATATTGACCTATTGCTAAAACAACAGATATATAACCGTCTCTTTCTATTTCATCTGACTCATAAGATTTGTAGTTGTAAGAATATTCAGCAAAGGCATCATTAATTGTAAAAACAATAGAATCACCTATCACGATTCTTTTTGGGAAATCGTAATTACAAAGTAAAAAACCTTTCTTTTTTGACACTGATGACGAAGTACTGTAAGGGACTTTCACAGTTTTTCTTATATGAAAATCACAAGACAAAACGATAAATGCCAAAAGAAGAGTAAGGGCAACCCTAAACCAGTAACCAAATTTTTTCATTTTCTCTTCTTTAAGTTGTGGAACGATGCGGTTGCTTTGAGATTCGATCGAAGACAGTGTCTCTAATTATTTGCAGGCAACTTAAATGTTATTGGTAGTGTGTACCACACATCCACTTTTTCGCCCATTGCATTGCGCCCTGGGGAAAAATTTGGCAACATCTTGCACAGACGCACGGCTTCCTTGTCGAGGTCTTTGTTTACCGCACGTGCCATTTTGACTTGACCTACCCTGCCAGTCCTGGTCACAACGAATTGCATTATGACTCTGCCTTCGATTTTGTTTTTCAGAGCCTCTTGCGGATAGATCATATTGTTTTTAATGAAACTCATCAGTGCTTGGTCGCCGCCTGGGAAATGAGGCATGTGGGAACATGAACGAAATATTTTGTTTCCATCATCGATATCTTCATCTCTTGCTTCACTGTAATCTACATTTCTCCGGCCATCAGCATTGACAACTTCGAAGCCGTCTCCGCAAAACTGTCCTGCAAGCAGAATGGCGTGTGTCGCCTCGTCATAGATGAAATAGAGGAAGGGATGGTTGGCATTGAATTGTGGATGCATCGCTTTGACAATGAAACTCTGGACTGTCACGCCACTGGCTTCGGTGCCATACTCGTTGACGGTTATTTTAGTGTCTTGCGTGAATCGGTTGATGTATGATCTCGCCTTGCTGAGCCTGCCGAAGTTCGCTTTTTCATTAAATGCCGTGGGCATCATTGCCATTAGCATCTCACGCAAGTCGAGATTGCAGTTTGTTGAGAAACGAGGCAAATTCAGGTCAATATCTGCCGATGTGACTTTGAGACTTGAAATTATGTGATTGAATTCTCCTGCATTCATCATTGTCACGAAATCGTTGATTTTCTGGTCTTTAGGTAAAACAATGAGCATACGGAACTCGCTGTTGTCATATTTCATCGAAATGGCCTGACAACTGTTGTCCTCATAATATAGTTCCCGAAAATACTGGAACATCGTTGGCACTTGTGTAGAAGTGCCGTTATCGTTGGTGAAAGCTTTGTCATAAGTGTTGTTCTTGTCAAAAGGGTTCACCCACAATGCCTTAAATCTCAAGTAATTGATGAGATATACGAGTTCATTGGCGTTAGTCTGCTTAACAATGTTGCTAAATTCGCCATTCGACTGTTGTTTAATCCAGGCGTTTATTCGCCGTGTCGCTTCATCTGTGCTAAAGTCGAGATTGCTCACTTGAGCATTATATAAACCTTTAATCGATTTTATGAAATCCTGATTGACAGGGAAATTCTTGTTTATCGCCATGTAATTGCTCATAATGACCGAAGGAGAGAAATGAGCGACATATTTGCTATAGAATGAGTTGGATGTTGTTGACGGCCCCGTCAATGCTTCAATTTCTTTGAGCGTTGCACCGCTGGCGCCATTGCCAGTCATTGCAAGTGCATAACTCACGCTTAATGGTGAGAATGTGAAACTTTTAAAAAGTTCATTTTGCGACTGCTTTTGCATAAGAGTAAAAGCCAACTCATTGGACTTGTCAATGCAATTTCTATACTCGTCATTAAGAGTCAGTGGTTTGTTGTCATTCGCTACTTGCGATTGAAAACCATCATAGTTAACAATCTTATTTGATTCATTATTCTCACGGCTCTTGCTATTCAGTGAACAAGAAAAGAACAGAACCGCCAGTAATATTAGTATGATTTTATTGAATCCTGATTTCATGATTGTTGTTTTTATTGTATTGAAATTTCAAAAAAGAATAATTAATTGCACTTCGTTAGTGACTATAACTTAGCTCTCATCTTCTGGCTTAACAATCATCTCCTCCCATACAGGAACAACAATTTTATAATATGCTTTTGGGTCAGGTAAATGCAGTATGTCAATTGGGCCACCACAAGAATGATTTGTCACAGCAAGATAATTGTAAAAATCACCTCTCATTAATAACAATAAATAATAATCTGGTCCTTGTTCTGGCGGATAACAATAATATTCTATATCTCCTGGCAATTTTTTATTTAACTTCATAGGATATTTACTAACATCTTTTGGGGACTCTTTAAAAGCATATTTGTCAAATATTTTTCTTAGCCAATTTTTGTGCCACGCATAATACCTGCCGATATAATCACTATAATCGTTACCACTATTATATCCTAACTGTAATGATTCCAGCAAATCGGGATTAAAGATATATGCATCGTCGGGATGCGACATGAAATAATTTATTCCTTCACCATTATACGACAACAAAAACATATCGCCTGGCGACACTTTTATCAAAAAAGCATGACCCGTAGAATCTTTAACAATAAGGTCATTTTCTATATAGTCAATACTATCAACAATATAGATAAGTTCAGGCTCATTAGTACGGAAATATTCAATAGCAAAGACATTATATGCTGCTATAAATACGGTAATTATAGTTATAACAATCTTTTTCATAATCCCAAGTTATAGTTTTTTCAATGTCGCAAATTTAGTGGTAATATTTGAAAATTAAAAGAGAAAAGGGAGAAACGTTTCTTTCTCTCAAAACGTAGCGGACTACAGGTCAAGCAAATAAGACAAAATGAAGCCCCAAAAACTACCAAAACCTAGTAATGACAAGTCAGTAATTAATTGAGTGACTCTTATTCCTTTGAGAGATATGACGCGCTAAGCGGTCAATGATTCTGATAATGTCTTTATCGGTAGCTCTACACAGATCGAGAATTGCAGAGTTATCAAAATAATAAGATATGTTGGAGCGTTCAAAAACACCTTGTTCTTCAAACACGTCAATCAGGTTTGTTAGTCTTGTCAAGAGGCACGGGTTATATTTGAAACGTTTATACCCTGACGCATTCATTTCTTTTGGAGTTTTTTTACAATCCGCAACTTTTGTTATGTCGTATGGTCGTTCTATGTCTCGTTTGCTTTTAAGCTTGGCGTAACAAGGCACAAATAAATCGGCTGACATCTCAAATTCCAACCCCTTTCCGTCTTTCATTGCAGCGTTACACATGTTTTTAAGGTCAGATATGGTTTTAAGCTGTTTAGGATTTCGGAGTAGATCGGGAGTTCCCCAAAAATAGCCTGTCTGAATATCACATCTGTCAAAGCCAAAAGTCCTCCATTTGTCATTACCGTATGCTCCACTGAAAGGAATCCAGTAAATTTTAAGTCCTTTTAATGAATGAACATAATTGGCAACATTAGCCACAATGTCGTTATATCTTCTTGCCTTTGCATCATTTACATAATCAAATCTATCATTAGTTTTATTAGTCCATTTACCCGATTTCTTATCTTTATGCCAACTTGTCATTGAAGAGCTTTCTTCTATCCAATAAAAGCCCTCAAGTGTGATGTTCTTATAATGCTGGGCCTCAAATTTCTTAACCGATTCACTAATAAACCACTTGACAGCCTCTAATCTATCACTGTTTTTCCTGAAATCTAATTTTATGGTTTTGCCATTCACTTTAATGCTGCCCCATTCAGTGAAATTTGTGCAAGGCGATGGTATCCCTAAAACAACTTTGTGGCTGAACGATGGCGCTCCAAGTAGTTTTTTGCAACTTTCGATACATTCGTCAAGTGCTCTTAGACCCTCGTAATCACCTCCATTATAGGCATTTGAGAAATATCTATTTAACAACCATTCCCATTGTTCCTTTTTTGCTGGACCATTACTTCCTGGTTGGTTGTCTCCAAATTTCAGACCATCGTCATTCTTGAACTCCAGATACAGAAAGGTGGGAAAAAACCAGTCTTTATGCGCGTCTTCAAATGTGTGCATCACGACATTCTTCAATTCTGTTTTTCCCCATTTCATTCGGTTTTTACTGCCATAATAGATGAGTATCATGTCGTCTATGGGGGTAGTATAAGAATTAGAGTAATATGAAGAATAATTGTTATTATTAGCGGCATCATGGCTTGATTCTTCAATATAGCTGGGGCTAGAAGCTTCTGTATTCGAGGCTCCTATATTTGAGTTGTCAGTAGCTTCTCTAGCCTTGTCAACATGTTCAGCATAAGTGGTATATGACACTTTGTCTAAGCCATGGAGATCATTGACAACACTGTTGTTCCCAGTTTGGTTTATGCTTGTTTTGGTAACATCAGTTTTGGTGACGGGAGTGTTTGAACTGCAACTGATGCACATGAACATCAGCAATAGCGATAGTAACTTTCTCATGGTTCTATTATTGTCATTTGTTATTTTTACTTATTCGCCAGATGGTTCCCTCAATTAGTGAGCAGTAGATGTCGCCGGTGGTGGGGTCAACCTCAAAGCCGTTGACCTCGCTACTGCCCATGCTGTAGTTGAACAGCAGCTTGCCGGTTGCCGCATCGAGCACGGCAAGCATTCCACGACGTGAGCCGGCATAGATGTAACCGTCTTTCTCTAGCACGATGCATGGGGCGTGCTCGTAGCCATAGTTACAATCGGTGTTCCACAACTCGCGGTAGTCGTCGCTCTGGGTGTCCATCGCCACTATGGTGCCGTCCATCGTCTTGGCGTAGGCACGCTTGCCGTCCTCGCTAAGTCCCAGGCTCTCGCGCACCTTCACAGCTGGGTCGTGATGGCGCCACAGCTGAGTGCCAGTGGTGCGGTCGATCGCCGTGGAATTGCGGTCGGGAGCGACAATAATCACTCTGTCTTCTATCACTGCAGGCACCACATTGCCAGGACTGAAGAGGTTATTTGTCTTGCCGTTGTTCCACGCCCAGTTGAGCGTGCCCGTCTTGCGGTTGAGCGAGCGCAGATTGGTGTCCCAAGCGCCAAATATCACGTCGTCCTTGCCCACAAATGGCTCGGCCTGGCAGTAGTTGTTGATGCTGTCGTATTGCCATAGCAGTTTCTTTTTCTTCACATCCCATGCTTGGAAGGTCTTGAAACCGCCTTGATAGAGGATGCCGTCGGCAATCATGCCATCGGCAACGTAGGGTCCGTTAGTGGCAACTTCATTCACCACTCTGCCGCTCTTCTTGTCGAGCCAAATCAGTCGCTTGTCGCCAGTGGGAAGAATCACCACCTTGTCGGCAACTGCAGGGCGTGAGAATAGCATACTTGTGGTCTTGTGTTCCCACTTGAGCGCAGCGGTCTTTTTGTCAATCACTCGCAAATAACCTAATGAGTTGCCAAAGTAGATGTTATCCTTGTCGATACCCAGTCGGGTGAAAATTGACGCATTGTCGGCATAGATTTTCTCAACCTTGAAGCCCTGCGCTACGCTAAAATCCCGCTCAGGCAATGGCGTGTCGTAATAGTCGGTGTTTATCTTGTAAGCATAGCGGATATCGGGCTCGCTGCCTATGGTCTTGTTATAGACGTGAATCCACTCGTTGTCGAGGTTTATATCCATAATGGTGTAGCCATAGTCGCTATTGCCCATATCAAGGCAGCGCACCATCAAGCCTATGATGCCGTCGGTCTCGTACTGCCGCCAGCGGTGCCAGTGACCGTTCTGGTGAGTGATGACAGGATATTTCTTGAGCACCGCCACATAGTCACGACAGTTGTCGAGGTCATCGAGCAGCGGGTAATGGTTGATGCTCAGCACCTTCATGCCGGGTTTCACCATCTCGCTCAGCGTCTTGTCGAGCCAGATGAGGTCTTCCTGCTTGATGTGTCCGTCGCCCATCTTCATGAAGGGACCGCAGTTCATGCCGATTACCACAAGTTTGCCAATGGTGAACACAAAACGGTCGTTGCCCCACAGGTCGTTAAACGTTTTGCACGCGCTCTGGCTCCAGTTGTTCTCGTGGTTGCCAGGTATGACATAGAGCGGCTTGGTGATGCCGTCGAGGATTCCTTTCACGTTGAGCAGCTGCACGTCGCTGCCCTCGTTGGTGAGGTCGCCAGTCATGAGCACGGCATCGACATCGCTGGCATTTATTTCCTGCACAGCCTCTTTGAGCTTGCCTTCGTTGGCATTGCCAGGAGAGACATGAATGTCGCTAAGGATTGCAAACTTCTGCGCAAAACTGGCAGACGACACCAGCAATAATGCGAGTATCAAAATAGACTTAAAAAACAACCGTGTATTCATCTGCGTTTTTCGTTTATCGTTTATCGTTTTTCGGGGATTAATCTCTGCATTCCGCATTCAGCATTCTGCATTATTGATTGAGCATTCTGCAACTTAACACTTAACACTTAATACTTAACACTTAACACTTATAACTTACCTATACGTTTTAAGTTTTGGCATAAAAAAGTCGGGATAATATTCTATATTGAAAAAGCCTGGCTCGCCAACGAGGATAATCACGTCGTATTGCACCTCGCATTGCAGTTGGTAATAGTTGAGATAGGCACTAGCCGCCGCCACCATGTGGCGTTTCTTTGCGTCGTTGATAGCCCGCAGGGGGTCGAAGTGCTCATCGCTGCTACGAGTCTTCACTTCTACGAAATGCAGCAACATGCCCTGTTCCTGCGCTACTATGTCTATCTCAAGCTTATTCATCCGCCAGTTCGTCTCACGAATGGTAAATCCCTGCCGCACAAGAAACTCCACCGCCTCTTGCTCACCAGCCTTGCCAAGTAAATTATGTTGTGCCATAATTCAAAAATAATTTCATGCAAAAATACACAATTTTTATTAAAACACAAAAAGTGAAGCCCCCATTGGATAGTTTATCAGACACTAATAAAAAAAGCAGAGTTCTCTTTTTAAGAACCCTGCATTATTTATAATCGTCAATAAATTATTTAACCTTGAAGGATTTGATTAACGACTCTAAATCTTTTTCGAATTGGTCTTTCTTGTCGACTGGATAAGTGACATCAATCATGAATTTCTTGCCGTTCTTTTGCAGCTCATAGTGTCCACGAAGTCCAAATTGGTCTTGACTCTTTGACACAAAAGAGATGTCATCTATTTTCTTCACATCGGCACTATCATTAAATGCCTTGGTCATCTCTATGCCTTGGTCGGTTGATTTCTCGGGAGTCATATCACCAATGTAATTCATCTCTGTGCTGGTCACATCAATCATGCATCCTTGGGAGAGGAAAACCTTGCCGCCACGAGATTTCTCCATTTCGGCATCACTGTTTTGCTGTTCAAAGCCCTCTGGAAGAACTACCGAGTAGCCGAAGTCCTTGTTCTCATACTTTACACCTTCAATGTTCTCCTCGCTTGCATCGCTTGTTGAACCCGATTTCTTGTCGCCACCACAGCTAACAAAGAAAGCAACTGAAACAATTGTCAACAAAAAAAATAATGACTTTTTCATAATAAAAACAATTTATAAGTTAATAACAATGCAAAGTTAATCCTTTTCTCTGAAAAACCACCTACAATTTGGAAAAAAAATTTTATAATCTTCTCAAGTTTCGCAAGTTGTTAACTTGCTCAAAGTTTAATGTTTAGTGTTTAGAGT
>ERZ842401.2027-NODE-2027-length-27671-cov-6.240694_pt1 | contig 27671 bp, 29 predicted proteins | sample MGYA00521270_ERZ842401 | MGnify/ENA primary metagenome ERZ842401 (study PRJEB31892, sample SAMEA3878208) | bioreactor metagenome | biome: Moose rumen | place: Sweden | collected 2011-10 | study: EMG produced TPA metagenomics assembly of the PRJEB12797 data set... | reverse complement strand
TAACTTCTTTGAAATGTTAATTTGCAATCCTGTGGCAGAAATTTTGTATTAACACAATTGAAGCATCTGGATTTTTTAGAGGATTTTGCAAAGATAAGGTATCGACAACATTGTTGCCCTTGAGAGCATCTTCAAGCTTTAGGAGCATCTTATCTGCGTTACCGCTTGCAGAGGATGCAATAAGATATACGCGCTTGCCTTGGATTTTGTTATCACGAAGGAAAGCACCTATAGCAGGTGCATAAGTTCCTGCCCATACAGGGGATGCGATTATAAGCTGGTCATAGTCACTTAGATCATGCGAAAGCGCAGAAAGCGAAGGAAGCTTTTTGGTAAGCGCTGCATGACCTCCTGCCAGAAATTTGGAAAGACCTTTTTTGGGCGGCTCTACATCAGGGACAAGACGCTCGAGATCGACATCAAGATTATCCTTGACCGTATCAGCTGCAAATTTAATATTCCCCTCAAAAGAATAATATACCAGTAATGTTTTAGAACTATTTTCTCCCATAATAACCTCAATTTAATAATCAAAAAACTGATCAAATACATGCCCGTGTATAAAACAGTATATCATATTACCAGTTCCCATAAAAAGGAGTTCTCATATGCTTTTCGTAGCATTCATTACATATATTGTATGGCGAATTCCACTTTATCTGCTTGCCGCAACTTCTACACTTTCTCTTGACAAGCTCCTGTTTTGATAGAACGTCCATAATCTTAACTGCAATTTGTGATCTTGCCTCGCTAACCTCGTCATATTCTTCCGGAAGACCAAAACGATTTAGGTAGTAGCATAGAAGATCACACACCTGATATTTTTCTTCCAGAAATGACAAATCTTCGGCATTATAAGTTTTGTATGAAACATCAGGAATAAATCTTCGATAATCGAAAATATCACCTTCGATTTCGCAGTCAGCCATCTCTTCCCATATCGAAAAAAGTGTTATGTTATCTTCGTCAAATGGCATGGTTATGAATTTGTATATTAACTCTTTGTCATCTGTTTTCTGCTCCAGAAAACGGCAAAGTTTAATTTCTACAGATAAATCGGTTTGATTAAAAGCGTCATTTTTTTGTTGTATAGCTCCCCATCTTGTGAAAATATCCGAAAGGCTGCCTTCAAGTCCAAGCAAAGATTCAGGGAAAGGAAGGGCAACTTTTTTGATGGATTCAGGAGTTGTCTTGAAAGCGTTCCTTATGAGGCTTTTGCGAAATTCAGCATTAACATATCCGACATCATAAAGCCCGCGCCTTCCGGCTCTTCCGCCAATCTGAAGAATTTCCTCTGTAAAAAGAGGCCTTTTTGTCATGCCGTCGAATTTCTCTGATTCAAGAAATACAACACGCCTTATAGGAAGATTCATTCCCATGCCGATTGCGTCGGTCGCAACCACAACGCTTGTTTCACCTTCTGTAAATTTACGGACTTCTTCTTTGCGAACGTCGTAGGGAAGTGCACCATATATGATACTGCAGGATATGCCAAGCCCTTGAAGCTCAGCCGCACAGGCAAGTACATTCCTTTTTGAAAAAACAATTAGTGCATCCTTACTTTGAACATCGTCCGGAAAAGAGAAGTGCTCTTTTTCTACTACAAGCTCTGTTGAACGTTCGTGATTTACAATTTCGAAACTGTCGCCGCAGTCTTGGATGAGCTTTATAGCTATGTCCTTGCCTTCAACAGCTCCGCACAGATGAACTTCATCAGCACATACTCCAAGAATTGCAGCTGTCCACATCCTGCCGCGCTGCCTATCTGCGATCATTTGGATCTCATCGATAACGGCAACGTTGTAGTGTTTGACAGTATCAAGCATTTCTATCGTAGAAGATTGATGATCTTTAATATGTGGCGAGATGTCCTCTTCTCCGGTTTTCATGCGGCATGGTACTTTGTCAAGTGTAAGTTTTTCATAGACTTCGTGCGCAAGAAGTCTTAGGGGACCTAGATATATTCCTGTTGCGGCTCTTTCAAGAGCAATAATTGAATCATAGGTTTTGCCAGAGTTTGTCGGTCCTATATGGAGTATGAAGTGCCTTTTCATACGTCTGGCAGCAGGATAGAGATCCGGATAGTAATCAGGGATTTCTTTTAATATATTTGCGGTTAGAACCTCGGCAGCTTTCTCGTCATTTCGAACAGCTTCTTCAAAGTCATGATAGCGTGGATTGTACCACAATAAGTTACGAATATCCTTGACGGTATAAGGGGAACTTATCAGGTTAAAACAAGGATCCATTACCCTGTTATAGACACGAGCTCTTATCAGCTTTCTGATCCGCATTGCCTGCTTTTTTGTGGAACACAAATCCATATAAGACTTTACTGCTTCGGAAGAGTTAATAACTTTATCTTCCATTTCGTGGTAAAGAACATTTCGAAGCTGCTTGTTCAAAAGGATACTCATTCCTTTTTTTTCAAGCTGATCCAAAAATACTGAATAGGTATCACTTGTAACCGGAGCTTCCGATTTGAAGTAGGTGACTTTTTGTGTTTTAAAATATGTTTCAAGAACATTTGAAAGAGTGTCAAGAAGCTCGTTGTCCTTGAGTACAATTTCTACAGGATCCATGCGCTCCAAATAAGAAACGGCCTGACCAAAACGTTCACTTTCAAGCCTTTGTTCAGGAGCTAATGCCTTTTTCTTTTTTTTGTGGCGTTTTTTCTTTGGAGAACGCATAAGGTCTGTAGTAGATGAATCTTGCGAATATTGGCTTTTAGTAGGCGTAGAAGATAGCGTCATCTTTTCTTTACTATCGGATTCATCTGCAAGTATTTTGCTTAGAGCACTATTATCAAGGCTTCCATGTATCTGTTTCATAAATAAATCCTTTCGATTGTCGTAGGCGGAAACCCACTACACTTGTGTGATGGATAGTTGACATAAAAGTATTAAAGCTACATAAGAAAATTTGTTACAGTGCCGTATGCGCAAAGTGCAAAAAAGAATAAAAAACCCAATGTTACAAAGGCGGTTCGAAATCTCTTCTTGGCCGGTAGCTCCATTTGTGCAGGCATGAATTGAGCCTTTTTGCCGGCAATAAAGCATATCCACATAATAATCCCTGCAACAAATAATCCTATCTCTATAAAAATGTATAGAAAATAAATAATAACGCCAATAATCTGGTCGTTTGTCAAAGTATCAAAAAGAAGATTACTGTCACCGCTTTCTATCGCATTTAGGAGAGAATCAGACATGAGCGATGAGACTTTTAGGGGAACAACAGAACCCCAGAAATTGAAAATCATATGCAGTATAATTGTATATCTGATTCGGCCTGTGCGTATGTAGATATAGGCGAGTATGAACCCCAGTGCAAATGCGTAAAAAATCTGAAAGATGTTCATATGGAACAGACCAAAGCATAGGGCTGAAAAAAAGATGGACAGCTTTTCTCCATATGCTCTGGTTCTGTCTATGATGAATTTTCGAAACAAGGTTTCTTCGACAATTGGAGCCAGAATTACAACCGTAGATATCTGCCAAATGTTGACATCTGTAATAATATCATTGATAGGATTGGTTGCAGAACCGTCGGATAGAAAATCCGCAAGCAAAATACTAAGCATATTTAGTATAAGAGTGAGTGGAATCATCATAACAAAAAAAGATAGAAGCTTAGAAAAACTCATCTTTTCGCTTTTGGGTGGGTTCTTTGGGGAAAGTCTAAATACCAGAAAAGAAGTCGGAAAAGCAATAACATACATTGGTATAAGTATCTCAATGTAGTTTATCCATTCTTCAGTTTTTAAAGAAGGATATTTTTTTATAAGCAATATTAATATTATCTGGCATATTATTTGTGCCAGAGTAGATACAATGCCAAAAGTAAAAAGACCAAAAGCTGTTATACTATAGCTTGAGCGCCCTTTTTTTATTATAACTTCATCGGGAACGATGGTAGTATCGGAATAATCATTATTCATAAAAAATCCTTTCGGTTGTTGTCGTAAAACCACTTCCTCCAGGCTGTGGGAGGAGGCTTGAAATTTGTTATAGCAGTTCTTATATTTTATCATGAAAATGACTGTATTGCTCATCCGTTAGTCCGTAAAGGGATGCAATCATTCTATCCAGCTTGTCATAAAGATGGGAGTATGAAGTGCCTTTTTTTGAAATATCAGAATCATACTTAGGAACATAATTTGCAATTGCTATTAGCTGATCCACAATATCTGAAATTTCCTTTTGAATATCCAAAGAGGCAAGCGGAATAGGAATCTGCTCAAGGTGTGACCTCAATATCTTAACAGAATTAAAGCTCTTTTTGAAAAAGAACTGGGCGGGCGATGAGTTAAGGATTGCAAGTATATATTTGATGCATAGCCCGGGAATTTCAGGAATCAGAATATTACAGCTGTTAAGAGATAAGATACCTTCATCGTCATAGGCAAACGTAAGCTCGCTGCTTATAAAGCGGTAAAAGAGTTTCTCTTTTGCCCTATAGATGGCTGTATTAGCGACTTGTTGAAAGTTTTCAGGAGAAAATAATATATATCTTTTCTTTTTAGAAATATGATATTTGCTTATATCGCTTCCTTTTAAAACTATTTCGTAGCCATCTTTTGGCGTGTCGCCGGGTATATCTTCAATAATATATTTTTGGTTATTGCCTGTGACTATTCCAAGAGCAAAGGTGGCACCTTCTTTGAGTGTGGTATGTTCTTTTAATGAAGTCATGGTTTCGAGAATAGAATATTCTATATCATTTGTATAAAAGCTAAGAGTATCTGCGCTGACTGTTCTACTTGTATTAATCACATAAGAAGGACTGTCTTTGGAACCTTTTGGCTTAGTTATACAGTCATCAACAATCATACCTTTTGTACTTAGCTTTTGTCCTGTCTTCATAAGCTGCAAAATTACACACGGACACGAAACCTTGTTAAATACATCCCCAAGGTAAGCAAGATATGTAATATTACATTCTGAAATAATAATCTGTCTAAGATTTTTATGTATATTAACAGTTAGAGCTGCTTCCGGAAGTACAAAGGACAAACGACCACCTATATTAAGGAAACTAAGAGATTTTTCTGTAAAAAGGTCATAGGATTCTACAGTCTTGGCGCATGCAGTTGTATATAGCTTATTGTATAAGGCTTTTTCTTCTTTTGAAAATTCATACCCCCAAGGAGGATTTCCTATTATATAGTCGAAAGATCTATCTGAAGTTTCCAAAAGATCTGACACGTTTGAAGTAAGGAAATTCCTACAGCTTATATTGTTTTTTATTTCATCAATGCTTTTTGCCTTGTACTTTAATGCAAGATTGATCCTTGCAATGCATACGCAGATAGGATCTATATCGCATCCGTAAATGTTTGAAAGCTGCATATTGCTTGGTAGCTGAATCAGAAAATTTCCACTTCCGCAGCATGGATCAAGAACAAGCAAATTATCAACTGCGCCCTGCAAGGAGGGAGAGATTTTTAAATTATCAATTGATTTTTGAACAATATCTTTTGGGGTATAGTAAGACCCGGCACTTTTTTTGCTTGAAACATCTTTTAATGACATGTAGATAAGGCCAAGAGTATCAGTTCCTTGTTCGTAAGTAAATTTGAAGGAAAGCAAAACATCCAGATTGGCAGCATTTAAAGATGACATGCCTGTGTCATAGTCTTGAGGTATATAGGCGTTTTCCAAGTCACTAATAAGGGGTTGGGCATTATTTGACATTCCTATGCTCTCAAAAAGCTGGCTTGCATAAGTGCTAAGAACTAAACATAACTCCTTTAAAGAAAGAGAGAATCCTGACTTATTTATGTATTCGGTTATTGCCCTTACCTTTGGAAGGCAGTCGGAATCTCTCGGAACATATGAGGAATAAAAGAAGGATCCGGATGCGAATTTTTTGTTACGGCGACTGCTAAGGGCAGTTATTTTGCCAAGAGCTATGTCGTTTTTTAGGTCTTCTACATATTTATCTGAAAATACAGGCTCAGAAGATGATATAATATCAGGCTTGATTTTGCCAAGCTTAAGCCAGTTTTTGCCGGTGGCCTCAGAAATCGAAAGCTCATTACAAAGCTGCTTTAGTGTCATAATAAAAATCTCCATATAATGTGAAAGAGACAGATCGCGGGTGCTTCGTATTTGAAGCCACTGCGCTGTCTCTTCCCTGCGCCTATCCACGAGAATGTTAGCCAACCTTCCCGCTGCGCTGCGCCAAAGGCGCGACTCCTACCGCAATTAATGTTATTGGAATTCGTATTTTATGTCAACATTAAAAGTATTGGCCATTAAATAGTGTAACTCTAAATTTGGAAGAATAAAAACTGCCGAGGTTAATCTCAAAGATTTAGCAATGTCTATCACTGTCAAGCATTTAGCAATATCTATCACTTGACATGAGGTTACCTAAGTGTTAAATAATAGGGGATAATAAGTGTGATTGGCGATAGGTTTGGAGCTAATAAAGGAAGTGATAGCTGTAAATTACTAATCATATTAGGTATATATTGTGATCAAAATATATTATGGCAATGGGCAAGCGAATATATACAGAGGCGTATATTTAGATGGGTATTATTTATTATGGAGATTATCTTAGAAAAATAAGGGAAGGTGCCGGGTTAACTCAGGAAAGATTAGCTGAGGGCATTATCAATCTGCAGTCTCTTAGTAGAGTGGAAAACAATAAAGCCGGAATTAGTCCAGGAACCTTTCAGGCATTAACAAGTAAATGTGGAGCGCCTACTGAAGTATTTCCCTTGTTTCCTTACTGGGATGATTTTAATTCTTTCTATGAGCTTTATAAAGCAGAAATGTGGCTTGGGGCATGGCAAACCAAAGAAGCATATAACTGTTTACATGAAGTTGAAAAAACCGGATTCGCAGGGAATGCTATTTATTATCAAAAATGGCTCTATTATCAGGCTGCTCTTCATATGAGAAATGGCGATACTAATTACAAAGAAATTATGAGTGTACTCCAATGCGCTTTAAAAATAACCAAGGAAAAACTGTTATTTGAAGATATCAGGCATGAATTTTTAACAGTAACGGAGATTATGATATTAACAGCAATCGCAAAGATATCATTTATGGAAGGAAATAATAGTGACTGTTTGCTTATATGTTCACAGCTTTCTACGTATCTTGAAAACGTGGCTTTATCATACAAAGAAAAGTCGGATTTGGTTTTAGGGGTACAGAAAGTCTATGTTCTTTATTTGATACAAAACCAAGAGTATTTAGAAGCGATGACTGAAGCAAGTTTGCTTAGAGATAATTCCTTATTATCTATATCAGAAAAACATATGATTGAAGCTGCATTCTTATTTGGTCTAACTAAGTACCTGACTGGAGAAACGAAGGAAGGAATACATTTTATAAAAACAGCATATTATTCTGGAGAGGCTATTGAATCACAATTTGCGACGGTTGCCAATGAAATATTAAATATTCTGAATGTTGAGATTGATGAACTGGAAAATGAAATTATCTCAAGTGAAAAGAAGAATGATTATGCGATGCCGGATATTGATCGCAAAGTAGAATTAAGAACTGTCGAATGTGACTACTACTCAGATGATGTGATAACTTTGGGAAAGCTAATCCATCATAAGAGAAAAGAACAAAAGCTATCAATGAAAGTGTTGTGCCAAGGATTATGTAGTATATCAGCCTTGTCTAAAATAGAAAAAGATGTATTACAACCGGATATATATCTCGCTAGGTCGCTAATACAAAGGCTTGGAATGTCCGATGAACCGTTTACTTTTTATGCAAGTGAAAGAGAAACCAGACAATATAGATTAGAAAGGCAGATGACAGGGGAGTCGCGTTATAATTTTCAGAATGTTGGTAATATTCTGGATGAAATGAAAAAAGAAATAACGAAGAAAAATATTATATTTAATCAGTTTTATACGAATAATTCGATATTCTACGGAGAAGGTATCAAGAAAAAGAACTTATTGATATTAGAAAACATAAAAAACACCCTTCCAGATTTTTCGGTAGATAGAATAATGGATTATAGGCTTAGTAAATATGAATTATCATATGTGATAAGCTACTGTATGATGCTTAGGAGAGAAGTGTCAGTAACTAAGGCGATAAAGGGTTTATATAAAATACTGGATTATATGAATCAAAATGTTATCGATGATTTATTAAAAAATACGGTGATTGATATTGTTATGGCTACACTTGTAGGAGATCTGGATGTGCAAAAAAGATATGATGAAATAATAGATTTATTGCCAATGTTTAAACAAAAAATAGTTTTTGGAGACATGTATTGTTTACCTTATATTTATGCAGGAATTACAGATGCATATATTGAAGAAGGTAATGAATGTCATATAAACCGATATTATAAGTATACATATTACTTGTTTGAATTTAATAGAATAAAAGCTGGGAAGGCTTTTTTAGAAAACGTCAAGAAAAAACTTGGGCAAGAAATCGATTTATAAAATAGTCGCTTATATCTCCTAATATGCAGATATAAGCGACTTCATATTTTTATCGAGTATTTATACTGATATATTGCTTGTATATACTTGGGGACCTGGTGTGATAAACTCGTTATATTCATCTTCGCATATCAGGTGGGATTCATTGAATCGATCACATTCTGAGGCTAGTAAACAAAGAATGCTCAACATAGAAATGATAGTAACTAATCTGACAATTTTTCTCATATAGTTTAAATCTCCTTTATTAGTACTTTCTTAAAGTATACTAAAACAATAATCCAGAACCTATATATTCAAATGTAAAATTAAAATTTTCCATTTATTTATCTATTTAAAACTCTATTATCTTCCTAATATATACACATAAACGATAATTTTTGCACAAGAAGGAGGCAATCAAATGGATAAGAAGATTAGTGTTAAAAAGGGTGAATATGAGATTGTTGATGGTCGAGTAATCATTACATCAGATGAGCTTGCAAAGGCTATTTCAGAGCAAGAGCTGAATCTTTCAGCAGAAGATGAAGCAGATGCAATCGCGCTAGACGTTAATTTCGGAAACTGTGGTAAGTGTTCATAATTGAATGAAAAAGAGGGATACAAGGTGTACGACTTATTGAATGCATACTTGGAGAATGGACTGCGCGTCATTTTTCATAAAATACCAAATGTATCTACAGTTTCATGTGGATTGTGGGTAAGACAAGGGAGCTGTTATGAGACGGATTCAAATAATGGATTATCACATTTGACAGAACATCTGTTGTTAAATCCGGATGATACAGAAAATATAGTATACAAAGATATCTTAAACCAAATAATAACAGAAGGTGTCTATTATAATGCATTTACTACTAAGGAGTACACCTGCTATCACTTTACAGGACTCAAGAGAGCTCTACCGTATTGTTTACAAGCTTTATTTCATATTGGTGTTAATAATAGAGCTATTAATGCAGAAGCTTTTGATAAAGAAAAGCAGGTTGTTATCCAAGAAGCCAAAGGGTTTTATTCTTCGTTTCAGCAGATTAAGGAAAGAACAAGCCAGGCATTGTGGGGGAATACGGGTGTTGGAAAAATAATAATGGGTGATCTTGCAGTTGTTGGCAGTGCAACTATAGAACAAGTGTCCGAACTGATAGATTCAGCCTATGTTCCGGAAAATTCATTACTGGTAGTCGTAGGCAATATTGATTACGAAGAAGAGAAGAAGAATATAGAAGATATTTTCAGCAAGTGGGAATTTGAGAATACAGATTTACCTCAAGAGATAGTAAATGAAGAGCCAAGTTTATTTATAAATAACAGTAATAGTCAAAGAAGCGTTTTTTCAATTGGATTCAGAGCTCCGGCGTATAGCGAGAGTAGTAGAACGGCTGCAGAGATGATGGTGCGAATTGTTGGACAGAGCGGAATGCATTCTCGGATGATTAAGCAGCTTAGAATAAAGCATGGATTATCCTATAATCTTGGAAGTTTTGGAAGTTTTTATAAAAAAAGAGGGACGATAGGATTTGCCGTAACTTGTGATAACCAAAGAACTATTGAGGCTGCAAAACTGCTTATAGAAGTGTTGCAGGATGCAAAAGAGAACGGACTAACAGAGGAAGAAATAGAACGAGAAAAAAAGATGATGGAAACAGCACTTGTATTGTCGGTTGATTCAATAAATGATCATCTAAGACATGTTGGAATGTGCGCTATGATTGGGCAGGATTTTTATATTGAAAATGAATTGAAGAATATCCGTCGAATAACAAAAGCTAAGATTGATAAAGTAACGGATATGCTGCTTCAAAATGAAAGTATGGGAGTTGCGGCAATTGGATGTTTTGACGTAGATAAGCTATTATCGGCAACTACTATGTGATAGGAAAGACAAGAGGTTGACTATGAGCGATATTGCTTGTATTTATGAAATGAATATGCTTAAAGAAAATGAACGCATGGAAAGCGATCTATTGACTGGCAGAGGTATGGATATTCTCTTATGTGTAATGAATGAGAGAAAATATGCATCTGATATTGCTAAAGAGTTAATGATGCCGGTATGTTCTGTCCAATTGTATCTTAATAGATTAGAAAAAGCAGGGCTTATAAAGAAAGAGAAGGAACTATTATCCAATAATACGGTAAAGATGGAATATAGTCTGATAAAAGATGATATAGAAATTATTAATACAATTATAGGCAAGGAAGCTTTGAGTGGAGAGAGAAATCGAAAGGTTGAGATTGCAGCACAGCATTTTGCAGGATTAACAAAGAAAGCAATTAAAAGTGCAAACTGCAATTCGGATATGCCGAATATTATAAAAACGTCTTTTATGAAAGCAAAGAAAGATGATATGGAAAAATTCCTATCAGAAATAAATGATTTATACGAGAAGTATCTTGATAAGGAAGATGTTTCGGCAGAAGAAACTTATAGTTTAATGACAGTGTTAGCGCCATTTGATGTGGGGGAAAAATGATGAATAACGAAAATAAAGTAAGAAAAATAGAAAGTGAAAACTTAAAAGAAAAAACAGAAATTGAGTTTACCAGTCAGGAAGTGGAACTAGATCAAAAAGAAGAGGATAACGCAATAACATATGAGATTAAAATTGGAGGAGGCTATTAATATGACTGTTGATTTCGGATATAGAGAAGTATTAAAAAATAAAGAGTATAGAAAGTTGCTAACAGCTGCAATAATTAACCGGTTAGGTGATTCCATTGATTCAATTGCTTCTGCATGGATTGTTTATGAGCTGACTAATAATGCTATGTGGTCTGCAATTGTATTTGGAATCAATAAAGTTCCATCAGTTGTAATTGCTCCTTTTGCTGGAGCATGGGTAGAAGGCAAGAAGAAGAAAAGTATTATGGTCATTACAGATTTAATTAGAGCCATGTGTGTTGCATTTATTGCAACTGGAGTTTTGATCGGTTTTTTAAACGCATGGATGATTGTAAGTGCGACTTTTATCATATCTACAGCAGAGGCTTTCAGATTGCCGGCAGGTTCTTCGGTCACTCCCAAAATATTAGGTAAGGATAATTGTCACATGGAATATCGCTTACAACTACAATGAGTACTGTAACAGAACTTATTGGAATGGCGATTGCAGGAGGTATAATAGCTATAATTGGTTCAGCCGGTGCGATTTATATCGACATGGCAACATTTATACTATCTGCAGTTATAATTTCAACCATTAAGATTCCTAATGACGAGGAAAGTGTTTCTAACAATACTATACAAGAGTACTTTAGGACGCTGAAAATGGGCTTTAAATATGTTTTTGTCAATAAAATTTTCATGTTCCTTGTATTATTTGCAGCTTTTCTAAACGGTATATTGGTCCCGATTAACAGTTTAATGGCACCCTTGGCAAATGAGGTAATAAGAGGAGGAGCGGAAATTTTATCTGTTATTAGTGTGTCATCTACAGTTGGGATGTTGTTAGGAACAATATTATATCCCCAAATTAGAAAAATGATAAAGAAAGAGATATTTGTTATTGGATCAGGGATGAGTATAGGGTTATATTATGTATTAACAGTTCTGGTGAGTCCTGCATATGGGTATGCAGCTTTTAGATATGGCTTCACATTTGTGGCTTGTTTCTTACTTGGTGCCTTTATATCGCTATTATCCTCTTTTATAAATGTGGAATTTGTATCATCTATTGATGAAAAATACTTATCAAGAGCATCATCAATTATGAATGCTATGGGAGGGGCGGTAACGCCTGTAATGTCATTTGTTATAAGCATAGTAGCCGCATATCTGCCTACGCACGCAATATTCTTGGGAACTGGAATAATAGATCTTGCTGTGTGCCTATACCTTGTCTTTTCACATATGGTTGTTGATATATTGTACGAAGATCCACATTCTTCAGGGCAAGAATATGCCAAATGAGTTTTTGGTAGAGGGGAGTTAATAAACTAAAATGAAAGCGTCTAGATTTTTAGTGGATATTCCGGTTAGTAAAAGTGAATCTATGCTATATAGCACTTTAACCAGGAATTACTATTTATATAGGGCAGATGAGCACGACAATCTTTGGCGTTTTCTAAATTCTATAAATAGGCCTACATATAGTATTGAAGAGATGAATCTATGTCTTGATCTGCACAAAAAAGGTCTTATAGTAGACGACTTGGTTGATGAGATAGATACGTTGAGATATCTTGAAAATAAGGCGTGCTATAGAAGTGACAAAGTCACATTATCTGTATATTTGACAAATGATTGTAATTTTAGATGTGAGTATTGCGAGCAGTCACATATACATAAAAATATAGATGGTGCTGTGGTGACTAATATTATTTCCTGGATAGATAAGCAGAGTCATTTAGTAAAGAAATAGAAATTGTATGGTTTGGAGGAGAACCCTTATTACGATATGATGATATGAAACTAATCATCAATAAGGCTTTAGATATCTGCAAAGAAAACAATTGCATATTATATAACACTATAGTTACAAATGGGTACTTGCTTACACATAAGCGCCTTGTTGAAATGAAAAAGATATTATCAGTACATTCCCAATCAAAAAATATGCTATAGATGCAGGATATTTGTACTTGGAAAGGCATAATATTTATTCGGGATGCCATACATGTGGTCATAACTGCCTTGTGGTTAATACGGATGGTAAGGTTTATTTTTGCACACATGATGATAATAGTGAGAATCTAGGACTACTTAAGAAAGGTGGCGTCGTCAAATACAAGAATAAGGTTAAATATCATCAAGATGTAATGAAAAGCATTCTTGATAATGAAACGTGTAGAAATTGCGTAGAATTACCTCTTTGTTTTGGAATATGTAATAAGGTAAAATGTAAACAGCAAAGTAAATGTTATGGAAAACGACCAGATGGATTAAACGTAAAAGAAATAGCTTTACTTGATTATTATAGTGATCTTCAAAAATAGAAAATGTTTTAACACAAACTTTGCACTTATTGTATTTTCTAAAGTCATTTACTATATATTTTGAATCTGCTAAACTGAATGCTGATAAGAAATATTACTCAAACTTTGTGAGTATCTTATAAAATGTTTGAGATAATAATTTAGAAGGAGCGTGCGATGGCTTATAAAATTGGTATTATAGGTGCAATGGATGTTGAAGTTGCAACACTCAAAAAGGACATGACTATATTAAAGACACTTAGTCGTGCGTCCATGGACTTTTTTGAAGGTAAGATTGGGAATACAGATGTAGTAGTTGTAAAGAGTGGTATTGCCAAGGTTAATGCCGGTATCTGTGTTCAGATTCTTGTAGATGAGTTTAAGGTCACACATATCATTAATACTGGTGTTGCAGGGTCTATGGATGCAAGGATCGATATAGGAGATATAGTCCTTTCTACAGATGCTTGCTACCATGACGTGGATGCAACGATATTTGGATATAAAAAAGGTGAAGTTCCTCAGATGGGAAGACTTGAATTTCCTGCTGATGAGTGGCTGAGGAATAAAGCCAAAGAGGCTATCAAGGCAGCAGATCCTGACCTTGGCATCTTCGAAGGACGTGTTATAAGTGGAGATCAGTTCATAGGTGGTGGCGTTTCCAAGGAGCCTTTAAAAGGTTTTGGAGCTCTGTGCACAGAGATGGAAGGAGCTGCTATCGCTCAGGCTTCTTTCCTTAATAAAGTTCCATTTGTAATTATCAGAGCCATATCAGACAAGGCTGACGGATCTGCAGAAGTTGAGTATCCTGAGTTTGAGGCCAAGGCTGCCAAGGACTGTGCAAAGCTTGTAGAGTATATGATGGAACATTTGGATTAACCGGGGAAATCGTTGGTTTGTACCGGTAGATAGTCGCACACAATTTTATACATGTCTTTTTGTAGCCCAAGGTTATGGCAGGCGGCTTTTTCGTAAGCGGAGAGGAGCATGGCCATTGACTTTGGGCTTAATTTCTTTTTGCGGTTATAATTAATCATCAGAAATAAATACATATTCACATGCATTATTGCAGATACCGCAAAATGAACAAAGCTATAGTTTTCATATATTTCGCCGTAGCATTGTTGTACATCGTACATAAGATAGCGTAGCAGCACTTCCATTCGAAAAGGGTCTTCTCTAATGAAATCTTTAACCATTTTAGACCAGATTTTCTGACCTTCGATTTCTGTTTTCATATCAAATTTGTGATGATACCACTCAATTGTCCTGTTAATCATGGCAAAAGGTCGAGAGTCTTGCAGATCAAACTGGGTGTTGATGAGCCGGTTTAAGGCCATAATAGGAAGAGGAAAATATGTTCTTTCAATATCCGGCATATTTTCGCCCTTGCATAGTTCATAGAAGTATGAAGGCTTTCCGTTAGCTTTAGTAAGTTTGGCGTCCTTGTGTTCAAGAACCGTTTTTTGCGCATATTGGCAATATGAAAAAAGAGCATGAAGAATACGATCCATTGTGACAGGATCGTACATTAGCTGTGGTCTTATCTGTAGCATATTTATGATCTCTTGTTGCGAATCAAGGATTATTTCTTCGAATAAGGGATCATCATTGCTTCCGTGTCTGTCGCGCTCACAGTCTTCGTTGCAGATTATAAGAACCGGACGATTAGGTCTTTCGATAAGCATCTGGCTTACATGAATGCAGGAAAGGTCAAGATGTTTGGTCCCAAAAGAGCCATAGCTTCGTATTTCTCTTGGGTACTTGCGGCAGATTTCGGGCATGTATTCACAGCCGAGTTTTTTCTGAATATTGCAAAGGCCTCCAAGTCCATGAAAAAGACAGCTACCGCTATCGTAGTTGAAATAGTTTTTATCAGGTCCTGATAGGCATAGGCGAAAACTTTTTCCCCATATTCCGTTCTTATTAAGCATTCTGTTTTTGGTTTCTTTGTCAACTATTATTCTCCAGCCATAGCAGCAGGTCTGAGGGCAATCGCCCGCAAGGCATTTGAATTCGTCGAAAAGCTCATTTTTTAAAACTTTCATAGGTCCTCGCCCCAAATAAAGTAGAATTACAATTGATATATCAATTATAAAATGTCTCCATGTCTTTTTCCATAGGATGTGGAATACTTGACGCTTCAAGATATTTGGCTCTATCATCATGTTAAAAATAAGGATTATAGGAGTGCTTATATGAAGATACTTCATGAAGATGACAATATAATAGTGTGCGTTAAACCATCCGGTATTGCAACGCAGTCAGCAGATTTAAGAAGTAAAGATATGGTTTCACTTATCAAGACGCATCTTGTAAGAAGTGCGCGCAAAAATAAAAAGAGCCTTAATGGGGAACCATATGTTGGACTGATTCATAGGCTTGATCAGCCGGTCGCGGGAATTCTTGTCTTTGCCAAGGATAGAGAATCTGCCGCTAATTTATCCCAACAGGTTACAAACAATCAAATAAAGAAATACTACTATGCACTTGTAGAAGGGGAATTTAAAGACGATAAGATGCATAAAGAAAAGAAAGTGGCCAAAGACGGAACTGTATATATCGAAGATGAGATTGTAAAAATCCCCGGAGCAAATGCTGCTATAGTTAATACCCCCATCCAAGAGGAACCTGTCAAAAGAACAAAACTTGAATATAAGGTAATCAAAAGTATAAATGGAAATACTCTTATTGAAGTTCATCTTATTACAGGTCGCTTCCATCAGATTAGAGCGACAATGTCCTACATAGGAAACCCTATAGTTGGGGATGTAAGATACGGAGCCAGAGATAAGCTACCAAAAGGAGCAATAGCCCTTTGCTGTTACAAGCTTTGTTTTAAGCACCCTATTACCAATAAGGATATGAGCTTTGTGATAGAGCCATAAAAAAATATTGAAACATTTTGAGTTTTGTTTTAGTTAAGAAGTATATGATTATTCGTATAGGATGGTAACGTAAACCCGATAGGAGATTTATATGTCAGGATTTTTGTCGACTTTCAAAAGAGTTGAGACCAAGTATTTGCTGGATGGCTATCAATATAACGAGCTTATGAAAAGACTCGAAGATATAGCGAGGGTTGATGAGTATGGAAAGACATCTATTCTGAACATATATTATGATACGCCAAGTTGGGAGCTTATCAAAACTTCTCTTGATAAACCTGTGTACAAAGAAAAGCTACGTTTAAGAACCTATGGAATCCCGGAAGATGATACAAATGCATTTGTAGAAATCAAGAAAAAATATGATGGAATCGTGTATAAAAGAAGGATGAATATGCCGTATAAAAAAGCATTTGATTATCTTTTGGGGGAATGTAAATCCGGACAGGATAGCCAGATATCAAGAGAAATAGATGCCTTTTTGGACTTTTATGCGCAACTTGAACCTGCCATGGCTATTTCTTACGACAGGATAGCTTTGAAAGGCATATATGATCCGGATCTCAGGATTACTTTTGACACAAACATAAGATGGAGAACAGATGATCTTAGCCTTAAATATGGCAATATTGGGAAAGATATTCTGGAAAAAGATCAGTGCCTTATGGAACTTAAAATAGTAGGAGCAGTGCCGCTTGACCTTGCTCATATTTTTAGTGAAATTGGAATCTATAAGGTGAGTTTTTCCAAATATGGCAAGGGCTTTGAGGATTATATGTATGCCGGAAAAACTGCTGGTGTAACACATAGAAATGATGGTAATAGTGCGAAAAGCAAAGCGGCAATTGCGTAAAAGCTCGTAATAACAGGAAAGGAACTATTGTAATGGATTATTTATTAACAAGTATTTTGGAGGATGGAACATTTTCTTTTTCCAGCGTTGCCGCGTCTACTGCTTGCTCACTATTTATAGGATTTCTTATAGCATTTTTTTATAAACTCAAAAATGATTATACTGAGAGCTTTATCACAACGCTTATGTTGCTCCCTGTAGTTGTGCAGCTTGTTATCATGCTTGTGAACGGAGAAGTTGGAACGGGAATTGCTGTTGCAGGGGCATTTTCTCTTATTCGTTTTAGAAGCGCACCGGGGACGGGTCAGGAGATAACCAGCATATTCCTTGCAATGGCAGCAGGTCTTGCAACTGGTATGGGATATCTTGGGATTGCATTATCTTTTACAGTTCTGATTCTTATAGTGAATTTTGCGATATTACAGACAGGGTTTGGCAATAATTATAGCAAGGATAGAGTCTTGAAGATTACTATACCTGAAAATCTTGATTTTGAAGGGAAATTTGATGATGTATTCGAAAAGTATACAAGGAAGGCAGACCTTTGCGATGTCAAAACTTCAGAAATGGGGTCAGTTTATAAACTGACGTATAAGATAAGACTTAGAGATAACTCCAAGTTAAAACCTTTTATGGATTCTATTCGTGAAAAAAATGGAAATCTTGAAGTTGCAGTTACGAGGGCAATAAAAAGAGAAGATACAATGATTTGATTTGGAGTAGGAGATTTTGCGGTAAAGATCTGATCTTTATACTACAACTATTATTCTATATGGAAAGAAGAGGTGGCTTTTGAAAAATAAACTTGTTACGGCTATGTTTGCACTAGTATTAACAGGAGCTTTGATAATTACAGGATGTAATCTTTCGGCTAATTCTTCGACGTCTGACTCGAATGAATCAGATGACGAATCAAACTCCGGCAACAGCGAAAATGGCGAAAGTGACTCTGTCACGACGCTTTCAACTGTTGTTGAAAGCGATGAACTTATGGCGCAGACATCAGATATTGTGACCAAAGAACTCTTCACGGACAGGGATCTTGATACAGGTTATGATGAAGCCAACTCTACGATCATAACGTTGTCAGGCAGCAGTATCAGTGTCTTTGACGAAAGCGTAACTGTTGATGGTACAAGGGTTACTATAACAGAAGAAGGAACCTATGTTTTCAAGGGTACGCTCTCTGATGGTCAGATCGTAGTTGATACAACAGATGATTCTGACAAGGTTCAGATAGTCCTTGACGGAGTGGATATAACAAATGATGATGGTGCTTGTATTTATATAAAGTCTGCAGATAAAGTATTTATAACACTTGCGGATGGAACGGAGAATATCCTTTCGGATACGGGGAATACATATGCTACGAACGATTCTGATGCGAATGTGGACGGAGTTATTTTTGCTAAGGATGATATAACATTTAATGGGAATGGAACACTTACAATAAATGCAGGCTATTCTAATGCTATTGTAGGCAAAGATGACCTGAAATTTACAGGGGGCAGTTATATACTTAGTGCTGCTAATAACGCAATAGAAGCCAATGATTCTGTGAGAATCAAGGCTGGAAGCTTTACCATAGTAGCATCAGGCGATGGAATTCAGACTGACAACGAAGATGAAGAGGATAAGGGGTATGTATATATTGAAGGCGGTGACATTAATATAACCAGCGATGATGACGGCATACATGCTGCGACGGCTCTTATTATAGAAGACGGAACTATAAATATAGTTCAAAGCTATGAAGGGCTTGAAGGTGATACTATTGATATATTCGGCGGAAGTATTACGGTTTGCGCAACTGACGATGGACTTAATGCTTCAACAACCAAGTCTTCGACATCCTCTGATAATACAGCAAATACAGCTTTGATGGATTCTGATCCAAATGCGTATATTAATATTGCAGGTGGAACAGTATATATAAATGCCTCAGGTGATGGAATTGATTCTAATGGAGAGCTATATATTTGCGGTGGAGATATTACAGTAGATGGTCCGACTGATGCTATGAATGGAGCTATAGATTATGGAACAGGAGCAACTATTTTGGGAGGAACACTTATTGCAGTGGGATCTTCCGGAATGAATGTTAGCTTTTCACAAGATTCTACGCAGAATATAGTTCTGTATACCTTTGAAAAGGCTCTTTCAAAGGGGACTACAGTTACTATTACCGACGTGGACGGTAAAACGGTTATGTCCTATACGCTTACCAAAACAGCGCAATCCATATATTATTCTTCTGATAATCTTACAAGTGGAAATTATACTATTACGGCAGGGGATGAAAGTGGAACGTTTACTGTCGAGGAGGTATTTACAAGTGCTGGCAGCACGAAGCAGATGATGGGAGCGCCGGGACAGGGCCAAGGTCCTATGATAGGTGAGCCGGGTGGTGAAGGATTTTCGCGGGATTCCTCTTCTAAGGATATGTCGTCAGATGGACAGATGGAAGCACCGCCTGATGGAAGTATGCCGCAAATGCCATCAGATGGACAGGCGCCTCCAAGTGGCATGGAGCCATCCGGCGGCAATGTGCCGCAAGGTGGCCTCATGCCAAATGGGTCACAGCAAAGGTGATTTAGAGCATTCCGTATGCGATCTGTCTAAGGAGTCTTGTGGGCCCCATAGATCCTGCATCTGCAAGCTGGATATAATATTGGAACATGAAATTGTTGGACGGATCAAGCGTTATATATGTACCAAGCCATCCATCCCAGCCATATTCGCCGATAGGAGCATTAGTCTGGTAGGCAGCCGGATCTAAGAGTACGCGGTTGAAGTTTCCGTACCCGTAGCCCTTTAGACTTTCCCATTCGGTAGTTTCGATTTGTTTTTGTGAAAGCTGGTTGGTACGCATGAAGCGAACAGTTTCCTTACCTAAGATTCTCGTTCCGTCTTCGGACAATCCTTCATTTAGAAGCATCTGCCCAAAGCGCCTGAAATCGTCGATTGTGGATAAAAGACCCGCTCCTCCGGATTCAAAAGCCGGTTCTTTGGTTATATCGTCTTCCATGGCAAGATGAGGACCTTTTTCGATTATAAGATGACCGGATTTGGGCAGGTTGTTACTTGTATCATTATCGGAGCTTTTGTTGGTACTTGATTCACTGTCCTCTACGAATCTGTATTTTTGGGCAAGCCTTGATATCTTTTCATTAGGAATATAGAATGCTGTATCGTGCATATGAAGAGGACGGGTTATTTCGTCTTTGATGAACTGGCTGAAACGCTTGCCGGATGCCACTTCTATAACAGCTCCCATTACATCCGCGCTGGTTCCGTATCTCCAGCGTTCGCCGGGCTGAAATTCAAGAGGGAGTTTGCCTATTTGGTTAGCAAATTCGACAGTTCCGATGTGTTCTCCATTTGCGTGGGCAGCATCCATATCGTTAAAAAGCTTTGTTGAACAAGCGGTTGCATAGTTATTTTCTTCAGGATAAGTCAGACCGCTTGTCATGTTGAGAAGATCCTTGAGGATAAGTTCTCTGTTTGCAGATTCAAGCTCTTGTCCCTTGCCTGTCCAGACTTTTTGATTTTTAAAACCGGGGAGATATTTGCTCACAGGGTCAAATAGGTCGATTTTGCCACGTTCAAAAAGAATCATGGCGCATACTGATGTAACCATCTTAGACATTGAGAACATGCGGAAAATGGTATTGTCTTTCATGGGAATATTATTCTCTATATCCGCAAGCCCGTAATTTCCCCTGTACAAAATATGTCCACCTTTTGTAACCATTACGTTTGCACCGGATATATGATGCTGTGCAATTTCGTTGTTTATGACGTCGTCAATTGCCTGTGCTCTTAGAGTGGTATTCATAAAAATGCCTTTCTGCAGAATCCAATATTTTATTCAATAATTAGTGTACTGACTTGTTCATATTTAATCAAATTACTTGTCTGTGGATTTATCTACATCGTTATAAAATCCAGAAAATGAATACATTTCCCTCGATTTTTTCTCGTATATAAATTCTATATCCTTCGTGAATTGATCAACTATGAACAAATCAGCACACCGACCGCAACAATACAATAATAGCATAAATCCCTACGATCGAATTGTTAGCTTTTTAAATTTGTAATAAAATTGAAGTTAGAGTTGCTGATACTTATAAGAAGGAGAAATAAAAATGCGTCTGTTACTTGCAGAAGATGAAGAGGAATTGTCAAATGCGCTGGTTGCCATACTTAGGCATTCAAGTTATACGGTGGATGCTGTATACGACGGCGAAGATGCACTCGACTATGGACTTTCAAGCGAATATGACGGAATTATACTGGATATAATGATGCCCAAAATGGAAGGGACAGAAGTTCTCAAAAAGTTAAGAGAAGCCGGAGTAACAACGCCGGTTTTGTTCCTTACTGCCAAAAGTGAGATAGATGACAGGATTAAAGGCCTGGATCTTGGTGCAGACGACTATCTTACTAAGCCGTTCGATATGGGAGAGCTTCTCGCCAGAATCAGAGCTATGACAAGACGTAAATCGGATTTTACACAGACATCGCTTAATTGCGGGAATCTTACGCTTGATCGTAACACTTACGAGCTTTCAACCCCTGACCATGAAAAAATCAGACTTGCAGGCCGAGAATTTCAGATGATGGAGATGCTTATGACTTCTCCGGGAAGAGTAGTATCCGTAGATAATTTTATGGACAGGATATGGTCTGATGGAGAAGCGGACGTCAATGTTGTATGGGTATATATATCCAACCTTCGTAAAAAGCTTACATCTTTGGATTCTACTGCTGAAATCAAGGCATCAAGAGGTGTGGGATATTCTATCCACGAAAAGAAAGCTGAGGCGTAATAGATTTTTTTGTTTTTAGAGAATTGAAGTGTAGGGTTATTAAGATGGTACGTATAATCTTGCAGAAATGAGGGACAATGGTCAAAAAACTTCGAAGAAAGTTTGTCATTACAGCTATGGGGGCACTTCTTGTGATACTTGTCGTATTGATAAGTGTTATTAATGTAGTGAACTTTGTCGAAATCTCTGTAAGCTCGGATTCAACTCTTCAAGTTTTGGCTGAAAATGACGGTAGTTTTCCTGAGATAAATAAGGCCGCTACATCTGACGATGAAATTAAAGAGAGCGATGCTGGTGATAGTGAGACTAGTGGTAGCGGGACTTTAGATGACGATAACCAGAATGATGAAATAGATAGTGCCGGGAGTAGTGATAACGAAGTTAGGGATAGCAATTCGTCAGTTAGTGATAGCAATGTCCAAAGCAGTGAGATTTCAAATGAAAAGACTCAGCCGCCCAAGGTCAAATCATCTGATGCATCGCAGTCATCGTCTATACCACCAAATCCCAAAAATGATGAGAAAAAAAGGGACGTTTTTGCATATACAAAAAATGTTGAAGAGCCTTTTTCTACAAGATATTTTTGGGTAAGATTTGACGAATCCGGAGATGTATCAGAAATAAATACAGGGCACATCGCATCGATTTCTTCTACTGTTGCCAGACAAATGGCGCAGGAAATCTATGAATCTTCCAAAATAAAGGGTTATTCTTCAACATACAGATTTTATGTAAAAAAAATAGAAACGGGCGGGACGCTTGTTTTATTTAAAGACTGCAGTTCGGATTTGTATAATGCTATAAGGCTCCTTCGCAACACCTTTTTGCTTATGCTGGGGTGCCTTGTTGCGATGTTCATATTGGTATGGATAATGTCGGGACATGCCGTATCTCCGGTAGTGGAATCTCTTGAAAAACAGAAAAGATTTATAACTGATGCAGGACATGAGCTTAAGACGCCTCTTGCAGTAATATCGGCTAATGTTGATGTTCTCGAACTTGATTACGGCAAGAATGAATGGACTCAAAGTATAAAAAATCAAATAAACCGCATGATGGGTCTTGTCAAAAATATGCTCACATTATCTCGTATGGAGGAAGAGAATATACGAGTAGTATTTACAGATATAGATCTTAGCAGAATTCTTACAGAGACAGCAACCAGCTTTGAAGCTGTTGCGGAATCAAATAATAAGAAATATACAATTGATATAGAGGACAACGTTCATATAAATGGTGACAAGAATTCTATAGTTCAGCTTGCATCGCTTCTTATAGATAACGCAATGAAATATTCATCTGAAAAAGGGAGTATCGCTGTTCGAATGCATAGGGATAAACAGATAATATTTGAGGTCAACAACACATGTGATACTTTTCCTGAAGGCAATCTTGATAAACTATTTGACCGCTTCTACAGAGCGGATACGTCAAGAAATCGTAAGAGCGGCGGATATGGAATTGGTCTGTCGGTCGCAAGAGCAATAACGACGACCTATGGCGGAACCATTGAGGCGCTCAGAGACGGTGATCACATTATAAGATTTGTAGTCAAAATCCCTAAAGGCGGAGCTAAGAATAAATCGTCATTGTGATAGAATGACAAAGATTTATATTCTGTCTGCCTTGGCGAGATTTTTCTGGACATGGCCTCAGCTAAGCGGGAAGTTTGAGTAAATTACTCAAACTTCCCACTTGCTAAACCTGCGCCACCCCCCTTTACTGTTATGTAGGTTCAGCCGGTTTATAAAGTATTTCGCGTTCATTGAAGGTGTTAAAAATTCAGGGCATGACATCTGAAACTTTATATTCTGGGGTTCGAAACTCGCTTCGCTCAAACAGACGAACCCCAAGAAGAATATAAAGTTCCAGCTATCATGCTCCTGAATTTAATAACACCTTCAAAAGAACGTGAAATACTTTATAAACCGGCTGAACCTACATAACAGTAAAGGGGTGGCGCAGGCTTAGCAAGTGGGAATTTTGAGTAATTTATTGACATTTTGGACAGTATCCGTAGATTTCGAGTTGATGACCGGTGATATTAAAATCCTCCATATTAGCCGGTAGCATTTTCTTTAGATCACCTAAAAAGCAGGTTCTTAAGGGGAAACGTTCCTTGCATTTAAGACAAATAGCGTAATGTCTATGTTGCTCAAGTCGTAGTTCATACATTGCATCTTCATTTGTTACAGCTGTGGACTTGGTGAGTATACCGGCGCTTTCGAATGTCTGAAGGCATCTGTAAACGGTGGAAAAGGCATATCCTGTTCCGTCCTTTTGGCTATTTAGCTTATCATATATTTCGGTTGCAGTAAGGGGCTTTGATGCATTTGCAAGTATATGATATATATCAAGCCGCTGTTTGGTTTTCTTTATGCCGGCAGGCCAATTTCGCTCCATTTGACGTTCGATGGTCTCGGCATGAATTTTACATGACATAGTTACCGTCTCCTAAAAACTTATCTCTATAACCATTTTATCCAAAAATAAAATCAATTAAAGCACGCTCCGGATAAATTGAGTTACTCTTTCTAAGGCTCTTTTTTCAAAAAATAAAATCAATTAAAATACCAAAGAAAACCCCTGTTAGATAGAGAATTCCTGTAATGTGGATGTTCTTTCGCTGCTCCGGGTTCACGCGATAAAGTACAAGAAGTCCAATACCGGCGCCTACCAAAAGTCCTGACATCATTGTACCTATAGTTATCATACCACCAAGGTACAATTCTGTGATAATAATAGAAGCAGCGCAGTTTGGTATAAGCCCGATAATTCCTGCAACAAGATGGCCAATTAGAGCATTTGCTGTAATAACTGATTTAATTGTATCTTCGCCAATGAGCTCTACTGCCAGATTTAATATGAAGGTAAGTGCCAATATATATAATAAAATATGGACGGTGTGAACAAAGGCTGATTTTACAACACTACCCTCTTCTTCGTCGTCGCAGTGGCAATGCTCTCTTTGGCACATCTGATCTATTCTAAAGTCTTCTTTTTTCTGATTGCGAAGTTTCCTTGTCTTGTTGGCCAAAAAGTCCACTGCAAATCCTGCTATAATACCAACAAGCGCCTTTAGGCCGATAATGGGAAGAATAGTAGTAAGCGGAACGTGGTCAGATATCATCAAGGGTAGCATTTCGTCAGATGTTGAAAGGTATATAGCGATAAGAGTTCCGACAGTTATAACACGTCCTGCATATAAATTAGAGGCAGCAGCTGAAAACCCGCATTGTGGAAGGACTCCAAGAAGTGCTCCCCATAGCGGCCCTGATGCTCCGGCTTTTTTGACAATTTCTCCCGCTTTATCCATCGTATGTTTTTCCAAAAGCTCCATGAGAAGATATGTCACAAATAGAAATGGCAGAATCTTAATGCCATCTATAACTGTATCAATTATTACATCAAATAATAAATCCATTTTAACCTCGAATATGTTGATAATTTAGGTGCTTGCGCCGCTTATAAAAGGTGTCAGAAGGTTTGCGTTGTCGAAATGATAAATTGCTGGCTGGCTACGTTATAACTGCGCTTCTTAATGTGATGCATAAGAGACTATATCACAAAACGTATCTAAATGCAAATGATTTGCATTTAGATACAAACGAAGTTATGATAAGTTTTAACTCATATCTAACGCATCCTGCACACAGCGTGCACAGTGGGTCCTTAAGCTGAAAAATTTTTGTCCAATAATTAATGGAAGCGACTGCGGATGATGGCGCGCGGGATGCTCTTGACACGATGAAGAGGCATTCCGGGGATAAGGAGTTGACAAGGGAGATCGCCGAGGCGTTTGTAGATAAGATCCTGATCTATGATCCGGAGCATATTGAGATCAGGTGGAAGTTCCCGGATGAGGTGATAAAGTTTATAGAGGGATAGGCAGCGGAGCCAGTCGGAGAGATATGACTGGTTCTTTTTCTTTATACTAGAAAAATTCCGAGATTATGTTATACTACAAGTTATACAATTAAGATAACGATTGATCAGAGAACAAGGAAGAGATCATGGTCAAAAATAATATCGAATTAGATGTGAAAGTAAAGTGCATAGAGCAGGGAAAGACACAGGCAAAGGTGGCGAAAGAGATTGATACCACAAGAGCCTATGTGAACCGTGTGATCAAGAGAAATGAGAGCGTGGTCAATAATACTTTCGTCAAGATGATGGAGGCTTTGGGGTATGATATTGAACTGCACTATGTGAAGAGGGAAGAATGATTTGTGTCAACAGTATTGTCACAAGTTGTTATTGGCTGACAATATAGTGGCATGTATGGTTTTCAAGGTCAAAAAATTTGACCTTGAACAGAGAAGGACGTGGCGGCAACATCAAGTATCTGCCCTGGTGCTTTACTGAAAGTGGTGTGTACATGCTAATGACAGTACTGAAAGGGGATCTAGCTGTACGTCAAAGCAAAGCACTAATTCGTACATTTAAGGCTATGAAGGATTATATCCAGCAAGAGCCATTGATAGTATAACCATCAAATCTTACCAGATTATCCCTTCAGGTATCCGAGAATACAAAGGATATCAGTGAAATAAAGGAGAAGATGGTCACAAGGGATGACCTGGCAAAGGTCATTCAGAGCTTTTCTCTGCCAGACAAGGGAATTGAGTATGTGATTTATTCCGGACAGACATTTGAGGCAGATGCCGCTTATGCCGATATTTACAGCAAGGCAAAGAAAAAAATCTACATAGTGGACAATTACATCGGCCCAAAGACGTTGCTGATGCTTAAGTAGATGGAAGGGTTGCCGATAATTGCAGTATAAACGGACTTGGAAACAAGCGGAAATTAACACATCGTTGTTCGCTTGCAATAACGCTATATCAAGAGTTTTGGGGAATAGGTATAGGAACAGCCATGATCGAGTATCTGACTGAGTTGGCAATGGAAATTGGCTATGAGCAGATAGATCTGGAGGTTGTCGCAGATAATGAACAGGCACGTGCTTTATATAGAAAGTGCGGATTCACTGAGACTGGGAAACGGGCTCGGGCATTGAAGTTTGATGATGGCTCTTGCCATGATGAGATTTTGATGGTCAAAATGTTGCGACAGCAATAAACATTTGTCGAACTATTTGTACCAGGAAAAAGGAAATAAAGATATGCTAAGACTACAGACTGTTCAAGAAAAGGACAGGGATTTGTTTTGGAACATCAATCAGAAGTATCTGTATGAGATGACATATTTCTATGATGATCCGATGGATGAGAGCGGAAACTATCATTACGGGCACTTTGATGACTATTTTACGGATCAAAAGAGGAGAGCATATTTCATTTATGATGAAGATGTCTTGGTGGGATTCGCGATGATTTGCCCATACTCAAATATAAATCAGAATCCTGATTACACAATGGCAGAGTTCACAATCTTTCCGGCTTATCGAAGAAAGCACTTTGCTCTTGATGCTGTGGAAATGATTCTGGATAAACATCCGGGGAAGTGGGAAATCAAGTATAACGAGAAGAATGACGGCGCCAAGAAACTATGGAATACTGTGGCGATGCCATATTGCCCGGAAGTGCATCATCTGAATGAAGAGGAAACGGTTCTCGCGTTTGAGGTAAGAAAGAAAATGGAAACACAACGCCTGATCCTGCGTCGCTGGGAGGACAGTGATGCAGAGGATTTATACAAATATGCCAGTAATCCGGATGTTGGACCGATTGCCGGATGGCCGCCTCATCAAAGTGTTGATGAAAGCCGAAATGTGA
>ERZ842401.2026-NODE-2026-length-27671-cov-9.919250_pt1 | contig 27671 bp, 24 predicted proteins | sample MGYA00521270_ERZ842401 | MGnify/ENA primary metagenome ERZ842401 (study PRJEB31892, sample SAMEA3878208) | bioreactor metagenome | biome: Moose rumen | place: Sweden | collected 2011-10 | study: EMG produced TPA metagenomics assembly of the PRJEB12797 data set... | reverse complement strand
GCTGCATCACCCGCTTTAAAGCACACTTTCGCCCTTCCAGGCCCCATTTCGTGCTTTAGCCACACCTGCATATCCGCTCTAAAGCACACTTTGGCTCTTCCAGGCCTCATTTCGTGCTTTAGCCATAACCGCACACCCGCTTTAAAGCACACTTTCACCTTTCCAAGCCACATTCCGTGCTTTAGCCACATCTGCACACCCGCTTTAAAGCTCACTTTCGCCCTTCCAGGCCCCATTTCGTGCTTTAGCCACACCTGCACCACCTGCCTAAAGCACACTTTCGCTCTTCCAGGCCCTATTTCGTGCTTTAGCCACATCTGCACACCCGCTTTAAAGCACACTTCCGTTCTTCCAGGCCACATTTTGTGCTTTAAACGTTGATCAAGAACATGGTCGCCCGTGGCAACAGCTGGCTTTCACCAACTTTTGTCAATGATATCTCGCAACAATCGAATCTCGTACAAAACAAATTAGGGTATAGACAATAAAGGCGACTCTCCCGAGCCGCCTTTATTATACCATTATTAACTAACCAACTTAAAACTAACCTTGACTAGCTAATTGCAAGAGCTGTGCCAAACTTTTTCTAGGCATGCTCTTTTTCTACTTCCGCACGGGCGCGTTCAACGGATTTGGAGCGCTTGAGCACAAAGCCGGAGCCCAGGTATTTGGTGCGTACATCTTCGTCGGCGGCCAGTTCCTGCGGCGTTCCCGCCTGCAGGATCACGCCTTCATACAGCAGATAGGCCCGGTCTGTGATGGCCAGGGTTTCGCCTACGTTGTGGTCGGTGATGATGACGCCGATATTCCGGTATTTGAGTTTGGCGATAATGTACTGGATGTCTTCCACTGCGATGGGGTCGACGCCGGCGAACGGTTCGTCCAGCAGGATGAATTTGGGATCTACCGCCAGGGCACGGGCTATTTCGCAACGGCGGCGCTCACCGCCGGAAAGCTGGATGCCCAGGGATTTGCGTACCTTGGACAGGTTGAATTCGTCGATGAGTTTCTCCATCCGGGCCACCCTTTCGGCCTTGGTCATGTTCTGGGTGCTCTTGGAGAGTTCCATCACGGACATGATGTTGTCCTCCACCGACATTCTGCGGAAGACGGAAGCCTCCTGCGGCAGATAGCCCACCCCCTTCTGCGCACGCTGGTACATGGGGAGTTTGGTGAGTTCGGTGGAATTGCCTTCATCGTCCTCCAGGAAAATGCGGCCGCTGTTGGGCTTGATCTGCCCGGTGATCATATAGAAACTGGTGGTTTTCCCGGCTCCGTTGGGCCCCAGGAATCCTACGATTTCTCCTTGCTCCACTTCCATGGAAACGCCCTTTACCACTGTCCGGACGCCGTATTTCTTGACAAGTTTTTCTGCGCGAAGTTTCATGAAGACATGAAGGTTTAATCAATTATTTAGTATCCAGGCCCATGTCGGCTATGAAGGCGCGGACATCCGGGTTTTTGTCCATCAGGTCTTTGGCCTTGTCTTCGGGCATGTAGGGAACTTTTTCCGCGTCGCCTTCTTCCTGGACTACCTTTATGAGGATGTTTACTTTGGACGATGACAGCAGATCCCGGAGTTTTCCTTCCATATCCCGGAGCAGCTTTTCCTCGATCCATTGCTTCTGGGCTTCGTTGCGGACAGAAAAATCCACGATTTTCACGCCATCGGCTTCGCTTACCTCCACTTTCCCGCTGGAGAGGGTGCTGGCCAGGCGGGGACGGCTTTCGTAGAGGCGGGCCAGTTCTTTCCATTTTTCCAGGACAGTTTCATCGGAAGGAAGCTGGGCGGCCTCCTGAGGGGCTTCCACCGGCATTTCTTCCTTCTTCTCGTCCATCAGGGCGTTCATGGAAAGGGCTGATCCGGTTTTGGCGGCTCTTCTGCGCGGGGCGGGAGACGGCCGGTCGTCCGCCATGACAGGAGCAGAAGTCGTGACGGGAGCCGGTGCCGTGACGGAAGCAGAAGTTGTGACAGGAGCCGATGCCGTGACGGGAACTGAGGCTGCGGCAGGGGCGGCGGTCAGTTTGCTCAGGCGCATCAAGGCGTACTCAATGTGGAGACGGGGGTTCACGGCTGCCTTGTAGCCGGTTTCGCAGGCCGTGGTGATGCCCAGGGCATCGAACAGGAACTGGACGCTGCAGCGGGAGGCCTGCTCTGCATAGCGCTTTTTGAGTGAATCCGGCAGTTCCAGCAGCGGCTCCAGGCCACCGGTACGGGCCACTACCAGGTTTCTCAGGTGGCTGGAGAGCGATCCTACAAAATGCAGGGCGTTGAATCCCTTGACCAGGATTTCGTCGAAAATGAGGAAGGCCGGGCCGTATTCTCCGGCAAGGAAATGGTCCACCAGGGAGAAACTGTACTCGTAATCCAGTACGTTCAGGTTCCGGATTACGTCGTCATATTTTACTTCCGTGCCGCAGAAGGCCACGGTCTGGTCGAAGATGGTGAGCGCATCGCGCATGGCGCCATCGGCCTTGGAGGCGATTACGTGGAGGGACTCGTCGTCTATGGCGATGCCTTCTTTGGTAGCGATGGCACGGAGGTTCCGCACCATGTCCGGGATGGAAATCCGGTTGAAGTCGTAGGTTTGGCAGCGGCTCAGGATGGTGGGCAGGATCTTGTGCTTCTCCGTGGTAGCCAGGATGAAGATGGCGTGTGCGGGCGGTTCTTCCAGCGTTTTGAGGAAGGCGTTGAAGGCGGCCTGCGAGAGCATGTGCACCTCGTCTATGATGTACACGCTGTACCGGCCTACCTGAGGAGGCACCTGCACCTGCTCCATCAGGGTTTTGATGTCCTCTACCGAGTTGTTGGAGGCGGCATCCAGTTCATGGATGCAATAGGACCGGCCTTCCTGGAAGCTCACGCAGGATTCGCACTCGCCGCAGGGCTCCATGTCGGGACCCGGATGGGAGCAGTTGATCATCTTGGCAAAGATGCGCGCCGTGGTGGTCTTTCCCACGCCCCGGGGGCCGCAGAAAAGGTAGGCATGCGCCAGCTGTCCGCGTTTGATGGAATTGGACAGCGTCCGGGCGATGTTGTCCTGGCCGATGAGGGTTTCAAAGGAATCCGGCCTGTACTTCCTTGCCGATACGATATACTCACTCATAGACTACAAAGATAGGAAATATTCGGCACAAAAAAACCGGCCGACTGCTGGAGCCGGCCGATTTTATGATAAATAGGTGCCTGAAGGCTTACTGCTCTTCCTGGAGACGAAGCTTCTGGACATAGATAGCCTTCTGCAGAGCAATGCGCTTTTTCACGGAAGGCTTTTCAAAGTTCTTGCGGGAACGCATTTCGCGAACGGCGCCGGTCTTTTCGAACTTGCGCTTGAATTTCTTAAGGGCTCTTTCGATGTTTTCGCCTTCTTTGATAGGGACAATGATCATGCTTTTACACCTCCTTTTTCTTTTTGGGACTGCAAAGGTAGAAATATTTTGAAAATCTACAAAAATTATTTATTAAATTTGCGAATAACAAGAATGTTAACACCTCTATAAATATGAAAAAGAAAGCCAATCCCGATTCCTATGACTGGAAATTTGCGTCCGTAGGCGGCGCAGTACGTGTGCAAATCAACAGCGGTGAAGATATCCGCCACCTGGGCGAGCTGGACCGCAAGCTGTGGACCGTGCTCAGCTGCCCTGCCGCCGGCCTGGAGTTCGATCCCGCCTCCCTTAAGTACATCGATGCCGACGGTGACGGCAACGTCCGTGTAGACGAGGTGATTGCCACCGCCCAGTGGCTCACCCGCATCATCAAAGATGCCGACACCATCCTGAAGGGGGAAGACACCCTGGCCTTCTCCAATTTCAATGACGAAGATCCGGACGGCGCCCGCCTGCTTTCATCGGCCCGGCAGATCCTGGCGAACCTGAAGGTTGAAAAAGACAGCATTTCCTTGGCGGAAACCTCCGACAATACCAAAATTTTCGCGGAGACCCTGTTCAACGGCGACGGCATCATCACTCCTGCCTCGGCCGGTGCGGATGAGGCTCTTGCGAAGATAATCACGGACATTGCCGCCAGCGTCGGTTCTGCCACGGACCGCAGCGGAGCGGAAGGCGTGACGGCCGACCAGATCGAGGCTTTCTATACCGCCTGTGCCGATTATGCCGCCTGGAAGGCCGCCGGTACCAAGGACGTGTTCCCGTTCGGCGACAAGACGGCCGACGCCCTCGCCGCCGTGGACGCCCTCAAGGAAAAAGTGGCCGATTACTTCATGCGCTGCAAGCTGATCGGCTTTGACGCAGCCACTTCCGAGGCCGTTGACGTGTCTGTGGAGCGGATTGCCGCCATCGAGGGCAACATGGCCGATGCTTCCTCCGAAATCGGCAACCAGCCGCTGGCCAAGCCCGGCAAGGAAGGCCTGCTTCCGCTGAAGGAAGGCCTGAACCCTGCCTGGAAGGGCGCCGTCGCCGCCATGGCCGCCCTGGTGCTTCCGGAAAAGAAGGAAACCCTCTCGGAAGAAGAGTGGAACGATGTGGTAGGCAAGTTTGCCCACTATACCGCCTGGCTGGACGCCAAGAAGGGCGCCGAAGTGGAACCGCTGGGGCTGGAAGCCGTCCAGGCCATCCTGAAAGAAGACAAGAAGGCAGCCCTGCTGGAACTGGTGGAGAAAGACAAGGCCGAAGAAGCCAACGCCCTCAGCATCGAGGAGGTGGACAAACTCCTGCGCCTGTACAGGGACTTCTACCGTTTCCTGAACAACTATGTGGTTCTCTCCGACTTCTACGATCCTGCCTACAAGGCCATTTTCCAGGCCGGACGGCTGTACATCGACCAGAGAAGCACCGACCTCTGCGTGAAGGTGGCCGGCCCTTCCCCCGAGATCTCCGGGCTCAGCGGCATGTTCATCCTCTACTGCGCCTGCACCAGCGAGAAGCTGGGCAAGTCCTTCAATATCGCCGCCGTGCTCACCGCCGGTGATGTGGACGGTATCCGGGAAGGCAAGAATGCCGTGTTCTATGACCGCGAAGGCAACGACTACACCGCCAAGGTGACCTCCATCGTGGAAAATCCGCTCTCCCTGCGCCAGGCCTTCTGGGCTCCTTACAAGAAGGCGGCCCGCTGGATCAGCGACAAGATCGACAAGAGCGCTGCCGCCAAGAACGAAAAGTCCATGGGAGACCTCACCGCCGCGGCCGACAAGGCCACTGACGGAAAGGCTGCCGAGGCAGGCGCCGCCGTGAAACCGGGCTTCGACGTGGGCAAGGTGGCCGGCATCACCATCGCGGTGGCCGCTGTCTCCGGCGTCCTCGTCGGCCTTGTGGCCACGCTCAAGTCCCTTACATGGTGGCAGTGGCTCATCCTCATCGCGGCCGTCATGCTCATCATCTCCCTGCCTTCCGTGTTCATCGCCTGGCGGAAACTCCGCAAGCGTGACCTGGGTCCCGTGCTCAACGCCAACGGCTGGGCCATGAACGCCGCCTCCCTGGTGAGCGTGAAATTCGGCAAGACCCTCACTTCCCTGGCCGAATATCCCAAGCTGACGGCCGTGGATCCCGAAGCCCGCAAGAAAGCCTTCTGGAAGCGCTTCTGGTGGACTTTCGGCTGCCTTGTCGTGATTGCCTGCATCGCCCTCTGGCTGTTTAACGCGCTGCTTCCTCTCGGAGAGAAATTCCGCAGCCCGCTGCCCAAGTATCAGCCCGAGCCTGTGGAGGAAGTGGTTGTCCCGGCCGACGAAATCCCTGCTCTTCCCATCCAGGAAGTGCCCGTAGAACCGGCCGAGTAATGGATACGCCCTTCCCATATTCCCAATACGTCACCGGCAAGAATTTTGTCGGGCGCAAGGGGGATGTGACCCTCCTGGGAAACCTGCTCTCCCAGGGGGAGCACATTGTCATGTATGAGCCTCCCAAAACAGGGAAAACGTCCCTGGTGCAGCAGACGCTCCTGTCCATGCGGATGGCGGGAAAGCCTTTCACCGTAGGGCAGTTTTCGGCGCTGAACATCCGTACGCTGGAGGATTTCCTGCTTCGGTTGGGATCGACCCTGGTGCGGATGGTGGCCTCTACCCCGGACGAATATGCTTCGGTGGTGCGGAAGTACCTTTCCGACACGCATTTCGTGTTCGATGCCTCCGCCTTCGCCGACAGGGACCAGGTAATCTCGGCCGGTTGGGAGCTGGACGAGGCCGATGTGAGGGCCATGCTCCGGTTCCCCTTCCGTCTGTCCAAGGACCGGGGCGAACGGCTCATCCTCATCGTGGACGAATTCCAGTGCGTCCTGTACCAGGAGAATCCGGATGCCCTGCTGCGGCCGCTGGACGCTGCCATGCGGGCTGCCCGCGAGGCGGGGGAGAAGCTGTTCTCCTTCATCCTGTCCGGATCGGCCGTAAACGCCATGCGCTCCATTTTCGAGAGTTCCCTCCTGTTCCACCGGCAGGTGGAGCGCGTGCGGCTTTCTCCGGTGGACGAGAGCGAGATGGCCTCCCATGTGCTGAGGGGCTTCCTCTCCGGCGGAAAAGTGCTGGATTCCAATTTGATGGAAGGCGCCTGCCGGCTTTTCCGCGGTCACTTGTGGTACATCAACCATTTCTCTTCCATCTGCGATTCCATGACCCGGGGTTACATTATGGAACCGGTTCTGGTAGAGGCTCTTGGCTCGCTGATTTCCGTGCATGAACCCCGTTTCGTGGAAATGATGTCATCTCTCACCACCCACCAGGTGAACATGCTCAAGGCCACGGTGGACGGCGTGACGCGGTTCAGTTCGGCCGAAGTCATCCGCAAGTATGGACTCAATTCATCGGCCAATGTGAAACGGGTGAAAGATGCCCTGATGAAGAAGGAAATCCTTTTGTTTGACGATGCCGATACGCCCGTGATCATCGACCCTCTTTTCGAGTATTGGGTAAAGAAGTATTATTTTGAAGTAAAGGAATGAAAAAGCACATTGTAGTATTGACCGGAGCGGGGGTGAGCGCAGAGAGCGGCTTCGCCACCTTCCGCGACACCGGCGGCCTTTGGGAGCAGTACGACGTGAACGACGTGGCTTCCATCGAAGGCTGGTACCGGAACCGGAAACTGGTGCTGGATTTCTATAACCAGCGACGGGCTCAGCTCAAGGAAGCCAAGCCCAACGCCGCCCACCTGGCCATCGCCGGACTGGAACAGGATTACCGGGTCGATGTCATCACCCAGAATGTGGACAACCTGCACGAAAGGGCCGGTTCCACGCGGGTGCTGCATCTGCACGGAGAACTTACCAAGATGCGGCCGGAGAACGGCGTCTATGACCGCACTGCTTCCGAGGCGGAGGTCATCGACGTGGGGTTCGAGGCCGTCCACCTGGGCGACCTGGCCCCGAACGGCAGCCAGCTCCGACCGCATATCGTCTTCTTCGGTGAGGCCGTTCCCAACATCGAAAAAGCCATCGACCTGGTGGAAAAGGCCGATATCCTGCTGATCGTAGGTTCTTCCCTTCAGGTCTATCCCGCCGCCGGCCTTTATCGTTATGCCTCGAACGGCTGCCCCATCTATGTCATCGACCCTAAACCAGTGCCCATCAGCGACCCCCGGGTCACCTTCATCCAGGATGTGGCCACCAAGGGGATGGCTCAGTTCGTGGAGCTGTTGCAGGGCGTAAGATAGAAGTTTCTGACCCATAGCTGTTTATGCAAAAGTGTCTGGTCGAATCCGACCAGACACTTTTGTGTTATTGGCTGATAGTCAATAGTTTCTATTTGACGGCTCTTAGTCGATGCGGTCGAAGCCGGTATAGGGACGGAGCACTTCCGGGATTTCGATGTACCCGTCTTTCTGGTTGTCTTCCAGCAGGGCGGCGACAACGCGCGGAAGGGCCAGCGAACTGCCGTTCAGCGTATGGGCGAGCTGCATCTTGCCGTTTTCGTCCTTGTAGCGGAGTTTGAGGCGGTTGGACTGGTAGCTCTCAAAGTTGGATACGGAGGAAATCTCCAGCCATCGGCCCTGGGCGGCGCTCCACAGTTCGAAGTCATAGGTGATGGCCGATGTGAAGCTCATGTCGCCGCCGCACAGACGGAGGATGCGGTATTTGAGGCCGAGTTCGTTCACCAGGCTCTCTACGTGGGAGACCATCTCGTCCAGAGCGGCGTAGCTGTTCTCGGGCTTCTCCACCCGGACAATCTCCACTTTGTCGAACTGATGCAGGCGGTTGAGGCCGCGCACGTCTTTGCCGTACGAACCGGCTTCGCGGCGGAAGCAGGGAGTATAGGCGGTAAGTTTCTGCGGGAACTGGTCGGCCCCGAGGATCACGTCGCGGAAGATGTTGGTCACGGGCACTTCGGCCGTAGGAACCATATAGAAATTGTCGATGGTAGCGTGGTACATCTGCCCTTCCTTGTCCGGAAGCTGGCCGGTGCCGAAACCGGAGGCGGCGTTCACCATCACGGGCGGCTCAACCTCTTTGTAGCCGGCTGCCGTGTTGCGGTCCAGGAAGTAGTTGATGAGGGCCCGCTGAAGCTTTGCACCCTTTCCCTTATAGACAGGGAATCCGGCACCGGTGATTTTCACGCCCAGGTCGAAGTCGATGATGTCGTACTTCCTGGCCAGTTCCCAGTGCGGCAGGGCGCCTTCCGGAAGCTGCGGTTCGGGACCGCCCATCTTTACAACCAGATTGTCCTCCGCGCCCTTTCCTTCGGGAACCAGGTCGCACGGAATGTTGGGCAGGAGCACCAGCTGGGCCTGCAGTTCTTCGTTGTTGGCATCGGCCTGGGAGAGGAGCTCCGTCGAACGCTGCTTGAGGGCGGCTACCTCTGCCTTGGCTGCTTCGGCTTCTTCTTTCTTGCCCTGCTTCATCAGGGCGCCAATCTCAGCGGCGGCCTTCTTCTGGCGGGCCAGGAGGGCGTCGGATTCGGTCTGGAGGGCCTTGCGGTTGTCGTCCAGGGCAATCACTTTTTCTACGATGACGCGGGCGTCGAAGTTCTTGACAGCCAGTTTCCGGATCACATATTCCGGATCGTCACGGAGCAATTTCAGTGTAAGCATAATCTTCTGTTTTCAAAAAAAGGAGGAACTGCCCCTACGGGTACAGGTCCTCCTTTTGTAATCTTTTGTACCTTCGGGGATTAGTTCTCGAAAGGAACTACGGAAACGAAGGACTTGTCTTCCCGCTTGCGGGTGAACTTTACGGTGCCGTCGATGAGGGCGTACAGGGTGTGATCCTTGCCCATACCAACGTTGAGGCCCGGGTTGTGCACGGTACCGCGCTGACGCACGATGATGTTGCCGGCCTTCACGACCTCTTCGCCGAACTTCTTGATGCCGAGACGCTTGGAATGCGACTCACGACCGTTCTTGGAACTGGATTGACCTTTCTTGTGTGCCATAATCTGTTTCTCCTTTAAAAGTTAAGCGATAGCGTCGATATGGATCTTGGTGAGCTTCTGGCGATGGCCGTTCAGCGTCTGGAATCCCTTACGACGGATTTTCTTGAATACGAGCACTTTCTTTGCCTTGGCGTCGTCGTCTACGACAGTAGCCTTCACAACTGCTCCCTCTACATACGGAGTTCCAACCTTTACGGCACCTTCTGCGTCGATGAGAAGAACCTTGTTGAACTCTACGCTTTCTCCGTTCTTGGCCGCGAGGCGGTTGACGAAGATGTCCATGCCAGCTTCCACTTTAAACTGCTGGCTTGCAATGTCTACGATTGCGTACATTGTACAAAAACTTGTTAAAGTTTTGGGCCGTAAGCGCCAGCCCTCTGCGGCTGGTCTTGACTGAGCTTAGCGGTCATCTCAAAAAATGGACTGCAAAGATACAAATAATTCTCAGAAAACCAAGCGTCTTCGCGAAAAAATCAGAAGTTGAGGGCGGCTACGCCTACAAGCAGCAGTGCGACAGTAATAAAGAAATGTTTTATAATTACGTTTTTTTTACATCAAATGATCCGGGATTACCGGCATGGCGCCACTCTGCGTGCACACATAGGCCGATACCTTAACGGCCGTTTCATGGGCTTCGGGAACGGTTTTCCCGTTGAGCAGGGACCCGACGAAGGCGCCGGTGAAGGAATCGCCAGCCCCTACGGTGTCGGCTACCTGCACCTTGGGCGTGTCCAGAAAGGACATGCCGCCTTCGTAGAAGACATAGCTGCCGTTCACTCCGCAGGTGAGGATGAGCATCCTGAGTCCGTAGTGCTGGATCAGGTTCCGGCACTTTTCCTCCAGGGCCAGCCCCGGAAGGTCGAACAGGCGGGAAATCACTACCAGTTCCTCGTCGTTGATCTTGAGGATGTCGCAGCGGCGGAAAGATGATTCCAGAACTTCCTTGCTGTAAAACAGCTGCCGGAGATTGATGTCAAAGACCTTGAGGCAATCTGCTGGAACGGCGTCCAGAAACCAGCCGATGCTGTCCCGGGATACGGAACTCCGCTGGGCCAGCGAGCCGAAACAGACGGCTTTGCAGTCGGTCGCAAGAGCCGCCAGTTCCTTGGTGTAAGGAATGTTGTCCCAGGCGACACCGGTCTTGATGACGTACTGCGGAACGCCCTGGGCGTCCAGGGTCACCTGCACGGTGCCGGTAGGATATTCCACGCGGTCCAGATGATAGGGGAGGTGATGCGCTTCCAGCGCCTCCACGATTTCCTCGCCCAGCTGGTCCTGGCCGATGGCGCTGACGGCGATGGCCTCATGACCGAACTGCGAGGCATGATAGGCGAAGTTGGCAGGTGCCCCGCCCAGTTTCTTTCCTTCGGGAAGCATGTCCCAAAGCGCTTCCCCGATTCCTATAACGAATTTTTTATCCATCGTCATCACATTTATTATCGCGCAAGCCTATGCGCGACATAGATTATTTTGTTGACTTAATTGTAGTAAAATAGTAAAGCAGGTAGGCTACGCCCATGATCATGAGACCGCTCACCTCATTCTGCTTTTCCGGAACGGCCAGCAGAGCCTGGGAGAACACGATGGAGAAGATGTTGGCGGCCGAGTCGGTGAGCTGCAGGTCCGCCTGGACATAGTTGGAGGCGATGCCCACGAGGTCTACGAACCCCATGGCGAAGAAGCAGAGCATCACCGGGTTTTTGTTCATTTGTCAAGCGGATAGAGGGTGACATCGGCCTTTGCGTTGCCGTAAAGCTTAAGGATGTTGTAGGGGGAGGAGGGAAACACCAGGTTGGTCATGGAAAAGTCTTCGCCGAAGGCTTCGATGCTGGCGCTGTCCACCAGGAGGCGCAGCTGCATCTTGCCGCCGACGCCCGCAGGAGCGACGGTAACAGCGGCAAAGTCCTTGCTGAAGGAGACGTTCCCCGAATGAGTTCGGTCGACGGTGAACGTCTGCTCGTCGGAACGATAGGTAAATACCACTTGTTCTCCGGCCTCGTTGGAGAGGATGAAAGAGGTCTCTTTCCCGGTCATTTTGAAGCTGATTATCAGTTCATAAGACTTATGTGGCGCGCTGAACAGTTTCTTGGGGGCGGAGGTGAGTTTAAGGGATGCCGGTTTCCCGCGGAGCGTTTCCACTTCCGGGGAAGGGGTGCTTTTCAGGATAATGTCCTTACCCTTCCGGATAAGGGAAAGATCTCTGGGAACGGAGTTGGAACTGCGGAACTGCGTAGTGGGTACGGCGTTGGCGTACTGCCAGTTGCTCATCCACGCCAGGGCTACGGTGCGGCCCTGCGGGGCATTGCTCCAAGTGACGGTGGCGTAATGGTCCTTGCCGTAGTCCATCCAGCGGGTGACGGTGGGGAGGTCGTCGCATTTGAAGGTCCTGCCGTCGTAGCTGCCCACGAAATACTGCGTGGCATTGCCACCGAAGGGCCCTCCGGGGTTGATGTTCACCAGCAGCACCCACTTGCTTCCCCCTTCAAAGGGCAGGCGGATGAGGTCCGGGCATTCCCAGACGCCGTCGTGGTCGCCATAACCGTGCCCGAAGCTGCTTTCATAGGTCCAGTCCTTCAGATTGCCGGAACTGTAGAACTGGATTTCCTGACCGGCGGCCAGCGCCACCTTCCACCGGCGGGTCTGATCGTCCCAGAACAGCTTGGGGTCGCGGAAATCCGGCGTGTTCTCTGCGGTAATCACCGGATTGCCTGCATATTTGGTAAAGGTGCGGCCGCCGTCGGTGCTGTAGGCAAGGCTCTGCGTCTGACTTTTCCCGGCCGATGTGTACATGGCCACGATGGCGTCTTTCCCGAAGCCGGCCGTGTTGTCCTTGTCCACCACGGCGCTGCCGCTGAAGACATCGCCCAGGGCATCCGGGAAAATGGCGTTGTCCAGCTGCTCCCAGTTTACCAGGTCTCTGGAGACAGCATGGCCCCAGGTCATGTTGCCCCAGAAACTCCCGTAAGGGTTATGCTGGAAGTAAAGGTGCCACTCGCCGTCCTTGTACACCAGCCCGTTGGGGTCGTTCATCCAGCCGCAGACGGGTGAGAAATGATAGGTGGGCCGATATTGTTTTTCCGTGTTGGAGCGGTCGAACACCGGGGAGGTTGCAAACTGCTCCCAAAGCACCTGCCGGCCGTTTTTTGCCAGGGAGACATCCAGCAGGACTTCCTTTTCCCTCCAGGCCGTCAGGTCCAGGGGGACCAGGTAGTCCGTATGGTCCTTGGCCAGACGCACCTGCAGGCTTCGTACAGGGATTATATCGGCCAGGACGGTAAGGGTGGCCTCCGGGGCAGTTTCCTGTACCGGCAGCAGCACATAGCGGTCGTGGCCGGTTACCTGGATCATGGAATGTGTCTCGCTCAAGTGACGGATGGCGAGATTCTGGGCGCCGGAAAGAAAGGTTGTGGCCAGGCAGGCGAGGACGGTTATCAGTTTTCTCATTTGTTTGGAAAGGTTTAGTCCCGCTAAGATAGCAATAATTTCCCAATCCTGTCAGGAAGTTATCTTGCAGTAAACGAATCAAAGTTGTAACTTTGCAACCCCTATGGAACAGGAACGCATCATATTGGGCATCGACCCGGGAACCCAGCTGCTGGGTTTCGGGGTCATCCGCGTGGAGGGGAATAATGCCTCCTATGTAGACATGGGGGTGCTGGACCTGAGGAAGGAGGCCGATGCCTACACCAAGCTGCAGGCCATCTACGAGTGTATCAGCGAGGTGTGCAAGAGCTACCATCCGCAGGAGCTGGCCATCGAGAGCCCCTTCTACGGAAAGAATGCGCAGGTGGTCCTGAAACTGGGTCGCGCCCAGGGTGCCGCCATCCTGGCCGCGAAGGAGTACGGCGTGGAATCCGTGACGGAATATGCCCCCAGAAAGGCCAAGGAGGCCATCGTGGGCAACGGCGCCGCCTCCAAGGAACAGGTGCAGCTGATGCTGGAGAAGACCTTGGGCGTGAAACTGGAAAGCCGCTACCTGGATGCCACCGACGCCCTGGCCATCGCCCTCTGCCACCATTTCGAAACTTCCCGCCCTGTGCCCTCCTCAGGGGGAAAAGGCGGATGGGAGCAGTTTCTGAAAGAGCATCCCGAAAGAATAAAATGATTTTAAAAAAAAAGTATTAAACTTTGCCTTCAAGGGGGTGTCTAACCCTCTTGAATGATGTTTAAAAGTGTATCTGAACTCTAACTTATGGTTAAGAAAGTAGTGTTGGCCTTGTTGGGCCTTTTCGCGGCCCTTGTCGTATCGGCACAGTCTTATAAGGTCACGGTGAAACTGGCCGATTCCGCAACGGATGAGCCTGTAGGATTTGCAACGGTTTCCCTGATTCCCGAAAGAGGAAATACCAAATATGTCCTCACCGACGCAGAGGGCAAAACCGTCGTGGAAAAGGTCCGCTCCGGCAAATATACCCTCAAGGCAGAACTGCTGGGTTACAAGGCCTATACGCATGAGCTCACGGTAAGGGACCGGGACCTGGACCTGGGCACCATCAAGATGGAAGTGGACCAGGAAGTGCTGGACGCCGCCTCCGTGTCGGCCACCGGCAACCCCATCATCATCAAGAAAGATACGGTGGAGTATAATGCGTCCTCGTACAAGATCACGGACGACAACATGCTCATCGACCTGCTGAAGAAGCTCCCCGGCATCGAGGTGGCAGATGACGGCACCATCACCTCCAACGGAAAAACCATCTCCCGGATTACCATCGCCGGGAAAACCTTCTTCCTGGACGACCCTCAGGTGGCTACCAGCAACCTTCCCGCCAAGCTGGTGGAGAAGGTGAAGGTGATCAAGAAAAAGAGTGAACAGGCCGAATTCACCGGCATCGACGACGACAACGAGGAGACCATCATCGACCTCACCGTGCAGCGGGGCATGATGAACGGCCTGTTCGGCAATATCGTAGCCGGTGGCGGTCACGATATTCCGTCAGAAAACAACACCCTGAACGACTGGCGTTTCCAGGCAAACGGCATGGTAGGCCGTTTTTCCGAGGACAGCCAGTTCTCCGTCATTGCCAATGCCGGTAACGGCCCCCGCGGCGTGGGTTTCAACAACTTCTCCGGCGGCATGATGGGCGGCATGATGGGCGGTATGATGGGTGGCATGGGCGGCATGATGGGCGGCATGGGCGGCGGTGGCATCACCACCTCCTGGATGCTGGGCGCCAACGCCTCCATGGACCTGCTGGACAACCGGATGGAACTGGCCGTTCCGTACCAGTACCAGGGCTCCAGCAGCAATTCCGTCTCGGATATCTATAAGGAAACGTACGTGGGCGAGGACAACACCCTCATCTCCCAGACACTCAATGACAACGACCAGAACACCTGGGGCCACTCCATCTCCATGCGCATGGACCACAAGTTCTCCGACAATACCTCCCTCATGATCCAGCCGCAGTTCAATTTCGGCGGCGGCAATTATGTGCAGCGGTCCCTGGCCGACACCTGGAGAAATGAGATCGGCGACGACTCGCGGGCCAACGACAGCTGGTCGCTCAACAGCGGCGTGAACAAAAACCTCACCTTCAGCGGCCGGGGCATCTTCCGCCAGCGCCTGGGTATCCCGGGCCGTACGCTCTCCCTGAATTTCAACTGGAACATCCGGGACAACCGGATGGACGGATACAACCAGTCGCTCACCAACACTTATATGATGGGCAACGTGAATTCCGCCCTGGTGAACCAGCGCATCGACCAGGTTCAGAAGAGCCAGACCCTGGGCGCCAGCCTGGTGTATACGGAGCCCATGGGCAATTACTTCTATCTGGAAGGACGGTATCAGGTGAACTGGAGCAATTCCCTGACCGACAAAAAGGCCTTTGACAGCGGCAATCCGTACGATTATTCGGCCTCGCCCGATGCCATCAACAGCCTTTTCATGGGTTATACGCCAGAAGGCGAAAAGGAGAATTCGCTGTACAGCAACAATGTGATCAGCCGCAACCTGAACCAGACCATCGGCCTGTCCTTCATGTACCAGCAGGACTGGATCCGGGCCCAGCTGGGCGCATCGGCCATCCCCACCCGCCAGTACAACCTGACCAACGGCAAGGAGTATGACCCGGGCACCATCTGGAACTTCGCCCCGCGCGCCATGCTCATGTACAACTTCAACGACAATGCCAACATCCGCATCAATTACAACGGGCGCAGCGGCCAGCCTTCCACCAGCCAGTTGAATCCGGTCATGGACAATTCGAACCCGCTGTCCATGAGCCTGGGTAACCCTTACCTTACTCCGTACTTCAACCACAATGTGCGTATGGAACTGGAGTATTCCAACCGGGCCACCTTCTTCACCGCGCGCTTCAACCTGAACGGCGGCATGAACCAGAACCCGATCTCCAATGCCAACTGGTATGATGAAGGCGGGCGCCAGTATTCCTTCCCGGTGAACGGAAAGAACACCTACAATGGCGGCGGTTTCATCATGGTGAACGCCCCCATTGCCAAGTCCAATTTCTCCATCTCCAACATGCTCAATGCCAATTACAGCATGACCAGCAGCTATATCGGCAACGGCTCCTTGACGATGAAGGATTTCTTCCTGGACGATGGAAACTTCAATTATGACAAATTCCACCAATATTATTTTGAAGACCATCCGGAAAAATGGGCCGAGCAGTTCCTGGCCAACGAGAGCCGCACGCTTACCCTGATGGAGAACATTATGGGCACTTACCGCTCGGACGACGTGGAAGTCCGGCTGGGCTTCCGGACCAATGTGCGCAAGCCTTGGTACACCGTGCAGAAGGCCGTTGCCGCCACTTGGAACAATGCCATCACCGGCTCCTTCATGTGGACGGTGGGCACTACGGGGCTGAGCCTGAACACAGATGCCAATTACCGCTGGTACAGGGGTTATACCACCGAGCAGCCCTCGGAATTCATCTGGAACGCATCTATCTCCAAGACCATCATCCGCGGCCAGGCTACCATCGCCCTGCAGGCCAATGATATTCTGGGACAGTCCCGTATGCTCAGTGTAACCACTTCGGACAACTATTACCAGGAGACCAACAACAGGACACGTCTGGGCCGTTACGTCATGCTCACCTTCACCTGGCGCTTCGGCACTTTCGGCGGCCGGAGAGGTGGCTTCGGCGGCGGTCGTCCCGGTGCCGGCGGCCCGCCCAGGGGCGGCTTCGGCGGCGGAATGGGCGGTTTCGGCGGTGGCCGCGGCCGTTAGTTGATTTCGGCAGTATACTTCCGCCACTTTTCGATAAGGGCGGTCATGTCAGCGGGGAGCGGTGCTTCGAAGAAGAGCCGCTCCCCGCTGCGGGGATGCGTGAAGCCCAGCGTACGGGCATGCAGGGCCTGGCGCGGGCAGATGGAGAAGCAGTTCTGGATGAACTGGCGGTATTTGGCATAGATGGTGCCCTGGCGGATCTCGGACCCGCCGTAGCGCTCGTCATTGAACAGGGGATGGCCGATGGAAGCCATGTGCACGCGGATCTGGTGGGTACGGCCGGTTTCCAGACGGCATTCCACCACGGTGATGAATCCGTACCTTTCCAGCACCCGCCAGTGCGTAACCGCCCATTTCCCCTTTTCCGGATCATCGTAGACCTTGAAGCGGAGCCGGTCGTTGGGGTCCCGGCCGATGGTGCCTTCGATGGTGCCTTCGTCCTCCGCCAGGTTGCCCCATACCACTGCCGTGTAGATACGGTCGATGGAATGGACGAAGAACTGGTCGGCCAGATGGAGCTGTGCAGGGGGATTCTTGGCCACGACAAGGAGGCCGGAAGTGTCTTTGTCGATCCGGTGCACCAGTACGCCCATGCGCTCGTCCTCCGCGTCCGGACCCTGCTTGAGGCCCAGGTGGAAGGCCAGGGCGTTCACCAGCGTCCCGTTGTAATTGCCGTGGCCGGGATGCACGACCATGCCGGCCGGCTTGTTCACGACCAGCACGTCTTCATCTTCATAGGTGATGTCCAGCGGAATGTCTTCCGGCAGGATTTCCAGCCCGCGGCGTTCGTAAGGCATCACGAACTTCACCACATCCAGCGGACGGATGATGTAGTTGGCTTTGACGGGGACGTCGTTCACCAGGACATAGCCCAGCTTGATAGCCTGCTGTACGCGGTGACGGGAGGTGTCTTCCTGATGCGATGCGATGAATTTGTCGACCCGCAGCGGCGCCTGTCCTTTGTCGGCCACGATGCGGAAATGCTCGAACATTTCATCGGTCCCGCTGTCATCCCCGGCCAGACCGGGAATCTCTTTCAGGTCTGTCATTGGGCGGGGAGTTTGGAGGTGTCCAGGGTGAGCCAGATGTTGATGGCAGTGCCCAGGGTCTTGGAGGCGCCCAGGGCGTCCTGCTTGTACACCACGGCATTGACCGAATCGGCATAGGTGCGGATGTCTTCGTCGAAACGGACGCGGCCGACGTTCAGGTAGCGGTCGTGCAGAGCATCCTGGGCGCGGACGTATTTCATGCCGATCACGCGGGGGACGGTGGTGGAGGTCTCCTCCGAACCCAGGCCGACGGTGAGATTGATGGTGGAGCCGCTGACCACCAGGTCTCCGGCTTTCACTTCTTTGGAGCCGATGGTCTGCTTGAGTACGTTGTTGGTGGCGATGTCCTTTACATAGTTGAGCTTGCCCAGGTTGAGCCCCCGGTTCTGCAGCTCTGCGCGCGCCTCGATGACGGAATAGCCGTAAAGGTTGGGCATGACCACTTTGCGGGGAATCACGGAATTGATGGTGAGGAAGATGCTGCGGCCTTTCTTCACGGTGGCCCCGGCCTTGGGCTGCTGCCGGTACACGACCCCGGCACCCAGCCGGCGGACGAATACGGAATCAACCACCTTGACGCCCACATGCGATGCGGATGCCAGTTCCCGGGCCTCCTGCACGGTGAGATTGGTAAAGTCCGGGGCGGTGACAGTCTGCCCGTGACGGGTGATGGCCTTGAGACCGACGGAGGCCAGGATGACGAGTACCGCCACCAGCACGGCTGCGGCGATTATATTTTTCAGAATCCAATTATTCTTCAGGTCCATAGAAATGAATAATAGTTGTCTATCCTGCGAAGTTACGAAAAATAATTCATAACTTTGCCCACATGAGCAAGCAGACTTCCCAATTCCTTCTTCTTGCAGCCCTGTCCGCCGCGCTGATGAGCCTTCCGTGGCTGGTGCCCCATATGGGCTGGACCGCCCTTGTCGGCCTGGTCCCGCTGCTGGTCATGGAGCGGCTGGCATCGGCCACGGGGAGAAAGCATTTCTGGTGGTGGCACTATGGAACTTTCGTCCTTTGGAACGCCGTCACCACCTGGTGGGTGGGGGAGGCTACGGTGGGGGGCGCCGTCTTCGCCATCCTGGCCAACTCCCTTCAGATGTCGCTCGTTTTCGGGGCTTTCCGCTGGGCAAAACGCCATCTCAAGGGTGTCCTTCCCTATCTTTTCCTGGCGGCGGCCTGGATCGCGTGGGAGAAGTATTACCTGACGGTGGCGGAGATTTCCTGGCCCTGGCTGGTGCTTGGAAATGCTTTTGCCGATACCACCTCCCTGGTGCAATGGTACTCCGTACTGGGCCATCTGGGCGGCTCTCTCTGGGTCTGGGCGGCCAACCTGTCGGTCTTCGGCCTCATGGTGGCGCTCTCGGACGGAAGGATGGCCCGCTGGAACGGGAAAGCCCGCCTGGCAGCCTTTTCAGGCACGCTCCTGGCCCTCTTCGGGCCGATGTTCTGGTCGGTCTGCCTCGGTTACAAGGCCCCCGAAGATCCGCTGGCGGTGCGTATCGGCCAGCCCAACCTGGACCCTTACCATAAGTTTGAATCCCTCACGCAGGCGCAGCAGGATTCCATTTTCCTGGACCTGGTAAGCGCTCCTTCCCCGGGAGAGCCGCTGCTGGTGCTGGCCCCCGAAACCTTCTCGCAGTCGTTCGCCCTGGACAACGTGCCGGGCAATCCCGCTTTCCAACGCTATCAGCGCTGGCTGGCAGCCCATCCGGAGGCCACCCTCCTGTTCGGCGTCTCCGGCTTCGAACGGACCGTCTCCCATGCGGCACCGTCCCCGCTGGCGTACGATCTGGGCGAGGCGGGAAAGGATGGCCGGCATATATGGGCCACCAGCCGCAACTCCGCCGTGATTACGGATACGTCGGGCCGATACCAGGTCTTCCACAAGTCCAAGCTGGTGGTGGGGACGGAGCTTACCCCGTATCCCCGGTTTTTCATGCCTCTGGAGAATCTGCTGGGCGGAAACCTGATGGGAAAATGCGTGGGCCAGAAAGAGATTTCCTGCCTGGACATGCTCTCCCTCGGGCGCAGGATTCCCATCGGCACGGTTGTATGCTATGAGTCCGTGTACGGCGAATACTGCACGGGCTATGTCCGGAAAGGGGCAAAGCTGCTCGTGGTCATCACCAACGACGCCTGGTGGGGCAACACGCCCGGCTACCGGCAGCATTTCAACATGAGCTGCCTGCGTGCCATCGAAACCCGTCGCTATGTGGCCCGCTGCGGCAATACGGGCATCAGCGCCATCATCGACCCGAAGGGAAAAGTCCTGGAGAAGACTGCGTGGTGGCAGCCGGCCGTCCTGGACGGAACCGTGCAGCTTTCCGGGGAAGAAACCTTCTTCGTCCGTACCGGCGACATGGTTGGGCGGCTTTCCGTCTTCCTTTTCCTCCTGCTTCTTGTCGCCACTCTCCGGGCCTCCCTGCTGAAGTCCGGACGGGCGCAGCATCAAAAAAAGAGAAGCTAATCCAGCTTCTCTCCTTTCTCGTTGTACAATTCATTTTGCAGGACGGTGAAGTTCGTGTTTTCTTCCAACTCCAGTTTCACTTTGTAGCGCTTGCGCCACTTGGACAGGAAGGAATTGAACAGACCCCGCTTCAGGTACGCCCCCAGGATGGGGCTGGTCTTCAGCACAATGGTACGGACACCTTTCTCGATGGAATAGAAGGCTATCTTGCGTTCGATTTCTTCGTCGATCACCACGCTGGAGTGGATTTTCCCGGTGCCGTGGCAGACGGGGCATTGCTCCGAAGTGTTGATCTCAGTGACCGGCCTAATCCGCTGGCGGGTGATCTGCATCAGCCCGAACTTGGTCAGCGGCAGCACATTGTGCTTGGCCCGGTCTTCTTCCATCAGCTCTTGCATCAATTTGAACAGCGCGTTCTTGTGTTCATTGGACTCCATGTCGATGAAATCCACAATCACAATGCCGCCCATATCCCTTAGTCGGAGCTGACGTGCAATTTCTTCTGCGGCGATCTTGTTCACCTCAAAGGAGTTTTCCTCCTGATCGGCGGTCTTTGTCCGGATGCCGCTGTTGACATCGATGACATTCAGCGCTTCTGTAGTCTCGATTACCAGGTACGACCCCTGCCGCATGGGAACCACCTTGCCGAAGGATCCTTTGATTTGCCGGGTGACCTCGAAGTGGTCGTAAATCGGCTGTTTTCCTTCGTACAGATGGACGATTTTTTCCTGTTCCGGAGAGATTAGCGAAACATACTTCCGCGCTTCTTCGGCCACCCGTTCGTCATTGATCCAGATATTGGAGAACGAGTCGTTGAGGAGATCCCTCAACACGGTTGTTGTCTTGCTGTACTCCGTGAAGAGCAGTTTGACGGTCTTGTCCTTGGCAATCTTTTTCCAGGAGGCCTCCCACTTCTCTATCAGGGCTTCCGTCTCGCCCACCAGGGTGGCGGCGTTCTTGCCTTCCGCGGCGGTGCGGATGATGGCCCCGTAATTCTTGGGGAGGATGCTCCTTACCAATGTTTCCAGTCTACGTTTCTCTTCCTTCGAGCCAATCTTCTGTGAGATGGACACCTTCTCGGCGAAGGGGAGAAGTACGATGTTGCGTCCTGCCAATGAAATCTCTGCAGTCAGTCGTGATCCCTTTGTGGAAATGGGTTCCTTGACAATCTGGGCCACAATCATCTGGCCCGGACGGAGAATTTCTTCGATGCGTCCTTCCTTGGGGAGCGGCTCGCCGATTTTGATTCGGGAGTACAGGTCCTTCAGGTTGGTGTTCTGGTTGGATTCCCTTACGAACTGGTCGAATGCGGGGAAATACAGACCCAGGTCCAGATAATGGATGAAAGCCTCCTTCTTGTCTCCGATATCCACAAAGGCAGCATTGAGATTCGGGAGAATCTTCTTTACCTTTCCCAGGTAGACGTCTCCCACGGTGAACTTGTTCCCAGTGCTGGACTCCGTGTTGTACTCTATCAGCCGGTGATTTTCCATCAGGGCGATATGTACTTCCGTTGACGTTACGTCAACAATCAGATTTTTGTCCGGTTTCTCAGACTCCATTGGAATTAGGTTTTACATAGCAAAAGGGCCTGCAGTCTTTGCCGCAAGCCCTTTGTTTCCGGAAGAAATATCTTACTTCTTCTTGTGACGGTTCTTGCGCAAGCGCTTTTTACGCTTGTGCGTCGCCATTTTATGTCTCTTTCTCTTTTTACCGCTAGGCATAATGGTGATGGTTTAAATAATACTTACTTTTCTTTGACGGCATTGACGAAACTCTTGGCCGGTTTGAAAGCCGGGATGTCGTGTGCCGGGATGGTCATGGTAGTCTTGCGGGTAATGTTGCGGGCGGCCTTCTGGGCGCGGTGCTTGATGATGAAGCTGCCGAAACCACGAAGATACACGGGGTTGCCGGCGATAAGGGAACCCTTCACCACTTTGGTGAATTCCTCAACAACAGCCAATACCTGCACTTTCTCAATACCGGTAGTTTTAGCTACTTCGTTTACAATCTCTGCCTTTGTCATAATTATGTTGTTTTTTTTGTTTAGCTTTCTTTAGAAAAACGGCACAAATTTATAAAGAATTTTCTAAAAGACCAAATTAATGGCGTAAAAACTGCCATTTTATGGGGCGTGAAGGCCTTTTTTCGGCCTTGGCACGGAGATTGACAATAATAAAGGCACGTCAATTATCTCCTGCCCGACTGACAAAATGGCAGACGGGAGGTATTTATTACTGCTTATGAAAGTCAATTACAACGAAATGTTTTCTCCTTCGGGAGTCGAAGTCAATATCATGCCGGTAGTAGGGGAAGCGGTCGCCATGAAGGTGGACGAGGCCTCCCTGCCCGAATTGCTGCCCATCCTGGCGCTCCGCAACGCCGTCATCTTTCCGGGAACCGTTTTCCCGGTGACGGTGGGCCGGGAGAAGTCCATCCGCCTGGTGTCGGACGCCGAGTCCGGCAACGGCTGGCTGGGAGCCTTCCCCCAGGTGGACGTATCCGTGGAAGACCCCTCCGAGGCCGATCTCAACGGCACCGGAACACTCTGCAAGGTAATCAAGACCCTGGAGATGCCGGACGGCTCCATCACTGCCATCCTCCAGGGCATGCGGATTCTCTCGCTGGAGGCCATCGTCCTGGAAGAGCCCTATCTAAAAGGACGCGTGCACATGTTGGAGGAGATTGTCCCGGAGATGGACGAACGGGAGATGCGGGTCCTGTCCGACGCGCTGAAAGACCGCGCCAGCACCATCGTCAAGTCGTCGTCCTTCGCCCCCAAGGAGGCAGTGGGCGCCCTTCTTTCCATCGACAGCTTCCCTTTCCTGGTGAATTTCATCGCCACCACCATCGAGGTGGAGAACTTCCAGGAGCGGGCGGCCCTGCTGGGCATCCTGGACATGCATGAGCGCGGCATGGCCCTCCTGAAGGTGCTGGATACCCAGACCCAGCTCCTGCAGATCCGGCAGGAGATCAACCAGAAGGTCAAAACCGACATCGACCAGCAGCAGCGCGAGTACTACCTGAACAACCAGCTCCGCACCATCCAGGAAGAACTGGGCATGGACGAGGGCGAAGAATTCGAGAAGATGCGCCGCCGGGCCGATGAGAAAAAGTGGTCGGCCGAGGTGCGCGCCATCTTCGACAAGGAGATGGCCAAACTGGAGAAATACAATCCTTCCTCGCCCGACTACAGCATCCAGCTCACCTTCCTCCAGTTCATGCTGGACCTGCCGTGGGGCGAGATGTCGGAAGACAATCTGGACCTGGCGCATGCCCAGGAAGTGCTGGACCAGGACCACTTCGGCCTGGAGAGCGTGAAGGAGCGTATCATCGAATACCTGGCGGTGCTCAAGCTGAAGGGCAACATGAAGTCGCCCATCCTGTGCCTGTGGGGCCCTCCCGGCGTGGGCAAGACTTCGCTGGGCAAGTCCGTGGCCCGCGCCCTGGGCCGCAAATATGTGCGGATTTCGCTGGGCGGCATGCATGACGAGGCCGAGATCCGCGGTCACCGCAAAACCTATGTGGGAGCCCTTCCGGGCCGGATCCTGAGCGGCATCCAGCGGGCGGGGACCTCCAATCCGGTGATTGTCCTGGACGAGATTGACAAACTGGCCTCCGACTTCAAGGGAGACCCTTCCAGCGCCTTGCTGGAGGCCCTGGACCCGGAGCAGAACAACACCTTCCACGACAATTACCTGGATGTGGACTACGACCTTTCCCATGTGCTGTTCATCACCACGGCCAACGGAATCGGCTCCATCCAGCCGGCTCTGAAAGACCGCATGGAGATGATCAATGTGACGGGTTACCTGGCCGAAGAGAAAATGCAGATTGCCAAGAATTACCTCATCCCCAAGCAATTGGGAGAGCATGGCCTGCTTACGGACGGGCTTGCCGTCGAGGACGGCGCGCTTCAGCAGATAATCGACGAATACACCCATGAATCGGGCGTCCGCGGCCTGGAGAAGCAGATCGCCAAGATTGCCCGCGTCACCGCCAAGAAAATTGCCCTGAATCAGGAATTTCCGAGAGTCATCCGCACAGAGCACCTGAAGGAATACCTGGGTCTGCCTACGGCCTATCATGACACGGTGAAAGGCAATGAGGGCCCCGGCGTCGTCACCGGCCTGGCCTGGACGGAGATGGGCGGGGAAATCCTGTTCGTGGAAAGCTCCGTTTCCGACGGAAAGGGTGCCTTGTCGATGACCGGAAACCTGGGCGACGTGATGAAGGAATCGGCCCAGATAGCCTGGCAGTATATCAAGGCGCATCCGCAGCTCGCGGGCCTTACGACGGCTCAGTTCATGCAGAAGGACATTCACTTGCATGTGCCGGAAGGCGCGGTGCCCAAGGACGGCCCTTCCGCCGGCATCACCATGGTCACCTCCATGGTGAGCGCCCTCCGTGGCCAGGCTGTGAAGGAAGGCCTCGCCATGACGGGAGAAATGACCCTGAGGGGCCGTGTACTGCCGGTAGGCGGCATCAAGGAGAAGATCCTTGCAGCCAAGCGGGCCGGGGTGCACACCATCGTGATTTCCGAAGAAAACCGGAAAGATGTGGAAGATATCAAGGAAATTTACGTAAAAGGTCTTATCTTTGTCTATGTGAAAACAATAGACGACGTCATCAACTACGTGTTTTAGTTGCCCGGTCGCTGCCGGGCATGACACGCAGCGGTGACAACAACCCGTCATTGCCGGCCGGACCGGCAATCATGAGACTATGGACGTAAAAATTGAGCAAAGCTGGAAAGACGCTCTCTCGGGCGAATTCGAGAAACCGTATTTCGCCTCGCTGGTGCGTTTCCTGCATCAGGAGAAAGATGCCGGAAAGGTGATCTACCCGCCCGGAAGCCGTATTTTCCGGGCATTCGACCTTACCCCCGTGGACCAGGTGAAAGTGGTGATCCTGGGCCAGGACCCTTACCACGGGCCCGGGCAGGCCATGGGACTGTCGTTCTCTGTCCCGGACGGAATCCCGGCACCGCCTTCCCTGAGAAATATCTTCCAGGAAGTGGAAACCGACCTGGGCATCCGCATGAGCGGCCGCCCCAACTTGGAGAACTGGGCCCGGCAGGGCGTGCTGCTGCTGAATGCCGTCCTCACGGTACAGGCAGGGCAGCCCACCTCCCACAGCCGGATTGGCTGGCAGGAATTCACCGATGCGGTCATCCGCTATCTGTCGGACCACTGCGAGGGAATCGTCTTCCTGCTCTGGGGCCGTTTTGCGGCGGAAAAGGCCTCGCTGATAGACTCTTCCCGTCATCATGTGCTCCTTGCCGCCCATCCGTCTCCGCTGGCTCGCGGCGCCTTTTTCGGCTGCCGCCATTTTTCCAAGACCAACCAAATCCTCGTTGCAGAGGGAAAGACTCCCATCGACTGGCAATTATGAAAAGGACAGCATTTTTCCCGGGGTCGTTCGACCCTTTCACGGCCGGGCACCTGAATATTCTGAAACGGACGCTCACCATGTTCGACGAAGTGGTGGTGGGCGTGGGCATCAATCAGGACAAGCGCGGCTTTTTCTCCATGGAGAAGCGGCTGGACATCATCCGGCAGGCCACCCGGGACATTCCCGGCGTGTCGGTGATCCAGTACGACAACCTTACCATCGACACCTGCCGTGAGATGGGAATCCACCACATCGTCCGCGGCGTCAGGAACATGATCGACTTCGAGACGGAACGCTCCATTGCCGATGCCAACCGCCGCCTGGCTCCGGAAATTGAGACCATCATCATCCCTACCGCGCAGGAGTTCGCGCACATCAGCTCGTCGGCCGTGCGGGATATCCTCAAACACGGCGGAGACTATTCCGCCTTCATTCCCGAGGGGGTGCAGTTATGAGAAAGTGGCTTGCCCTGGTTGCCGGCTGCCTGCTGGCGCTCACCCTCCGTGCACAGGATTACGAAGAGCTGGGCTCCAAGCTGGAGGAGTATTTCACCGCCCTCGCCGGTGAAAGCGCAGACGTGCAGAACGCCGAATGCGACTTTCTGATCGAAAGCTGCCGGGATTCCGCGGTAAGGCAGTTCGTGGCCCTCAAGGTCTATGACCATTATCTGCAGTCCAGGATCATGGGTGACGAGGCCGTGGCCGTCCATGTCGCCCAGAAGTGGTTCCTTTCGGGCGCGGTGCCCATGCACAGCGACGGCGACCTGATGAATGCCCAGGTGTTCGTGATGTTCAACAAGAACTCCCTTATCGGCAACCAGGCTCCGGAAACCACCCTGAAAGACCCCTCCGGCAGAGAGGTCCGCATCCCCAAAGCCGAAGGTTACAGCGTCATCTATTTCTACGACACCTCCTGCTCCACCTGCAAAGTGGAGACCCTCCGTCTGCGGGACCTGATGCAGGAAGACACATACCCCCTCACGGTCTATGCCGTCAACGTGGGGGACGATGCCGGAGCCTGGGCGGCATACCGGGAACAGCTTCCCGGGGCGGTGCATCTTTGGGATCCGGAGCACGAAAGCGACTGGCAGATCCAGTACGGGGTGCTGCAGACGCCCGGAATGTTCCTGATCAGCCCGTCCGGCACCATCCTGGGCAGGAAACTGGATACGCCCGCCCTCAAGATGCTGCTGGGAAAGGAATTCTCCACCAACACCTACTCCTACGGAGATCCGGTCCAGATGGACCGCTTCCGCCAGCTGTTCAGCGCCTATGGCGACACGCTCTCCACCTCCGATGTGATGGACGTGGCCGATTACCTGGCCGCCCGCACCTTCGGGGAAGGGAACGTGGAGGCTTTCAAGCAGACGGAAGGTGATTTGCTGTACTACCTTTTCTCCCAGCGCTCGGAACCATACCGGGATGCCATCGTCCCATTTATCAACAAGTTCATCCGTGTCGACGATGTCTGGGACACGCCGGAAGACCGCGCCCAGGTGCTTTCCCTGGCCGATTTGCTGGAAGACCTGGTCGCCCGTACGCCCGTGGGTTCCCCGGTGCCCGACCTTACCGTGCACGGAACGCTGCGCCGGAAAGGCTGCCTGTTCGTGAAGTCCTCCCGGGAGGGCGATTTCTCCCTCCGCTCGCTCAAAGGCGATCCGGCGTATGTCGTCTTCTACTCTCCCGGCTGCAACCTGTGCCGGGAAAACCTGGCGGCCGTGGACGCCCTGGTCAAGGAGAACCGCAAACTGCGGGTGCTGCTGGTGGATATGGAGGACCTGTTTTCCCGTGATCCGGACCGGGCGCTGATCCTGCTGGACACCTTCGACCTGGCCGCCCTTCCCTTTGTGCTGGAACTGGACAAAAACGGCACGGTGGTCCACCGGTATGTGGATTTGCTGAAAAAATGATATCTTTGTACGATGGCTAAAAGAAAGCGCATACCCGGGGTGGATCCCGCCTATCTGGAGAAACAGAAACAGCTTCTCCTCCGAAAGAACCGGTATGTGCTCTATTTCAACGACGGCGAACTGGCGGCCATCGACGAGTATTGCTCCAGATTCAAGGTCCACGCCAAGGCGGCGCTCTTTCGGGAAGCCATCATGGACAAAGTCCTCTCGGAACTGGAAGAGAACCATCCCACTTTGTTTTAAGAAAGGTTTTTTATATCTTTGCACCCGGAATTGAGGTGTGGTGTAATGGTAGCACTAGGGATTTTGGTTCCCTCAGTCAGCGTTCGAATCG